>ERZ1669249.136-NODE-136-length-42083-cov-15.856929_pt1 | contig 42083 bp, 33 predicted proteins | sample MGYA00579293_ERZ1669249 | MGnify/ENA primary metagenome ERZ1669249 (study PRJEB41166, sample SAMN08046057) | hot springs metagenome | biome: hot spring; feature: neutral hot spring; material: thermophilic sediment; isolation source: thermophilic sediment from... | reverse complement strand
CTGCGCCCATCGGGGCAACAGACCGCTCACCGTCACCACCTCCGTTCTCTCATCATGGCAGGTCAAAAACGACTTCCGCTTCCTCACCACTTTTGACGACGACTTCTTTAGTGGCGACTTGCTCGCCCAGACGGAAAAGCATGACGATGTGCCGACCGGGAGTAACATTGTCAAGTCGGAAGCGTCCATCTGGGCTTACTTGTGCCATGAAGTTTGTGTCTGCGTTCAGCATGACATACATCCGAAAGACTTGCTTGCTCTTGGACTTAACTTGACCGACGATTGTGCCACCAGTGGTCAACACGAAATCAACGGGGATGCGAGAACCTTCGGCGATGACAACATCGTGTTTAAACCCTACCGCTAAACCTTGTGCTTGGCACTTGAGGGAGTATTTTCCGGGCAGGAGCGGTTCAAACCGATAAATTCCCAAGCGGTTAGTTGTCGCTTGCCCGACTGTTGTTCCCGTTTCGTCCATCAGGTAAACGATTGCGCCAACTGCAGGTTGACCTGTGTCGGCACGAACGACTTGTCCTTCAATTGCCCCAGGAAGCGGCAGTTCAAATTGGACGGTCAACTTTTGTCCTGGCTTGGCGTGGACTTGCTGCCAAATTGGTCTGCTTGCTCCGAATGGGAGCAGGACAATTGCGACAGGTTCAGGCGGGACTTCAACCACAAACTTTCCGTCAAGGCTAACAGGGACTTCGGCTACAATGCTACCCCACTGAGGTTGCATCGGGTCGTTGAAGCCGCTCATAGCGACAACCCGAACCTTTGTGTTCACCAATGGCACGATGGACTTGACAAAGCCTTCAACGATTGAAGGGGATGGCAAAACTATTTCGCCCACATCGGTCACTTGCCTCGCAGTCACTTTTAACTGCTTACTGACCCTCCTTCCGCCGGATTGGACAACAAGGACATAGTTTCCGGGCTGCAGTTTGGTTTCAAACTTTCCGTCAGAAGGTTGCCACAACAGAACGCTGGTGGGCTGGCGCATTGTCGGTGACAGAATTCGCTCAACCCAAATCCTCCCGTCCCTTGGCACTTTACCGTCACTCGTGACAACCTGCCCCCTCACTATCCCAAGTTCTTGTGGCTTCAAAGTGATGACAATGTTGGTGACTTCGTTCGGCTTCACTGTTGCCACCCGCTCACTCGGTTCAAACTCGTTTGCCACGACGAGTAGGCTGTATTTGCCTTCTGGAATTCCCTCAATCCTGAACTGACCCTGAGGGTCGCTTGACACTGTAATCTGGCTGGTGTCATCTCTCATCAGAGTGACCGTTGAGTTTGGGACGGGGCTACCATCAGGGCTTATGACTTTGCCGACAATATCGCCCGTCTGGGGAACTTGAAACTTGACAAAAGAGGTTTCGCCTTCACGGACAGTAATGGCGATTGGCGCTTGAAAGGAGATGGCTTGGTTCCAGTAGGAAAGGACGACGGCAGGAGTTAAAACCAATTGGTGCTCACCAGCGGGCAGATTGAAGAGCAGCAGGAGATTTCCCTTGAATTTCGGCAGCCGAACCCACCAGTTGGACTGCCCCAATTTCAAAAAAAGCGAAGCCTTGCTTGCATCGCCTTCAATCTCGCAGACAAGCGACGGCTTGGCGCCTAACCAGCACTTGACAGTTGAAGGCAAATTTTGTGGCTTGCTTGCGTCAACAAAAAACGCTGCACCTTCTACACCGATGACAACCCACCAAGGTCGTTTGTCCGGCAAAATCACCAAAAAGTGACCTTGACTATCTGTCAACCCTCGCGTCCCTGAATGGTAACCTTGAGAGGGTGGGGCTGGAACCATGTCCACTTGTGCTTGGACATTCGCCAGCGGACTACCGTCTTCGGACAAAAACACGCAACGAAACAGGACAGGAGATGGGGCTTGACCGAACAGTAGCGACGCCGAAATTGTTGCCATCGTGAGCAATGTCATGCCCCTCATCTATCAGGTCACCGTGAAAAATCATAGCGTAAACTGCAGCCTACGGCGACCAAATGAACGATAGCGAGTATGCCCTATTTATCCAGCAGAGCAAAATTTCACAACCCTCCGCCTTTTTCTTCGTCCAGCCTAACTGGACGGTAGCCCCCTCTGGCTCGGAAGTAGAGATACATAGCCGTGAACACGAAGATGAGGATAACGGGCAATATCGCCACATACTTGAACGCCATTGATGCGCCGTGACGAAGCGCCTCTTCTATTGCTGCTCTCAATTCTGGACTTTGCTCCATCAGCCTCTGAGCCGCTTCAGGGCTGTAGCGACCGTTGATGACGACTTTATCCGCAATGTCGGGCGGCAAATTGGCTATTGTGTAGTGGTCGTAGATAGCGCCCATGACCGGACCTGCAACTCCTGCAGCAATCATACCTGTTGCGCCCGTGACAGCCAGCAAGAACTCACCGCCTTTTGGAAACCTCTCCGAGGTGATGCCGAGCATTGTTGGCCAATAATAGGTTTTGCCAATCCCGAAAAGCGTTGCGGCAATGAATGCCATAGCAGGTGAACCGAACGAAACGCTCAACCAGAAGAGACCAACTGCAGCGAAAACCGAACAAATCGCCAACAATCCTGGCGGCGTGAAGGCTTTGACCGCAACGCCGGCAAAAAATTGACGCAACACGAACATCAAACCTGCTGTGTAAACGAGGAACAAGATGCCGCGAATACCAACAATGTCCGTCAAGACAGAGCCAACCCATTGGTCTGGACCAAGTTCGGTTATTGCGGTCATGCACATGATGAGCATCAAGAGCAAATAGCCCGGTCGCAAAATTTCTTTGAACATCTCACTGAAGGGCACCCCTGCCTCCGCTCGCTCCGTTGGTGGGAACTTTTGACCCAAGATGAGTGCGAGGTAAATCAACGCTGAGATGAGGATTGTTCCCATGCGAACTTGCCAACCAAATCCAAGGTAAGCCAACCCAGCCGTCAACAATCCACCAATAACCAAACCTCCTGGCCACCAAGCGTGCAGGACATTGAGTTTGTGGGTTTTTTCTTCAGGATACATCGTCGCCACAAGAGGGTTGATGACCGCCTCAACTGTGCCATTTGACAAACCGATAATCAAGGTTGAAAGAAGCAGCATCGGAAAGCCTCCAATTTGTGGTGAGAGAATTGTCAACAGCGTCCCGGTTATGTGACCGATGCTCGCGAGAGTCAACAATCTCCCCATGCCCACGACATTGCAAAGGGGTCCCATGATGAGGATTGCAATTGGGAATCCCCAAATCCCCATGAGGTTGACGAGCCCTTGTTGCTCGTGACTGATGTTGAATTGAACACCAAGTTCTTTGAGGATGTCTGCCCGGATGGAGAAAGCCATTGCCGTCGTGACCAAAGCGATGCAACTCGCCACAAACAACCTCTGCCGATTGTAGCCCTCATGCACAGCCATCCTCAACCCCTCCTTTTCCCTTTCTCCGAAAATTCCACGCCAATTGTAACAAACTTTTTCTCGCCAGTCAATGACCGACGAAGGTGTTCAAAAATCAATTCCCAATTGGGGAGGCAAGCCTTTCAATGAACCCAAATTTCGTTGCTCTATTCTCCCAGCATTGAAATGCTGGGCTACTTTAACGAAGTCGGCTCAAGCCGACTGAAAAATAGCCTGCTTTAGCAGGCTTTGTAGATGTAGCCCACCAATTCATTGGTGGGCATTCTTTTCCCGACCTGCCTACCTGCCCATCTCACGATTTGCCGATATTTTCGGCTCGGCAGGAGCCTCGCCCTCCCGGAGGTTGATTTCGCTTGTGGAAAAGCCTCTCAGAAAGGCTTTTTGAACACACTGATGACCGACTTATACTCGTCTTCTGCGCCAAACTTTGGTTGGTGATGGGAAATGCTTTGGTTAGGTTGGCTTTTTGCGGCATTCGCCGCTCCCCCGCAACAAGGAGTCATCATGACAGTGAAAGGACCAATCGCTCCAACGGATTTCGGCAAAGCGTTAGTTCACGAACATGTGATGTGTGACTTCATTGGAGCAAACGAGACAGGACGCCACCGTTACAACCCAGAAGAGGTTGTCAAGGTAATGTTTCCGTTTTTGCGGGAGGTGAAGGAAAGGGGGTTTTCCGGATTCGTTGATGCCACTCCAGCCTACATCGGTCGCGACCCGCTGGTTTTGATGCGCCTATCGGAGTTGACGGGTCTGTATATCTTGACCAACACTGGCTACTACGGCGCTGCCAATGACAAATTTCTCCCCTCTCACGCTTTCAGGGAAACCCCTGACCAACTTGCGAGCCGTTGGGTCACCGAGTGGCGAGAGGGGATTGACGGCACGGGTATCAGACCCGGGTTCATCAAGATCGGGGTTGACCCAGGACCACTCAGCGACATTGACCGCAAATTGGTCCAAGCAGCGGCGAGAACCCACCTTCAAACTGGATTGACAATCGCTTGCCACACAGGCGAAGCGAAAGCAGCCCTTGAAGTGCTGGAAATCGTCAAGAGCGAAGGTGTTGACCCTTCCGCACTCATCATCGTCCACGCTGATTCCATCCCCAATGAGCAGGTTCACGAAAGGTTAGCAAGGGAAGGCGCTTGGGTTGAATACGATGCGATTGGCTCAAAACCAATCGGCGAGCATGTCCGCCTCATCACCGCAATGGTGCAGAAGGGCTTTGTTGATAGGCTGTTGCTCTCTCACGATGCGGGTTGGTATTGGGTCGGTGAACCTGAGGGCGGTAAGGACAAAATTCGCCCTTACACGGCTCTAATGGACAAGTTGCTTCCAGCCCTAAAAAGTGCTGGGATAAACGATGCGGTTTTAGGAAAAATCCTCGTTGATAACCCTCGCAAAGCCTTCACCATTAAGGTTCGCAGAAGGTGAGAAAATGGGCATAGCGGTGAAAAAGGTTAAAGGTTGGGGATGGATTGGTGTCGGCACGACGGAAAACGGTGTCGCCAAAGTCGTGTTGCCTAAGGCATCGGGGCAGGAGGTGAAAAAAGAGTTAAGCGACTTCAAAAATGCTGTCAATCAAGCGCTCGCAAAACGGTGCGTTGATTTGTTGGCTCGTTACTTGAAGGGCGAACTTGTCGCATTGGAGCAAGTTCCTGTTGACTGGGAAAGAGTCCCTTCTGCTTATCGTCGCATTCTGCGAACTCTAAGGCAAATTTCACAAATTGGGCAAACGATCACCTATGGCGAACTCGCAAAAGTTTGTGGTATTCCCAAAGCGGCGAGGTTGGTAGGACAAGCGATGGCGAAAAATCCTGTCCCTCTCCTTGTGCCTTGCCATCGTGTCATTCGTTCGGACGGCTCTTTGGGCGGCTTTGCAGGTGGAAGCGACTTGAAGAAAAGGCTTTTGGAATTGGAAAACCGTCTTACGGCGCAAACTCGTTTGCTTCATAAGAGGTCGCAAGCAGCCCTGGCTTTGAGGAAGTAACTTCGCAACCCTTTCCAATCCCTTTCGGCTCTGCTAAACTTTTACACACCGAAGTTGCGCCGGCGTAGCTCAGCGGCAGAGCGGGGCATTCGTAATGCTCAGGTCCGGGGTTCAAATCCCCGCGCCGGCTCCACTTTTATTTTTGCCCTTCTGCAACTTACCCCTCAAAACTTCAGCCCTCGCTATACTTGATTGGGGTAAGCCACAACACCTGAGGTTGAGAGGCGATAGGTTATGGCTAACAGCGTTGACTTGACAATTATTTTCGCCCTCCTCTTGCTCACAATTTTCGTGAGCGGAGCGGTCAACGAAGTTCGCTTCCCGACCCTTGACGATTTCAATGTCGTTTGGGACTCACCTTCAAAAGATGCCCTCGGTTCAATGCCTCTTGGCAACGGCGACATAGCCATCAACTTGTGGGTTGAGGAGGGCGGCGACCTTCTCTTTTACATCGGCAAATCGGATGCTTGGGACGAATACAATCGCCTGCTCAAAGTCGGCAAAGTTCGCATCTCGCTCTCTCCTAACCCTTTTGTCAAGGGCGGAAAGTTTCGGCAGGAATTGGTTTTGCGTCGGGGCGAAATAGTCATTGAAGCCGCTCCGCCAAACTCAAAAGCATCAGTGAAAGTTCATGTCTGGGTGGACGCAAACCATCCCGTGATTTATGTGACAGTTGAAAGCAGACACCCATTAACGGTCACGGCATCTTTTGAACTCTGGAGAACCAAACCCACTCAGTTGACTTCCTTTGAAGTTAGCGACATTTACAACGCTTGCCCCAACCCTCCGCCAGTGGTCATTGAACCTGACACGGTAATTCAAGGTCAACCTGACGGCATCGGATGGTTTCATTTCAACAGGAAATCCGAAGGTCCGGAACTGACGATGAGGTTTCAAGACCTTCTGGATGCACCTTGGCGTGACCCACTCATCCATCGCATCTTTGGCGCTTTCATTAGGGTTGACGGGGCATTTGAGAAGTTGGATGACCAGCATTTGAGAAGCCCAAACAAAACTCGCCATCGCATCAGCATCTATGTCCTCACTGAACAGCCGTCTTCGCCTGAGCGTTGGCTCTCAAGCCTGCGAAAGTTGATCGGAAGGATTGAGGCGGTTGACTTTGAGAAGCGGCGGAGAGAGCACATTGCTTGGTGGGAGTCGTTCTGGAAAAGAAGTTGGATTTTCATTCGCGATAGGGAAAACGCCCGCACTGAAAAGCCCGTTCCCGCAAACTCGCACCCACTCAAGGTGGGATTAGACCAATCGGGAGGGAGTAGGTTTACTGGCGAAATCGCCCGTGTCTCCATTTTGAAAGGGGCTTTGTCCTCCCAAGAGATCCGCAAACTGAGCCAAAGCGACTGGCGAAAACCTCTGGGGGCGAAAAATGTCCTTGCAAGCCTCATCAACCCCGATGTTGGGAGAGAACTTGAAGTCAAACCTGAGGAACTTGATGCTTTCACTTGCGAGGCGTGGGTGAAAGTCTCCGATGGTGACAAAGGTGGCAGGATACTTGACAAAATCACGCCGGGAGGCTCTGACGGCTTTCTCCTTGACACTTTTCCGGGCAGAAGCGTTCGCTTGATTGTGGGCAGCAGGACGGTTTTAGCCGAAGGGGTTTTAAAACCTCAAACATGGCATCACATTGCTGCTGTAATCTCACCTCAGAGAGTGCAAATTTACCTTGACGGCGAATTCCTCGCTGGCGATAGAAACTCGCCCGGTTACGATGTCTGCTTGGGTTACATTTTGCAAAGGTTCATAACTGCGTGTGCTGGCAGGGGTGCTTATCCCATCAAATTCAACGGCTCGCTTTTTGTCATGCCTTGGCCAGGTTGCCCAAACGATGCGGATTATCGCCGTTGGGGACCGGGCTACTGGTGGCAAAACACAAGGTTGCCCTACCTGAGCGCTTGCACAAGCGGCGATTTTGACATTCTTCAGCCTCTCTTCAGGATGTATGCGGGCGAAGTTTTTGAGGTTTGCAAATACCGAACGAGGCGCTATTTCGGGTTTGAAGGCGCTTATTTTCCCGAATGCATCTACCCTTGGGGAGCGGTTTTCATGGACACCTACGGTTGGGATAAACCTGCAGCGGAGCGGGAAGACAAACTGCAAAGTTCGCGCTGGCACAAGTATGAGTGGGTCGGCGGTTTGGAACTTGTCTACATGATGCTTGACTACTACGAACACACTTTGGATGAGCGCTTCTTGAAAGAAAAGGTCATCCCCGTTGCCTACGAAGTGCTGAAGTTCTTTGACAACTTCTACAAGACCGGTCCCGACGGCAAATTGGTTATGGAACCCGCTCAAGCGTTGGAAACATGGTGGGACTGCCGCAATCCGATGCCAGAAATTGCGGGCTTGCACGCTGTGACTTTGCGGCTTCTCAATTTTTCGGACAAACTCCCATCGGCAGTAAGAGCGTTCATTGAAAAGTTCCGCAAAAAGATTCCGACTTTACCTGTCCGCGAAGTTGACGGCGTCAAGATGCTCGCTCCCGCCGAGCGTTTTGCCACGAAGATGAATGTTGAAAACCCAGAACTTTACGCCGTCTTCCCCTTTAGGCTTGTTTCCTTTGAAAAGCCAAACGCCGAACTCGGAATTAACGCCTTGAAACACCGACTTGACAAAGGAAATTTCGGTTGGCGTCAGGACGAGATTTTCATGGCTTATCTTGGGTTGGCTTGGGAGGCGAAAAAATATCTCGTTGGACGGGCAAGGAACAAAAACCCGCTCTGCAGGTTTCCTGCCTTTTGGGGACACAACTACGATTGGACTCCTGACCAAGATCACGGTGGGGTTTTGATGAAAGCGCTGCAAGCGATGCTGATGCAAACCGAAGGCAAGAGAATTTTCCTGTTTCCAGCGTGGGTGAAGGAGTGGGATGTTCACTTTAAACTGCATGCGCCATATCGCACGGTCGTTGAAGGGAAGTTGGTCAACGGCAAACTTGTGGAGTTGAAGGTAACGCCCAAGGAACGAATGAAGGATGTGGTTGTCCTTGAACCGCAGTGAATGGCTGTGAGTTGCTCACAACTCTACCAATTTCACTTCCATCGTCTCCGTGTCCAAGATAGCAACTGTCGTTTTCCCTGTTAGCCAACCACAGACTTCGCCGGGGTTGACAATTAGGCAACCGTTAGTCGCTTTTCGGATGTCGGCTTTGTGGGTGTGACCGTAAACGACGACATCGTATTTGCCGCTTTCCGCCAAAGGGTCGGCTAAATCGTTTTCGTGAATGATGACGAACCTTTTGCCCTCAATTTCAACGAATGCGGGTTGGACTTTAACTTCCGCGCCGAACCCTTTCAAGCGGGTCTGCAAGCCGATGCGTTCGCCGTCGTTGTTGCCGAAGACGCCAAGCAATGGGCATTTTAGTTTCTGAAGTTCATTTGCCACGAAGGGGGCGATGAAATCCCCAGCGTGCAAAACATAACCGACACCAGCGTCATTGAAGGCTTCTACCGCCTTGCGGATGTTGAAGAGATGGTCGTGGCTATCGGACATGATTCCGACCTTCATTTCCATCTACCTCCTTTCCGCTTTCTACGCCAGATGAATTGAAGCATGCCGAGTGCAGCCAATATTCCGAGAAGTTTTTCGCCGATCGTAACCGCTTTCGCCCTCAAAGACCAATCCAAATTATGAGCCGCCACCAATCTGACTTCATGCAGGGAAGCGCCGGGAACTTCCCATTTGATTTCGCCAACGATTTCACCTTCTGAGACTGGGGGTTTCGCTTTCGTTTGGATCACTTGGCTTTTGACCCGACCGACCTGTGACTTAGGGACAATCACCTTTACAGGTTCCTCTGCAACCGCTTTCAACCACTGCGGGTTGCCGTCGGGGAAATGGAAGAGCGCAATTTGTTCGCCTTTCTCAGCGAGTGTGAGCCTGACAAAGTTGTTGAACCCGTAATCAAGCAAGGTAGCGCAATCGGCGAAATGGTCTTGGCTGCCGAGCACAATTGCGATGAGTTGCCAGCCGTTTCGGGTTGCGCTTGCAACGAGGCACTTCCCCGCAGGAACGGTGTAACCTGTCTTGACACCGTCGCAACCTGGGTAGAGTTCCAAGAGCCTATTGCGGTTGCGATAATGCCTCAAGGCGGATTTATTGGTGGGGGCAATGTAAATTTCCCGTTGGGCGACAATTTCGCGGAAAGTCGGGTTTGCCAAAGCGTAGCGGGTGAGTGTCAGCAATTCGCGTGCAGTAGTGTAGTGATGAGGGTCATGCAAGCCATGTGGGTTGACGAAATGAGTGTTATGCATGCCTAACTCCTTTGCTTTCTCGTTCATCCAAGCGACGAACCGTTCAACTGAACCTGCGATGTGGATGGCTGCGGCGACGCAAGCGTCGTTCGCCGACCGAACCAAAATCGCTTTCAAAAGGTCAATCATCTTCACTTTCTCGCCTTCTTTAAGCGCCATTGAGGACTCGCCTGTAAAAGCGGCGTCCTTCGGGACAGTTACCCAGTCATCAAGGTTGCCTCGCTCCAAAACTAAAATTGCAGTCATGATTTTCGTAAGGCTTGCTGGGTAGCATTTTGCATCTGGATTGAAAGACCACAAAACTTCTCCCGTCTCAGCGTCCGCCAAGACCGCCGACTTGGCTGTAATTGGCAAAGCCTGTGTTGAACCAAGCCGGCTTAAAGCGAAAACTAACATCGTGATGACAAACTTGCAGCGCATGACTTCCTCAAACCCTCCTAAGGACAGTGCCACGCTTAACCTAAAGGTGTGCTTCGCTTTGCAAAGGTATGCGGGCAAGCGCACCTTTGAGTTTCGCGAGCAGCAAAAAATTTTGTCCCAAAACGCCGTTGAGTTTTCACTGAGGCAACTAAAGAGTTTGCTGCATGGCTTCCGATATTAGCAACAGGGGAAGCCATGAAGGCAAATGGCTACGGCTTCAACTGCTTAAAGGCGAGCCGTCTTGGAAGTTTACAGTTGCGGCAACGAATTTGTCAGGGTGACCGATATGCCGAAAGTGCTGATAGCAGATGATGCTTTGTTCACGCGCAAAGTGCTAAGGGAAATTTTGGAGGCTGAAGGGTGCGAAGTCATTGAAGCCATCAACGGACGAGATGCTGTCAACAAGTTCAAAGAAGAGCACCCCGATTTGGTTCTTTTGGACATTTCCATGCCAGAGATGGACGGGATAGCAACCCTCCGCTCCATCAAAGAGATAGACTCAAGCGCGAAAGTCGTGATGGTGAGTGCGATGGGACAATCAAGCACCGTTCAAGAGGCGTTGAAGTCAGGTGCATGTGATTTCATTGTCAAACCTTTCCGACCGCACCAAATTCGGGAACTTATCGCCCGATGCTTTTTCACCTCATCCCGCCAAAAGGAGTAAGCGCCCGTTGCTGGGCAAAATTTCATTTGGTCGCTTCAACCAACCTGAGATACTTCCTCTCCTTCTCCCTCATCCTCCGCCGTTGAGAGGGTGTTGCGTCATCGTAGCCGAGCAGGTGTAAGACCCCGTGAATTGCGAGCCTTAACAGTTCTCGCTCCAATGTTTGCCGAAACCTTTTTGCGTTCCGTTCGGCTGTTTCAACGCTGATGATTATTTCTCCGACCAACTCACCGCTCTCCCTCTCATGCTGCTCAGCCCCGCTCAAATTGAAACTCAGCACATCGGTTGGGTAATCGTGTCCGAGGTAGCGGGCGTTGAGGTCACGGATTGTCTCGTCATCGCACAAGACAAGGCTTATGGTGGCTGAAATCCGTGTTCTTTCGCCCCTTACGACTGCCTCAACGGCTTGCCTCAGTTTCCCCTTTAACCCTTGAGGCATGGGCTGGTTGGTGATTTTTAGCACCGAGATTGAGATGCTGTGTGCCATTGGAGTCCTGCTCCTTGTCCATGCTCACCCGACGGTGGTAGATGCTCTTGAAAGTGTCCAAGAACGATTGTTTGATTTCCTTCAAGTCTCGGAAACTGAGCGGCGACTCTTCCAGTTGACCGTCTTCCAGTTTGCGGGCAATAACTTCCTCAATGACCTGTTCAATTGAGTTCAAGTCAGGGTTTGAAAGCGCCCTGACCGCTGCTTCAACGCTGTCAGCCAGCATGATGATGGCACTTTCCTTCGTGCGCGGTTTCGGACCTTTGTAGCGGTATTTGTCTTCTTCCTTGTCCTCTTCAAGCAAGTCCTCCCGCCTTTTAGCCTTTCCGAGAAAGTAGGTCATGACAGAGGTGCCGTGGTGTTCGCGAATGATGTCAATAATCGGCTCGGGTAAACGATTTTTGCGGGCTATTTCAACCCCTTGCTCAACATGCAGTGCCAGTATGCTTGCTGAGATATCTGGGGCGAGGTTATCGTGAGGGTTTCCCGCTCCCGGCGGCTGGTTCTCAATGAAGTATTGGGGTCGCTTGAGTTTCCCTATGTCGTGATAAAGCCCACCGACCCAAGCGAGCAAATCGTTCGCACCAATGCGCCTCGCTGCCTCCTGCGCCAAGCGAGCAACTATCAACGAACTCTGAAAAGTTCCAGGCGCTTTTTCCGCCAATTCCCTGAGCAGCGGTGCATTTGGGTTAGCCAATTCAGTCAGCGTGAAGATGGTGGTGATGTTGAAAAGACGCTCTAAGGCGCTCACTCCCACCAATGTCAACGCTGGCGGTATAGCGCCTGTCAGCAAAGCCCACAATAACAGTTGCTGGAAATCGCCCCAAGAAATTGTCAATGTCTCGCCTGTAACCAATCCGAGTATCAAGGGCATCAAGAAAGCCAAGATGCTGAGCAGAACGCCCGCATGAACCAATTGCATTCTGGTTCTCGCATCCGCTGACAGGAAGGAGGCTGCTACCCCGAGGGTTGCTGAAGAAAGGAAGGGACGCAGCGCCCCAGTCGGCAGCGTTTGCCAATCCGTGACCATCCCCAAAGTTGTAACAAGGGCAAAGACACCAGAGGCGTAGATGCTGAATGTTGGACCGAAAAGGACTGTTGTCATCATCGCAACGGTTGAGGCGACGACGAAGGAAATTTCCAAACCGAGCGATTGATGGAGGAAGCGCACTAACATCAAGCCAATCACCCACAAAAGCGTTAGAAGCGTCAGACGGTTGTCGTCAAGGAAAGTGGATGGCATGGTAAGCCGAAGGAACAAAACTGAGGCGGCTGTGATGATTAAAGCCAGCATTGCAATGCCCAGCAATGCGGAAAAGTTGTAGCCTAACGCCCTCAGTTTCTCCAAGTGCTCTTCAGTCACCAACTCGCCCCGCCGGGCAATTAGTTCACCGGCAGTTATCGTTTTCCAGACGGGTTCAACACTTGCTTTTGCCCGTTCCCTTGCCCTTTGGGTAGCGATGGGGTCAAAGACCATGTTGGGGTGCAATGACAATTCAGCCAAATGCTTCAGCGCCGATTTAAGTTCGTCGCTAAGGGGGAGTTTGTCAATGTTGGCTTCCACCCGCTGCAACGCTGCTGCCTGTTCCTCTGGAATCGGCTTAATGCCTCGCTGCCATTCCAACTCAAGGGCTCGTAAAAGCATCTCGTGACCGAACCGAACTGTTGACGGGGATGTGCTCATTAAGACTATCAAGGCTTGGTCGGAAATGTCCAAACCGATCCTTTTCCTGACGGCTTTGACCTTCTCTCTGAATGGCATCTTCTCATGGCGCATCATCATCACGCTGTCAATTAGGTCGTTGAGGATTGCCCGCCAACGAAGTGCAACGGAAGCGTCCAACCGATATTGGCGCGGGACTGCCTGTGCAACCGCTTGTCTTTGCCTTTCGGTTTCCACTTCCGACAAGTATCTCACCGACCTGTGGGCGCGGATATCGTGTGGGAAAGTTTGACCAACCACGAACGGCACAGGAACGAGCAGAGAGGAAGGGGTCATTGCAAGGAAGAGGGAAACGAGCACCACACAGAACAAGATTAACCTCACCGCCGAAACCTTAAATGAAATCCCCAACTTCTGCAGCCATTCCTTCACAGCCTCTGTTATGCCATTAACAAGACCGCTCACCAACCCCCGCTCTTCTGCGCCCAATCCCCTAACCCTTTGCCTCTTTGCCTGTTGGGTGCGGTATTTCTCACTGCTCGGTTCACTCGCCATCCTTCTCACCTCGCCCCGAGACGGGAGCGTGGCGTTTCTTTTCCCAAGCGTCATATGCAGCGACAATTCGCTGCACAAGTGGATGACGGACGACATCGTGTTCTGTCAAGTAAACGAAAGCAACTCCCTCCACGCCTTTCAAAATCTCCTGCACCTCAACCAGACCTGACTTAATCCCTTTTGGCAAGTCAATTTGCGTTATGTCGCCAGTCACAACCATTTTCGCGTTGAAGCCAAGCCTTGTCAGAACCATCTTCATCTGAAGGCTGGTAGCGTTTTGCGCTTCGTCCAAAACGATAAAGGCATCGTTGAATGTCCGACCGCGCATGTAAGCCAGAGGAATGACTTCAATGACGCGCCTCTCAATAAGCCTCTGAACCTTGTCGTAGTCCAGCAAGTCGTAAAGGGCGTCATACAAAGGTCGCATGTATGGGTCAACCTTTTCGTAAATGTCGCCCGGCAGGAAACCAAGTTTTTCGCCAGCCTCAACGGCTGGTCTTGCGAGAATTATGCGCGAGACTTGTCGTTGCTTCAGGGCAGCGAGCGCCATTGCAACTGCCAAGAAAGTTTTCCCCGTTCCCGCTACACCGATGGCGAAAACCAAATCGTGCTTTTTCATCGCTTCCACATACCTGAGTTGCCCCAGAGTTTTCGGCACAATTCGTTTGCCTCGGTCGGTTATGAAAATCGCTTCCGTGAACAAATCCTCGGCTTCGCGGATTTCCCCTTTGCGGGCGAGGTTGAGCAGGTAACGGACATCGGCGGTGGAGAGAACCCCGCCTCGCTCAACAACGGAAATCATTTGCTGTAGCACTTCTGCAGCCCAGTGAACTTGAGGTTCAGGTCCAGAAACCAGCAAACTCCCTTCACGGGCTATGATTTTTGTGCCCAACTCGCGCTGCAAGAACCTCAAATTCTCATCCCTAACGCCCAAGACATGGCGCAAGTGGGCAGCATTGGTGAGCGGAACGGTTATTGACAATTCTTGCTGCTCAGATGCGCTCACAGGCTTTTTGTTTCACCTCCGTCGGCGACGGGGTTTCTTCCCCGAAGCCTTCACTTCTTGTTCCTCAATGCCGAAAAGCGATTGCAAATCAATTGTCAAGCCAGGGAAAGCCTTCGGCTGGAAAACCTCACCCAGCAAAACAACTTGGGTGAGCAAATAGCCTTCCTCCGTCCAACGATATTCTTCAACCGTTTTCCGCTCCATGTCAACGACCCAATACCATTGGACACCGTAGGCGTGATAAACCCGCTTTTTAACCCCAACATCACGATGGGCAGTTGTCGGCGAGAGAATTTCAACGACCAAATCTGGCGGACCATAGACACGACCCTCACGGATTCGGTCTAAATGCTCCGTCGCAACGAAAACGATGTCAGGTGCGTAAGCCAAATCCTTTTCTTCGTCAAAGACGACTAAAATGTCGCTGCTTATTCGCCCCAACCTGTGTGTGCGGACATATTGTTGAAGTTGCGCCGCCAATACAATGACCAACTCATTGTGCTCAAAAGCAGGTCTTGTCATCTCCACCAACTCCCCGAACTCCAGTTCATACTTGACGGGAGAAGAGTCGTCCTCTGGGAGGGCAAGGAATTCGGCGAGGGTCATTTTTGGGCGGGTGATTGTTTCCGTAGTCATTTTCGCCTTCACTCCCTTGGCTGAGCGCCTTCAAGAATCTGCCTGACCAATTCACTCACTTCGCGACCGTCAGCCCTGCCGCGAACTTTCGGCATCAACACACCCATGACCTTGCCCATGTCCCGAACAGATAAAGCGCCCACTTCCTTTATCGTCTCACGCACCAGCGCTTCCAATTCCTCACGGGAAAGCGCCTTAGGCAGGTAATTTTCCAAAATTGCGAGTTCCGCCTTCTCTCGCTCCACCAAATCTTGCCGACCACCTTGCTGAAAGGCTTCTATTGACTCTCGTCGCTTTCTCGCTTCCGACTGAATGACCCCTAAAATTTCGTCGTCGGTGAGCGCCCTTTGCTTGTCAATTTCAACATTGTGGATGGCAGACCTAAGTAGCCTAAGCACCGAGACCTTCAATTCATCGCGAGCCTTCATCGCTTCTTTGTAGTCGGCTTCTATTTGCTCCTTCAGGCTCATGGTGCAGCCCCCTTGCTGGTTTGACCTAAGGGACTTTTCTGAACCCGCTACGATTATAGCACACCGCTGACGGCGAAACCACATGACCTTCTCAAGCCTTTTCAGCGCCTTCAAAGCCAGTATCAGCATAAGCCCAATCCTGCCGCTCAATGTTCCAGATACGCCAGTTGACCTCAATGTAGGGGTAGTGATGGCTCACTGTCCGATTTGGGAAGTGACGGACGATATCGGTGTAGAAGACGCTGACCTTCCTCAGCACAAAGTTTCCTTGCCCGAATTGCCTGAGTGCCTCCTCAACCACTTCCACATCGTCGTCACCGACAATGAAGCGTCCATCCGGCGCCAACGCCAAAAACTTGCCCCAATGGGTGGCTTCAAGGTGCTTAGCATGTTGCTCGTAAAGCCTCTCAATCTCTTCAAGGGTCGGCTTCCACATTTTTCGCTCACTCCCATTGCTTTGCGAAATCCGCTGCCAAAATTATTGCGGGAGGTTGATGCCGATGAAAGTTAAGGTCAAACTGTTCGGTCCGTTGAAGGAAAAACTGCCTCCAGAGAAGAGGCAGTTTCCGATAGAGGTTGAAGTGCCCGATGGCGCAACTGTCCAAGATGTTGCCAACTTGTTGGGCATAGGCAATGTCGGTGCCGTCATTTTGATCAACGACCAAGAAGCCCATCGCGCCAAGCAACTCAGCGATGGCGATGTAGTCAGTTTCTTCCCTCCTTTGGCAGGTGGATTAGCGGCGTTGAAAAGCAGTGTTGAAGTCTAAGTGGCGAGGGTTTGATTTGGCTACGATGAAGAAGAAGCCTGACACGGATTGAAAAGAATACAGCCCGAATTTGAGCAAGTTGAAAGGGGAAAAGGAGCGATGGCAGAAGCCCTCCGTGAAGATTCTCAGGTCTACGACATCACCATCATCGGTGGCGGACCTGCGGGATTATTTGGCGCTTTCTACGCTGGGATGCGTCAGATGTCCACCAAAATCATTGACGCCCTATCGCAATTGGGAGGGCAACTGACGGCACTTTACCCCGAAAAGTTCATCTACGACATGCCCGGCTTCCCGAAGGTGCGCGCCAGCGAATTAGCCCAACGGCTCATTGAGCAGGCAATGCAGTTTCACCCCACCGTTTGCCTCAACGAAACAGCCTTGAAACTGGAGCGACTGGACGAAAAACTGTTTCGGCTGACGACTTCTAAGGGCGTCCATTACTCCCGCACCGTCCTCATTTGTGCTGGGCTTGGGGCTTTTTCCCCACGCCGATTGGGGAAACCCGAAGTGGAGCGCTTTGAGGGCAAAGGCGTTTACTACACCGTCACCGATGTGGACGCTTTCGCAGGCAAGCGAGTGCTCATCGTCGGCGGTGGTGATAGCGCCGTAGATTGGGCGCTCACCTTAGAACCCATTGCTGCTAAAGTCACCCTCATTCACCGTCGCGACCAATTTCGCGCCCACGAACATAGCGTAGAGCAACTAATGCAATCTCGCGTGGAAGTGCGCGTCTTCCACGAATTGGAGACGGTGTTGGGCAACGAATATCCCGAAGCCGCTGTCATCTTTCACAACAAGACAGGCGAGAAGACGACCATCCCTGTGGACGCTGTGATTTTGGCGCTGGGCTTCACGACCAACCTTGGTCCCATCAAAGAATGGGGCTTGGAAATGGAAGGCAACGACATCAAAGTAGACCAACGGATGATGACCAACATCCCTGGCGTCTTTGCGGCAGGGGATGTCGCCACCTACCCAGGCAAAATCAAACTCATCGCAACAGGGGTCGCAGAAGCCGCCGTCGCTGTCAATCAAGCGAAGGTGTTCATTGACCCGACGGCAAGGTTGCAACCCGCTTTCAGCACGACCGTTGGCGTCCCGACACAGCGATAACGGGAAAGACGCCGAAAGGGGCAATAAATGCCTGACAAAGTAAGTCCCTTTGGCTGCCAAAATGGTCAAACCGCCGATTTGCCGAGTTTGCCAGAAAATTGATTTGTGGAGGTGGCTTGGATGGTTTCTTTGCCTTTTCGGCAAATTCACCTTGACTTTCACACTTCGCCGCTCATCCCTGATGTCGCCGCCGATTTTGACCCCGATGAGTTCGCCCGCACCCTCAAAGACGCTTTCGTCAACTCCGTCACCGTCTTCGCCAAATGCCATCACGGCATGAGTTACTACGACACGAAGGTCGGCATCAAGCATCCCGCCCTAAAGCGCGATTTACTGGGCGAGATGGTTGAAGCCTGCCATCGCTACGGCATCAGAGTTCCCGTCTACATCAGCGTCGTTTGGGACAACTGGGCAGCCGAGCATCACCCTGAATGGCGGCAGGTCAATCGCGAGGGCAAATTCGTCGGCGCAGAACCCTTTCAAGCAGGTTGGAAATGGCTCTGCCTGAACACGGGTTACACCGATTATGTGGCAGCGCAAGCGGAAGAAGTCGTCCGCAACTACGAAGTGGACGGCGTGTTTTTTGACATCGTGATGCAATGGGAATGCTATTGCGAGAAATGTCGGCGGGACATGTTGGCTCAAGGGCTCAATCCCGAAAACACCGAGCACGCCCGCCAGTTTGCCCGCCAAGTTTGTGAACGGTTCATGTCCCGTGTGAATGAAACTGTCAAGCGCTATCGTCCTCAAGCCAGCATCTACCACAACAGCCGATTGCGGGTCGGAGTTAGCCGCGAGGCACACCTTTACACGCATCAGGAAATTGAATCGCTCCCGACGGGGGGTTGGGGCTACTTGCACTTTCCCTTCTTCGCCCGATATGTGCGGACAATTTGGCGGGAATTTTTGGGCATGACGGCTCGCTTCCACCGAAGTTGGGCGGACTTTGGGACGCTCAAAACGGAAGCGGCGCTTGCCTACGAGTGCTTTCACGCCCTTGCCCTCGGCGGCAAATGTTCCATCGGCGACCAACTGCACCCTCGCGGCAAACTTGACAGAGCCGTTTACGAACGCATCGGCAAGGTTTACAGGCGTGTCGCCGAACTGGAAGAGTGGTGCGAAGGTGCTGAAGGCGTCGCCGAAGTCGCTATCTTGACAAACGCCGATTTGGAAGATGGTCGCCTGACGGAAAGCGACGAAGGCGCAACGCGCATGCTGATGGAAACGCATTGGCAATTTGATGTCATAGACCGCTTCGGAGATTTCAACCGCTATCGGGCGCTCATCGTTCCCGACCGCTTTTCACCTGACCAACAAACCCTTCGCAAACTCAAAGCCTACCTGCAAAGAGGTGGCAAGTTGCTTTTGAGCCACCGCGCTTTCGTGGACACTCAAGGCAAATTCACCCTCGCTGATTTGGCAGGCTTTGACCTGAAGGGCGAGTCAAGTTGGGATTGCGAATACTTGCTGGTCGGCAGGGCGATTTCCGATGGCGTGCCCGACATGTCCCATGTCGTCAACGCTTCCAGCATGGTTATTGAAGCGAAGAACGCAAAAGTGCTGGCAACCATTGGCGAACCTTACTTCAACCGAACATGGCAACATTTCACCTCCCACCGCCATTCGCCGATGGCGAAAGCGACCCGCCGACCTGCCATCGTCCAAAGTGCGAACGGGCAAATCGTTTACTTTGGTCACCCGCTCTTCCGCCTTTACGCTCAGCATGGCTACCTTATTTATCGCCAACTTGTCGTCAATGCGTTGCGGATGCTTTTGCCTGAGCGACTGATTGAGACGGATGCGCCCAGTTTCGCCCATGTGACGCTGACAAAGCAAAACAGCCGCAACCGAAGGGCAAGGTGGATGGTTCACCTGCTCGCTTACGCTCCCATCCGCCGAACCCGAACCATTGACATCGTGGAAGAACCCATCGTTTTGCGAGATGTCAACCTTCAAGTTCGCACAGGCAAACGACCGCAGCGAGTCTACCTTGCACCGCAGAGAACGGAACTTGAGTTTGAATTCGCTGATGGCGTGACGAGATTGAAAGTTCCAGAGGTCATCGGCTACCAAGTCGTTGTCTTGGAGTTGTGACGGCAATAGGAAACGCGTGGGAGAAATTTGCGGCTGACGCCGGTCCTGCAGGGTCTTAACGGCATCCTTGCATTGTAGGAGCGCCGTAAGGCGCGAACAAGAATTCGCGGCTAACGCCGCTCCTACAGTTTTTCGGTGGCATTTGCCTGGTAGGAGCGCCGTAAGGCGCGAACAAACTGTCAACGAGAAAATTTCGCGGCTAACGCCGCTCCTACTTGAACGAAACGATTAAGAACGAGTGGAAGCAGTTTCTCACCGCCCCCAACCTTCAACGATGCCAAGTGGGGTTGCTTGATTCCAAAGTTGCAACATTTGCGATGCGAAGTTGGGCAAGGTTGCTGTCCGAGGGTAAGGCATGCCGCGAACTTCAAAGTAGCCGGGAATTGTGTTGCTGACCAGCGGTAAAGCGACTTTGAGTTTGAACAGCACTTGCCCTTTTTCGTCCACTGGAATCAGCGGCTGGTAGAACCACCACCAACCCCAACTTTGTGCGTTTGGACCTGTTGCGTCGGTGATGGGAGTGCCTTGACGGCAAATCAGCCACAAATAGCCCCAATTGAGCGCCTCGCCCCCCTTCAAACACATCTCAACCTCAGCGACAATCATCGTCCCAACATGAACGCCTTCCGGCGGTAGGAGCAACTTGCTGCTGTGAACTACAGGCAAATCCGAATTATGTTCGTTGCAAGCCTTGACAACTTCCACTGGCGGCAATTCGCTGAACTCGGCGAGCCAAGGCTTGACAGGACGCAAGTGCCAAGGGTAAGGGTTGAAAAACCTGTAAACATCGGCGGTCGTGCTAACGACCTTGCGCATCAAAAGCAAAACTGGTTGCCACTGGTAGACCGAAACGACCAGAACATCTGTCCGTTTGTTTTCAACTGCCTGAATTGCCCAGAGGTTGAACAGGACATCGTCAATGCTGACAAGCAGCGCCGCATTTTCAGGCGTGTCGCTCAAAATTGTCTCCAAATAGCGCCTTCCCTTAAACTTGTCAGTCTGCCAAACCATCGGGTATGCGTTGGCGATGGAAATTTCAGGGCTGACGAAAAGGAGAGCAAGAACGACAGTTGCCAGAAGCCCGTGATAACGCCTTACCCAGTCCCACAAGCAAAACGCAGCCAAACCGCCCCAAAGCACCGTGATTGTCCACGCTGGGATGTAAAAGTAGATGATGTCGGGGACGCCGTAGCCGAGGTAGAAAGCAAGGTGAGCCAGCCACATGCCCAAAGTGATGAGCCAAAAAGCAGTAAAGCGACGAATCGCCAGCCAACCGAAAAACATCCCTACAACGAAAAGCAGCGTGTATTCGTAAGCGCCCTGCCGAAACCAATCAACGAACCGCTTCGGGTATTGCGAAATCGGTGTCACTCCCATCATGTATCGGAAACGAAGCCCAAGCACATACTTGACAAAATCTTTGAACGATTTTGCCGGGTCATCGCCTGTCAATTGCCAGAGGCGGTAACCGTAAGGCTTTGGTGCACGGATGGGCAAGTAGGCGTAGTAGGTCAGCGGCAAACAAGCCAGCAAGAAAGCGACAAGCCAATCTTGAAGCGACGGTCGGCGAGGAAGCCACTTCCAACCGATCGCCAAGCCAACTAAGCCGCCAACAACCATCAACGGCAAGGTCAAGTGGTGTGCGGCGCCAAACCCAACAGTCAAACCTGAGGTGTAAAACCAACGCTTGTCGCCCGTCCGCCAAAACTTGACAAGGGCATACAAAGTCAGCATCGTCAGGAACAAATTGGCACTGTAAACTTCAGCGGCAACTGAGCCATACCAAAGGGTTGAGCCGAACGAAACTGCCCAAGAAGTTGCCACGCTTATGGGTGCGTTGTCGGTCAACTCCATGAGCAGAAGGAAGGTCACCAAAGATGTCAAGGGAACGAACAGCATCGTTAAAAGCCCGTAGCGGAACGGGACTTCACCGAACGGAAACAGCATCGCAAACAACTTGCCCAACATGCAGAACCAAGGGTAACCTGTCGGGTGAGGTGGCATCAAAAGTTCGCCCGAAGCGATGAAATCGCCGCTGTCGGAGAAAAAGCAATAGGTCGGGTAAACCGTCGGCAAGTAGATGGCGAAAGGCAAAATGAAGGCAGAAAACGCTCCAAGCCACCATCGCCATTTTACTTTTTCTGCCACCATCATCCCAGACCACCAGTCCCCGCTCCTCTGTTCCTGCCTCCCAGTGCTACCTGCTTTGCCCGTTCTCGGACTTGACGAATTTGCTCTTCAGAAAGTTGGCGCTCAAAACTTCTCAGCCCTGCCAACTTGAAACCGTGCTTTGCTGCGATTGCAGCGATCTCCAAAATCCGCTCAGGGCGAATGTCCCGTCCGAGGGTGAAGGGCTCAAGCCGACCATCAAGGGCAAGCAACATCGTCTCGGCAACGCACGCCAAAGTCAACTTGTCAGGCAAACCGATGGAAAACTCCCAGCGGGGTTCGCCCGGAACTTCAACGATGCCCCCATCAATGACCAAAACATCGTCCCGCTCTTTGTGAACTCGCTCGGAGACATCTCGCGGGCGAGCGACATCGCAAACGACACAGCCTGACTTCAAATGCTCTGGCTCAATGATTGCATCCATAGCGCTGGTGACGGTGATGACGACATCGGCGTCCCGCAATCCTTCTGCTATTTCGGTGGTGATCTGAGTTTCGGCAGAACTGTCAACAGCAAGTTCGTCCTTGAGAGCGCTCAACCTTCTCTTGTCCCGACCAACCAAAATGACTTTGCTGACGGGAGAGAACCGAATTTGGTTTGCGATTTTCGCACCGTGACTGAGGAAGTAGGCACAAGCCCTGCCGATTGAACCCGTAGCGCCGACGACGGCTGCAGTTGCGTTTTCCCAATCAATGCCCATGAGTTCCGCCGCAAGTTTCGTCGCTTCAAGAGCCGTCCAAGTCGTGTAACTGTTGCCTGTAGTCACAGGCAAAGGGGAGCGCTTTTGAAGTTCAATGCCACCATTGCCCACGATTGCGGTGAAAGCGCCAAGTCCGACGATTTCCGCACCCAAATCTTCAGCCATTTGGCATGCTTCAACGAGCAATTCCAATGCTCTCGCTTCGTTCTCAAGCATCATTTTTGCCGTCATGGGGACGGCGATGAGCCAACCTTCCGCTTCCGCTCCCGTTGACGACCTTACTCCAGTGACTTTGCCCAGCAGTTTCGGTCGCATCCGCCAAAGCATCGCTTCAACCCAAGATGATGGCAGGAACTTGACAAACGGATATTTTCGGGCAACATCCCGCTTAAGGTCAAGCGGATGAACGAGAAAAGCGAACCGATGCATCCCCATCGCCTCTCACTTGGCAGGATTTCTGACCGATTAAAGGATAGCAGCACTTCAAATGCTCGTCACAAAAATGAAACGGCAGGGCACAAAGCCCTGCCGTTAGGCTGCAATCGCTGATTAGACTTGGGGCGCAAAGTTTATGGCGGATAGATGCCGCGAAGGCGAGTTGCGTGAGCGACCCGCTGGATAGCCAAAGCCTGTGCTGCAAGGCGTGGATTGACTTTCTTCTCCTCGGCAAACGAGAACACATCGTCAAAGGCTTTGTTCATGATGCGCTCAAGTTGCTTTTTGACTTCGTCCTCGTCCCAATAGAACGAGTAGAGGTTCTGCACCCACTCAAGGTAAGACACAGCGACGCCACCTGCATTTGCGAGAATGTCGGGAATGACCACGACACCGCGTTCGTAGAGGATTTGGTCGGCTTCAGGGGTTGTCGGACCGTTGGCTGCTTCGGACACGATTTTCGCCTTAATCTTATCGGCGTTCGCTTCAGTGATGACACCTTCAAGGGCTGCGGGAATCAAAATGTCGCAATCAACTTCCAGAACTTCGTGGCTGGCAATGTGGTCGGCGTCCTTGTAGTTGATTAACTTGCGAGTCTCGCGCTTCACTCGGACAAGTTCCTGAACATCCAAACCTTTCGGGTTATAAACCCCACCTGATGTGTCCGATGCAGCCACGATGGTCGCTCCGTCTTGGGCAAATAGAACCGCAGCGTAAAGTCCAGCGTTGCCAAACCCTTGAATGGAAACTTTTGCGCCCTTCAAGGACATGCCCAGTTTCTGGCAAAGCCTGCGGGTCGTGTAAAGGCAACCGAGTGAGGTCGCAATTTCGCGAACAGGGCAACCGCCGAGTTCAACAGGCTTGCCCGTCACGACAGCCCCAGCCCACTCACCAGCGTGCATTGAATAGGTGTCAAGAATCCAAGCCATAACTTGGGCATCGGTATCAACATCTGGGGCAGGTATATCGCGGCGCGGTCCGATAATGATGGCAATCTCGGTAGCAAATCGGCGGGTCAAGTTCTCCAGTTCGCGAGGGCTGAGTTTGTCAACATCAACGGCTACGCCACCTTTAGCGCCGCCGAAGGGGATGTTGACGACAGCCGTCTTCCATGTCATCCACATCGCCAACGCCCGAATTTCGTCCAAAGTGACATCGGGCGAATAGCGAATGCCTCCTTTCGCAGGACCGCGAGCATCGTTGTGCTGAACGCGATAACCCGTGAAAACTTTGAAACTCCCGTCGTCCATGCGAACCGGAAAGTTCACGATTAACTCTCGTTGGCAGTGACTCAACACATCCCGCATTGTGTCATCCAAGCCGATCACATCGGCTGCTTGATGGAATTGTTGAAGTGCCATTTGCCACGGGTTGAATTCAGCCAAATTCTCCCACCTCCTTGACAGTTTTTCGTTTACCCCTCGGTGTTAAGGGGGCTAACAATTATAGCGAACCTAAAGCCCCATCATGTGTCAGGTTTTTTCCAATTTACAAAACCTCAACCGCTTCGGGGTATGAGCCGAGAACTCGCAAGAACAGGCATTCCTTGCCGAGTTCGCTCAACGCTGCTTGGACAGGCTCATCTTGGATGTGTCCTTGAAAGTCAACGAAAAAGACATACTCCCATGGGGCGTGGCGAGCCGGTCGTGAAGCGATCATTGTCAGGTTAATGTTGTGGCGGGCAAAAGCGCTGAGGGCGTGATACAAAGTTCCGGGTCGGTGTGGGACAGAAAAGGCTATCGTCGTTTTGTCAACACCAGACGGAGAGGTCATTCGCTTCCCCAAAACCCAAAAGCGCGTCAAATTGAAAGGCACATCTTGAATTCGCTCAGCGAGAACTTGCAACCCGTAAGCGTCAGCAGCCCTTCTGGGAGCAATCGCTGCCGCATCGGGTTCTTGCGAGGCTCTCTCCGCACCCTCGGCAGTGCTTGAAACAGAAACCAATTCGGCTTGAGGCAAGTTAGCGCTCAGCCATTGCTTGCATTGAGCGAGGGCAATTTCGCGGGAATAAACTCGCCGTATTTCCGAAAGCGCCTTTGCCTTTGACAGCAAGCAGTGGTTAACCTCAAGCAAAATTTCAGCGACAATCTTCAAAGGCGTTTGAAGCAAAGCGTCAAGGGTGTCGCCGACAGGACCTTCAGCGATGTTCTCAGCGGGCACAATCCCAAAATCCGCATTCCCCCGCTCCGTCTCCCTAAAAACATCGTGGATTGTCCGCTGGGGAAGTGGCTCAACGAAAGAACCAAAATGCTCTTCGCATGCAAGGTGAGAGAACGAGTGGAGTGGACCAAGAAATGCTACTTTCGGTGGGCGCATGATGGCTCGGCACGCCGAGAGTATTTCGCGGAAAATGGACTTGATCGCTTGGTCGGGCAAAGGTTCATGAGGGATTGATTTCAGCCGAGCAAAGATTGCCCCCTCTCGTTCAGGATGGTAAAGGGGCAAATCATTTTGGTGCTTGATGAAGGCAATTTGCCGAGCCAATTTTGCCCGCTCAACGAGCAATTGAAGGATTTGCTCATCAATTTCGTCAATTCGCCTCCGCCAATCGTCCAGTTCAGCCATCTCTCCCTTCACCTTTCCACACTGAGCAAATTTGCTTTCGGGGCTGCAAAATGAGTTTGTCACAAACTCCGTTTGCATGTCGCCCCTTCTTCCCCACCTTGATGCACTGGGCGTGATAATAATTTGGACATGCACAACCTCGGCGGTTTTTGGGGCATCTTTCATAAGCAACCTTGCCACAGTGAGGGGATGGAGAATGCAGGGAAGGCGATGGTTTTTTCAAGAAGCCACACTGCTGATAGCGATTGCCTTGCTGGTTGCCATCTCGGCACTTCGTGACCCTAAGTTCCTGAACGCTTACAATTTGCAAGTCATTGCCCGAGAGGCGGCGCTGTTCGGCATTATGGGCATCGGCGAAACGATGGTCATCCTGACAGGGGGCATTGATTTGTCACCGGGCTCAATGGTTGCGCTGAGTGGAGTGGTCGTTGCCTATCTCATCGTGTTTGCTAAGTTCCCCATCTCTTTGGCAATTTTGACGGTCATCTTGATGGGAGCGCTTGTCGGAACTTGGCACGGCTTTTTCGTAACTAAATTGAGAGTGCCGCCGTTCATCATCACCTTAGGGACATTGAGCGCCGCTCGCGGGTTCGCTACAGTCATCTGCACAACGGTCACAGGCGGGCAGCCAATTGTCAACTTGCCAGAAGAGTTCTCTGCATTGGGACAAAAGTCCCTTTGGGGATGGTTGCCCGTCCCAGTTTTGCTCTTGTTGATCTTTGCCGCTGCGGCTGGAATTGTGCTTTACCGAATGAGATTTGGACGATACACCTTCGCCGTCGGCGGCAATTTGGAAGCAGCGAGATTGGCAGGTGTGCCCGTTGACTTTGTCAGATTCGTTTGCTACATGGTTTCAGCCAGTTTGGCTTCAATTGCTGGGGTCTTGACAGCCGCTTATGTGAACTCTGGCGACCCAAATGTGGGAGTGGCTTGGGAGTTGTATGTCATCGCAGCGGTCGTCATCGGTGGGACAAGTTTGATGGGGGGACAAGGGACACTCTGGGGCACATTGCTTGGCGCACTTTTCATGAGCGTGCTGAAAAACGGTCTGCTCTTCTGGAATGTCCCACCGCCTTGGCATGAAGTCGTCATCGGTGCAGTAGTCGTCTCCGCAGTCACTTTGGACACTCTGCGCCGCCGCCACTACGGAGGCTGATTTTCACCAACACGCTCAAGGACATGCGGAATCTCCGATGCATCAAACACGCTCTACTTGTCTAAGTGTGTTCGGAAACAGACAGGTTTTTGCTTCATTGTAGGAGCGCCATAAGGCGCGAATAAACCGACACAGGAAGGGTTCGCGGCTGACGCCGCTCCTACAATTCAATCTAAGCCGCTCCTGTGATTTTGCTGTGAGCCGAAACGAACTTAAAGGCGGATTTTTAGAACACACTCAACAGGTCAGAGTGTGTCCGAAAAGCCTTTCTGAGCAACTCTTCCGCAAGCGAATGAGCCTCTGGGAGGCAAGGCTCTTGCCGAGCCAAAACTTTCGGCAGGTCGTGAGATGGGCAGGTAGGCAGGTTGGGAAAAAGATTGCCCACGAAGCCCGCTAAAGCAGGCTGTTTTTCAGTCGGCTTTAGCCGACTTCGTTAAAGTAGCCCAGCATTTCAATGCTGGGCAAGAATGTTTTGGGAGGGCGAGGCTCCTGCCGAGCCAAAATAATCGGCAAGTCGTGAGACGGGCAGGTCGGAGAGTTTAGGCTCACCAAAAGGTTCGCCCTCCCACTCAGGAATTGACTTTCAAACACACTCTCCGCCAACCAGCAAATACCGTGATGCTTGCGGAAAACGATAACTGACCACCGAGGGAAGGAGCCGCTTCAGGTCAACAGACGGCTCAAGGAGCAGTATCCCCCTGCAGGGTCGCACTCCACGCCGTTTACAACACGAGATGGGGAGCAGAAGTGGGAGCAGCACCCGTTAACGGTTCCGGTCGTCTCGGTGTCTTGCCACCTTACCCCCTTGCCGAAACTGTGTCAAACCTAAAACACTTCCTAACTGGTGTCCAAGTTGAGCCGACCAATCTAACGCGTGACGATTGCCTTTCAGTCATCAGCAGTCGGCATCGCATGGCGAGAGGGTGACCGATGGCAACCGTTAGCGGGTTTGGGGCAAGGGCAAATCGCCCATGTCGCCGTAACAGCCCACGAGCAAACGCCGCAGCGGATCGTCTTCACCGTCCGCTACGAGGTAAACCGAACGACCGTGCGAACTGTCAGCGAAACTTATGAACTGACGCCAACTTGCGTGCGGGTGACTGTCAGCGTTGACGGCTCTGTTGACCGATTGCTCGTCCGCTTCCCTGCGTTGGCGTTTGACGGTCAACAAGCAAGTCGCATCACGGTGGACGGCGACACAGCGACAGTGCAGTTGGGTGAAAGCCGCCAAACTTTTCGCGTGGAAGCGCCCAAAGGCGTTCGGCTTTATCGCACGGGGCGATGGGTGCGATGCCGCAACGGCTACCTTGAGCCCATTGAGGGTGAAGTAACTGACAATCAGGTCACCTACACGCTTGTGCCTTCGGCTACTCCGCTTTCAGACTTGCGTCAAAGTTTTTGAAAGTGCTTGATGGGGAAGGAGTGATGACTTGGTGAACAGTTGGTTTTGGCTTGGAGGGGTTTTAAGCGCAACGCTTTTCGCCATCGCTTTCGCCCCTGGCAACTGGGCTGAAAGGGTGAGAAAGGAACACCCGCGATTGTTAGCCACAAGTTCGGATTTTGAGCGGGCAAAGCAGGTCATCAAGTCAAATCCGCTTGCGAGCGAATTTTACCAACGGCTCAAAAGCCAAGCGGAACGAATTTGCCAAGAGCCTCCTTCACGCTACGAAATCCCCGACGGGTTGAGGCTTTTGGCGACAAGCCGACGGGTTTTGCAGCGAGTTTACACCCTCGCACTGATTTACCGCTTGGACGGGGACAAACGCTACCTTGACAGGGCGTGGCGCGAACTTGAGGCAGCAGCCAACTTCCCTGACTGGAACCCACGCCATTTCCTTGACACCGCTGAAATGGCTCACGCATTTGCAATCGGCTACGACTGGCTTTACGGCGAATGGAGTGAAGAGCAGCGGCGGATTTTGAGGGATGCTATGCTCCAGAAAGCGGTTTTGCCAGCCCTCAAGGTTTACCGAGAGAAGGGTTGGTGGTCACAAGCGAGGCACAACTGGAATCAAGTTTGCAACGGCGGAATTGGAATGGCTGCACTGGCTTTGCTTGATGAAGTCCCAGACTTGTGCGGCGAAACCTTGAATCACGCCCTTCAATCCCTTCAAATCCCGATGCGCGAATTCGCCCCTGACGGCGCTTGGGGCGAAGGTCCAGGCTACTGGAACTATGCGACCTTTTACAATTGCATCTTTTTGGCTGCCCTTGAAACTGCTCTCGGCACAGATTTCGGGCTTTCAAAGGCAATCGGCTTTTCTGAGACTGGCTTGTTTCCAATTTACATCACCGGACCGACGGGTCGGACATTCAACTTTGCCGACGGCGGTGACGGCACTTTGCGAGCGCCGCAAATGTTTTGGCTTGCCCGAAAGTTCAACCGACCAGTTTACGCTTGGTATGCCCGCACTTTCGCTTCACCTCACCCACTTGATTTGATTTGGTTTGACGAGCGAGGCAAAGACCCACAATCGGAAGGGTTGCCCCTTGACAAATATTTCCGCTATGTTGAGGTTGTGACGATGAGGTCATCTTGGAACGACAAAGACGCTATTTTCGTCGGTTTCAAGGCAGGCGACAACAAGTTCAACCACAGCCACCTTGACATCGGCACTTTCGTTCTTGATGCCCTCGGTTACCGCTGGGCAATTGACTTGGGTGCTGACGACTACAATTTGCCCGGCTTCTTCGGTCGCGAGCGGTGGACTTATTATCGCCTTCGCGCTGAAGGTCACAACACCATCGTCATCAACCCTTCACAAGAGCCAGATCAAGACCCGAGAGCAGAAGCGAAAATCGTTCGCTTTGTTTCCCGACCAGAAAAAGCCTTTGCCGTTGCTGACTTGACGCCTGCTTATGCCCGCCACGCTGAAAAAGCCGTGCGAGGCGTGATGCTTGATCGCAAGGGTCAGTTCGTTCTGGTGCAGGATGAAGTTGCGTTGAAGGGTCAAGGCGAAATTTGGTGGTTCATGCACACAACAGCAAGCGTGCAAGTTGGCGATGACGGCAAAACGGCGATTTTGCAGCAAGGCGATGCCCAAATGAAGGCAATTTTGCTTTCGCCAGAAAACGCCCGTTTCGCCATCATGGATGCGAGACCCCTTCCGACATCACCTGACCCGAAAGGTCAAAACCCGAACAAAGGTATTCGCAAACTTGCAGTGAACTTGAAAGGCGTTTCGTCGGTGAGGTTGAGCATCGCTTTCCTTCCACACCGCAGGGGTGAGGAGCAAAAAGAATTGCCTCGTTCGTTGCCCTTTGATGAATGGGGCAAATAACCTAAACCCTCCCGCTCAATTCTGTGCCACAATTGACGAAAGCGAAAAGTTTGGGGTGACCTTTCATGGGCGGTTATGTTGAGCCGCTGCCGGAAGTGTTGAAGGAAACTTTCAATGGTCGCGAACCGAAGTTGGCGATGGCAACCGACCTAAATCGGGATGGGCGATTTGGTGAGCAGTGGCTCATCGTCATGGACGGAAAGGTTCAAGTTTTTGAATTGGGCGAAGGTGAACCTAAACTCACCAGCGAGTTGCCGCTTGAGGAAATTGGTGAAGTTTTTGCTGAGCCGTTAATTGGTGGCGGGGCGCTGATGGTCAAGCGGGTTGATGGCAGCGTTGAGGAACTTATCCGCTACACCAACACCCACGCTCGCAAGTTCGCTCAAGTTGCGAAAGCGTTGAACAATCTTGTCAAGGGTGAGGAGTTGCCGCCTTACGAGGAAGACATTCGCCGCTGCCCAAATTGTGGTTTCCCGCTTGAGCATGGGACGAAAGTTTGCCCAATTTGTGCTCCCAAGAGCAAGACGGCTTTGCGTTTGCTTCGCTACCTTAAGCCTTACTGGTGGCAAGCGTTGACTTTAAGCCTGCTTTCCATCCTTGCAACGGCGCTTGGTCTGCTCCCGCCGGCACTGAATAAGCCTTTGATGGACATAGTGCTTGCCCCAAAAGAACCCGTCCCAACAAAAACCCGTTACTGGTGGCTTGCAGTTCTGGTTTTGGTGTTTGGGGTTTCCCGTTTGCTCATCGCTGGCTTAAGCGTCGTCCAAAGTTGGCTTTCGGCTTGGCTCGGAAGTAGGTTAACCCATGACATCCGCTGCCAACTTTTCCAGCACCTTCACCTGCTCAGTTTCCGCTTCTACGACAAGCAGCAACTTGGCAATGTCATTTCACGGGTTAATCAGGACACGCAGGCAGTGCAAATGTTCCTGATGTGGGGAGTTCAGGATTTGGGTTTGAACATCTTGCAACTCGTCGGCATCGGCGTTGCGCTGTTTGCCATGAATTGGAAACTGGCTTTGCTCGTTTTGATTCCCGCACCGCTCATAACTCTCGTTGGCATGGGCTTTTGGCGGTTTGTGAGGACACTCATGCATCGCGTCTGGCAGCGATGGGGACGGCTGAACGCACTCCTCAACGAAAGTTTGTCGGGCTTGAGAGTCGTCAGGGCTTTCGCTCAAGAGCACCGCGAGGTTTATCGGTTCAATCAGAGAAGCAGCGAGTTGATCGGAAGCGTCATCACCGTTGAGCGAACATGGGCGATGCTCTTTGCCACGATTTCCCTTCTCACGGCGATGGGGACTTTGCTTGTCTGGTATGTCGGCGGTCGGCAAGTTTTGGGCGAAACGATGACGCTGGGAACGCTCATGGCGTTCCTGTTTTACTTGGGCATGTTCTATGCGCCTTTGCAAGCACTATCTTGGCTCATTAACTGGGCTTCCCGTTCATTGACAGCAGCGGAACGGCTCTTTGAAATCCTTGACACCCCTCCTGAGAGCGACGAACCTGATGCTGTTCCATTGCCACGAATTGAGGGACGGGTTGAGTTCAAGGATGTCGTTTTCGGTTACGAAAAGCATCGTCCCGTCCTCAAGGGCATAAGTTTCACCGTTGAGCCAGGCGAGATGGTTGGTCTGGTCGGTCACAGCGGTGCAGGTAAGACGACGACCATCAACTTGCTTTGCCGATTTTACGATGTGGACGAGGGTCAAATTCTCATTGACGGGATTGACATCCGCAAAATCCGTCGCAGCGACTTGAGGCGGCAAATCGGCTTAGTTCCGCAGGACACCTTCCTTTTCTCAGGCACAATTGCCGAAAACATCGCTTTTGCGAAACCTGATGCCACGAGGGAAGAAATCATCCGCGCTGCGAAAATCGCTAACGCTCACGATTTCATCGTCACGCAGAAGCCAGACGGTTATGACACTCAAGTCGGCGAACGAGGGCAAGGTTTGTCAGTGGGCGAAAGGCAGCGAATTGCCATTGCCCGCGCTTTATTGCCTGATCCGAGAATCATCATCTTGGACGAGGCGACTTCGCAAGTGGATGTTGAAACCGAGCGGCAAATCCAAGAGGCGATTGAGCGGCTTGTCAAGGGGCGAACGACTTTCGCCATCGCCCACAGATTGGCTACATTGCGCAGCGCCGACAAACTCATCGTCCTCAAAGAAGGTCAAATCGCCGAAATAGGCACCCACGACGAACTGATGCAAAAGCAGGGCGAATTTTACAGGCTCGTCCAAACTTACCAAGAGGTCGTCAAGTTGAGGGCGGTTCAAAGGTAACGAGCAAAACAAAAACCGAACCGGCGACCGAGGGTATTCGGAAAGGGAGGGCGAGGCTCCCGCCGAGCCGAACACATCAGCAAGTCGTGAGATGGGCAGGTCGGAAGATAGGCAGTTCGGGAGGTCGGAGGAATAGGCTCACCGAGAGGTTCGCCCTCCCATTGGGCTCAATTTGCCAACACACTCCCGACGACTTGACAATTTGCTGATCAGAAAAATGGTCAGTGATGGCGGGAACACCACCGAGGTGAGCGGAAAAAATGGATGGCGAACAGTCTCACGCTGCTGAACTGGTCTGGCTTGACCCCAAACGGTTGCGTTTCTTCAGGCATAAAGGGGTTTTGCGATTGACCGTCGGCGAGGAACGAAGTTACTGGAAAGTTTCGGTCTACCGCTGCTTCCCGTTGACAGACCCTGACAAATACATTAGCGTTCGGGACGCAATGAACCGAGAAATCGGGCTGCTCAGGGATTTGTCGGAACTTGAGCCGGAGAGCCGAAAAATTGTCAAAGAGGAACTGGAACGGCGCTACCTTGTCCCTGTCATTACCCGCATCCTCAGCGTAAAAGAGAGAATGGGCATGTTGCTTTGGGAGGTTGAGACTGACCGAGGTCTCAGGCGCTTTCTGACAAGGGCATCTCAGGAAGGGGTAGAGCAGCCCGAACCGCACAGGTGCGTTTTGGTTGACTTGGACGGGAATCGCTACTACATCCCCGACATCACCTCCCTTGACCCAATCAGTTTCTCCCTGCTAAAAAGGTGGTTGATGTGATTCACATGCCCAAATTCCTTGCCCATTGCGCCTTGTGGCTTGCGCTTCATGTCGCCTCTTCCAAAAGTGCCCGGCTGTGTGGGTCAAGTTGGGCGTAATCGGGGATTTCGTAAAGGTTGCCATCAGCATCGCGGATAACGACTCGCCGACCCGGGTAATATCGGACATCGCTTCGTTCCCGAACATCAAAAACGCGCTCGCCTTTGTCGGTCGTTACAAACCACCTCGTTATCCCAAATCGCCCCTCAATGTGGTGGATGGCTTGTATGACAGGCACGAAATAACGCTTTGACAGTTCCTCTTCCAAAGCCTCAAGGGATTGAGGGTCAAGACCATGAACGGTTGTCAGGATGGCGATTTCGTTATCGTTTTCGTCAAGGAGGCTGATTAGCCTGTCGCGGGCTTGAATTGGGAAGTTGCGAACTGGCTTGACATTCACAAATTCGCCCTCGCCCTCTATGCGAGCGCAAAAGCGACCTTGCTCGTCGTGCCAGAACTTAACCTGCTTTGGCTTGACAAGTTTTAGAATCGCCCTCAAATCGGTTTTGCGAGGCATTTCCTTTCCCCCATTCGCTAAATCCTCATTGCTGCCTTAAAGTTTGTCCCTGCCTTCGCCTTAACTGTCGCTGCTGCCTTTTAACCGCTCCGCCCTGCCATTTTGGCGGGATGTTCTTTGAGTTCCACTCATCGTAAGCGGCTTTCAACTCCTTGACCTTTTGTGGCAGTTTTGATGCGAGGTCTTTCGTTTCGCCGATGTCCTCTGCGAGGTTGAACAGGTGTGGCTCCTCAGAGCCAAGACCCTGCGGGCTGCAGACGAGTTTGAAGTCTCCCATTCGGACAGCCCACTGGCGACCGAACCTCCAAAAGAGCGCTTCGTGAGGTTGACCTTCCTTTTTGCCGGTCAGATACGGCAGTAAATTCACGCCTTCAATCTCCTTCGGAATCTCAACGCCAGCGGCGGCGAGGATTGTGGGACAAATGTCAAGGGAGATGACAGGGTGCTCGTAGACCTTGCCTGCTGGCAAGTGCCCTTTCCATTGCACAAGGAAAGGCACACGAATTCCGCCCTCAAGAACTTGCCCTTTGAAACCCCTCAACGGGTCGTTGCGGGAACTCGTTTGTTTCGTTGGTCCCCCGTTGTCGCTGATGAAGAAAACGATGGTGTTCTCCTCAAGTTTCAACTCCCGCAACTTGGCAAGCACCATACCGACAGCGTCGTCAAGGGCTGAAAGCATTGCGGCGAAAACTCGGCGGGTTGGGTTCTCAATTTGTTTGAAGCGTGCGATGTATTCCTCTGGTGCTTGCAAAGGAGAGTGAACGGCGTTGAATGCAAGGTAAACGAAGAAAGGTCGGTCACGGTGGCGCTCAATGAACGAAATCGCTTCTTTAGCGAAGTCCATCGTTGTGAACTCAAATTTGTCAACAGGTTCGTAGCCCCTTAAAATAGCCGTCCGCCTTCGGTCAGCAGTTGGCAAGTAAGGGTGACCGCCGCCGAGGAACCCGTAAAACTCGTCAAAACCCCGGTTCAACGGATGCAACTCCCTCCTGAACCCCAAGTGCCACTTTCCAAAACAACCCGTTGCGTAGCCGAGTTTCTTGAGCCGTTCAGCAATTGTGAGTTCTGTCAAGGGCAAACCGAAATCTTCTTGCGAAGCACCGCCAGGGTTAAACTCAAAACCAAACCTTTGCTGATACCTGCCTGTGATCCAACCTGCCCGAGTTGGCGCGCAAACTGGGCAGGAAACATAACCGTTTGTGAACCGAACGCCGTTGTGGGCAATGGAGTCAATGTTTGGCGTGGAAATGTCTTTGCAGCCTTGAACACCGAGTTCAGCGTATCCCAAGTCGTCGGCAGAAATGAACAGGATGTTTGGCGGTCGTTTTTGACTTGCAGAAAGTTCACCGCTCCTGATTTCCCTAAGCGATGCCAGCCCGACAGCACTTGCAATTGCTGTGATGAACTTTCGCCTGCCAATTTGCAAATCTCCCTTACCGCCCTCCATAGTCTTCACCTCGCTTTGATGCCATATCGCCCGAAAGTTAGTCAATGACTTCCCCAAGCCCGATAAGCAATCATGCCACTTGCGATTAAATCATGCACCGTCATCGCCAGCGTCGTTGCCTGCTAAAACCTTTGCGCGCTCTTTCCTCGCACGAGAGAAATAATTGTCAAGTGGCTCTAAACCGAACTCACGAACCCAGTCCCAAACGCTCATGTCGGTCCGATTGCAAGTGAGCAAAAAGCGCCCTTCGGGTTGAGAGATTTCAACTTCGGCATCCGCTCCATATCGTTTCTTGAGTTCTGGCAACTTCTCAAAGTTGTAGTCAAGATGGGCAACAACGCAATCCAGATTGATGCGGCAACTGACCAAGGGCTGGTATTGAGGTTGGGCGGTTGCGATGACTCGCCCCAGCGGGTTGACAACCATGCTTTGTGGTGATGCGATTGCCGTCACCATCCAAAAGCCATACTCAATAGCCCAAACTTGAACTTGCTTTCCGCCCGGATACATTGACACAAAGCAAACCATCTCTGCACCGTTGGCTTTCAACTTTTGGGCGACTTCGTGGAAGTTGAGGTCAAAGCAAATTGCGAACCCAATTCTCCCAAAATCGGTCTCAAAAACCGGTGCGTCGTTGCCCGGAGTAATGCCGACCCTGAGTTCGTTGATTGTGGGAAACATTTTGGCGTAATAGCCAACGACCTTTCCACTTCGGTCAATGAGCACAGCCGCGTTGACGGTTTTGTTGCCGTCCCGCAAAACCATCGGACAAACGACATAGCAATGGTTTTCGCGAGCGTAATCGCTCAATCTCTTGACAGTTTCCCCTTCCAAAGTTTCAACGGTTTCAAACCACTTCTCCAAGCCCAAACCAAGTCCTGTGAAGGTTTCGGGGAGGCAAACTAAATCTGGCTTGTCCCAAGACGCCTGTTCCAGAAGCCTAAGCGCTGTTTCCAAATTCCGCTCCTTGCTCCCTTGCCCCTGCATTGAAACCGAGACCACCCGAATCCAACGAGCCATCTCCACTCACCACCTTTTTGCTTTTTCAGCACAGTTTCCACTTGCTACCGCTGAGACTACACACTTGAACAAAAGCGGCGAAAAGCCGCTGTGAGTGTTCCGCATCCAATTGCGCTTCCGGATGCCATTGGACACCGACGATGGGTTTGCCATCGCTGGCTTCAATGGCTTCAACAATTCCGTCAGGAGCCCAAGCGACGACTTTCAAACCGTTCCCGACTTTCGCCACTGCTTGGTGGTGGGCACTCTTGACAACTATTCTGGAACTCCGAAGCCACTCCCAAAGGAGCGAACCAGCAACGATTTCAACCTCGTGTTCAGTGAACCAAGGTCGGTCGGGAAGTTTGTGGGGTAAAGGCTGTGCCCATTGCGACGGGATGTCTTGAACCAAAGTTCCACTGAAAGCGACATTGAGCAACTGACAGCCGTGACAAATTCCGAGCACAGGCTTATTCGCCTCAGCCATCGCTTTAACGAGCGAAATCTCAAACCTGACTCTTTCCCTCATCGCCTCATCGGTGTCAGTTGCTGGATGAGGTTCTGCACCGTAGAAATCTGGCGGTATGTCCCGCCCGCCGCTTATGATGATGCCGTCAAGGAATTGAACGAGGGCGGAAACCTCTTCGGTGTCAAGGCGAGGTAAAGCCACAGCAACCCCTCCAGCACGCCTAACTGCTTGAACATACCTATCCTGCAACTCGTGGACGAGTTCTCCCTCTCTCGCACGGAGGCTGCAACTTATCCCGATGATTGGTCGCACTTTGCTTCACCTCGCTACACTTTGACACAGCAAATTTTTCCGCAGAACCTTCACAAAGTTTAGATGGACGGCAGTTTTGAAGGCAGTGTCGGTCTCGGTCGCAGAAACACATAAGCGGGGTGAAAAGACGATGCGACAGCATTTGGTGGCAATTTCACTTTGCTTGGCGGAGGCGATAGCGATGGCGAGCGTGCCTGAGCCTTGGACGCCCGTGAAAGCGTTGGTTGAGAAAAACGAAGTGATTGTCAGCGTTTGGGGACGGACTTACCGCTTCCAGAATTGCCCGCTCCCTTCAAGCATCGTGACAGCAAATGACGAACTTTTGGCTTCGCCGATGCGGTTGTTCGGTCAAACCGACGATGGCAATTTGAACTGGGCGCAAAGTGGAGTTGAGTTGTGGGAGCAAAGAGAAGAGCAGGCGACGCTGCTCGGCTGGTTTCAATCGGATGCTATCATTGCCAACCTTGTCGTTCGCATTGAGTTTGATGGCTTGGTGCGGTTTGACTTGACACTTGTTCCACTCCCGCAACCCAAAGCGAAATTGCAAAAGTTGTGGCTTGAAATCCCGCTGAGAAAGGAACGGGCGACGCTGTTCCACTATTGGCCAGGGCGATGGGGAAGCGCTGAAAACAGCGGCGCAGTCCCAGAAAGCGGGTTCGCCTTGCCCTTCAAGCCTATCCTCTGGCTCGGTTGGGAAGAAGGTGGGTTGACTTGGTTTGCAGAAAGTGACAAAGGATGGCAAGCCGCTGACCAAAACCGCGTTTTGGAAGTCGTTAGGGACGGTGATGCTCTCATCGTGCGAATTCACCTTCTGGACACGCCGCCTCAACGGTTACCTGCCTCTTTCACCTTCGGCATTCAAGCAACTCCTGTCAAGCCGATGCCAAAAGACTTTCACGAGTGGCGAATTTGTCACGGCGCATCTTACGGGATGGAAAAGGAGCCTGTTGCTGATGGGTCAAAGGAGACGGTGTTGGATAAAGCGGCGAGGCTTGGCGTGAAAACGCTTGTCTTTCACGAGCACTGGACGCCCGTTCAAAACTATTGGCGGACGAACCGAGAGACGGAACTTCGGGAGTTGATTGCCGCTTGCCACCGACGGGGCATCAAGTTGCTGCTTTATTTCGGCTACGAACTTTCAACCTTAGCGCCTGAATGGAGCGAAGTCGCCGAAAAAGTTTTGGTCAAAACAACCGCAGGGGGGTTGGCTGGCGGCTATTTTCGCCAACCGCCACAACGGGACTACATCGTTTGCCTAAAAAGCGAGTGGGGCGAAAGGCTTTTAAGGGGCATCCTTGAAGCCATTGAGCGCTACGGTTTTGACGGCGTTTACTTGGACGGGACCATTGAGCCTTTTGCGTGCGCTAACGAATTGCACGGCTGCGGTTACCGAACCGCTGATGGCAATTTGCGGGTGACTTACCCGATTTTCGCTGTCCGCAATTTCATGCGCCGACTTTACGAAGCCTTGCACCCAAAGGGCAAACTCATCAATGCTCACCAGAGCACCTACTGCGGGACGCCCACTTTAGCGTTCGTGCACAGTTACTGGGACGGTGAGCAATTTGGCGGGGGCGAATTGGCAAAAGACCCGTTGCAAAAATTGCCGCTGGCAAGTTTTCGGGCAGAGTTCATGGGCAAAAACTTCGGTGTCCCCTGCGAATTCCTCGTTTACGAGCGACCGCCTGACTGGACGATTGACCACGCCCTCGCATTCACTTTGCTTCACGATGTTCGGGTGCGCCCATTGGGGTTCGGGGCAATGCTTGAGAAAATGGCAGCAATTTGGGATGCAATGACAAAGTTTGGCGTGACCGATGCAGAGTGGCATCCCTACTGGCGAAACAGCGACTTGGTGCGAGTTGAACCTGAAAACGCAAAAGTGAGCGGTTATCGTCGGATGGTTGAGGGGCGGACAAGATGGTTGTTGGTTGTCAGCAATCTTTCCGCAACCGAGGCTGCGACTGCGCAAGTGCGATTGGCAACGAAAGGCGTTAAAGCCGTGACCGTAGCGCACGATGCCATCACGGGCGAAAAGTTGTCGGTAAAAGACGGCACAATTTTCGTCCCCTTACCTCCAATGCGGATGAGGCTGGTCGCAGTGGAGGTGATTGAACATGTGCCAAAAGGCAGGTGATAAGCCGATGGCGTGGCGGGTCGGCGTGAGTTGTGTTGACATCACACCTCCGTTGCACATCCCTGAGTTGGGTTTCATCCCGAGACAGCACCAGTTCAAAGGCATGCACGACTCGCTGATGGCAAAAGCGATGGCACTGGAAACGGAAGACGGTGCTGCCATCATCGTTACAGCAGATGCCATCGGTTTTCACCGCAACTTGTTAGGGGATGGGCGCGATTTCGTCGCTGAATTTCGGCAGCGAGTTCACGCAGCGACAGGCGTTGCTTGCGAAGCCGTCATGCTGGCTGCCTCTCACGCCCATTCAACGCCTGAAACGATTGGCTTGACACCTTTGCAGGAAGTTGAAGGGGCGACGGAATGGGTCAACACACTCCTTGACCAGTTGGTCGCTTGTGCCGTCTCAGCGTGGCAGGACAGGAAGATTGCAACGGTTTTGGCTGCTGTCGGTGAAGTGGTAGGCGTCAGTTGGAGCCGACGCATCATTGGCAAGGACGGAAAAGTCTACTACTTGCCAAATCGCCCACCTGACGAGCAAGTTGAGCGGGAAGATTACGACCCGCAATTGGGCATTTTGCTCGCTCGTCGCGATGACGGTGACATCGTCTGGGTTAACTTTGCGTGTCACCCGACAGTTGTGCAGGTCAACGATTTTGTTTCCGCCGACTATGTAGGTGCTTTAATGCGTTTCGTTGAGACTCATTTGCCTCGGTGTCGCATGTGTCTGTTTGCACAAGGCGCTTGCGGCGATGTCAATCCCGTTTATCGGACAACAAGCGATTTTGCCGATGCGGAACTTTACGGGATGGCGTTGGCAGGCGAAGTTATCAAACAAGTGGCGTTGCTGCGGTTGCATTACGGTCATCCTGAGAGGGAAGCAGTGGCTCAAACTTTTCGGCGCATTAGCGGTTGGCGGTCAGCGATGTTGACGCCCAAAATTGCTTTCGCTTGTGAGCAATTTGTTTTGCCACCAAGACCCGATTTGCCAGACCCACAAGAAGCGGAAGAGGAATATCGGCAAGTGCTGGCGGAAATCGGCGGGCAAATGTGGTGGATGCGCAGTGAGCGACCTTTGACGGACGAAGAGCGCAAGTTAGGTTGGCAGGTGCGAGCGGCGTGGGACAAATGGCGTGTGGCAGTGCGTGGACGAGATGAGCGGGAAAGGATAGCGGAAGTGCAAGTCATTGCGTTGGGAGAAGCAGCGTTAGTCGGCGTTTCGGGGGAGTTGTTTGTAGCGCCGGCGTTGTGGCTGAAAGCAAATTCGCCCTTCCCGTTCACTTTCGTCATCGGCTACGCTAACGGCTACAACGGCTATTTGACGGTCAAAGGGGCATGGGCGCAAGGCGGTTACGAAGTCAGCATGGGGCAATGGACGCTTTGTGGTGACGGTAGCGGGGAACTTGTTGCTGAAAGAGCGTTGGCGTTGTTGCGACAAGTTTTTGATGAAGGCAAATAAACCCTTGCGATAAAGGTCGTGTGGCGTCAATCAACCACACTGGGGGCAAAAACCTAAGCCAACTCCCACGCTTTCAAAACGCTCATCAAAGGGGGCAAAGGTTCTTGCCAGAGCCAATCAACCTTCAGCCAGAAACCTTTCAAAACTTCGCTGCGAAAAACTCCGTCTTCACCGACAGGCACGATGTGAAAAATCCCGTCATCGCCCCTTCGGTAAAATTCCGCTTGCTTTCTGTTGGGGTCAATAAGCCAGTATTCCTTCACGCCCGCTTGCTCATACTCGTAAAACTTTTCGCCTCGGTCTCGGCTTCGGCTTTCTGGGCTGATGATTTCAACGATGATGTCGGGAGCGCCATCAAAGTAGTTGGTGGTGACCCGATGCAAGTTTTCTTTGGCGACGAAGATGATGTCTGGGGCACGAGCGGGCAGAGGTTCAGGCAACTTCACCAAGTAAGGTTCGGTGCGGACGATGCCCAAATCAAAGGCTTCCGCCCAAAAGCGCATGATAGCGCTCAAAAAACCCACAAGGTCTTGATGCAAGTTGGACGCTGGCGACATCATGATCACCTCCCCGTTGACCCATTCTGCCCAAACATCCTCGTCCAGCCAATCCAAGAACTCCTGCCAACTCATCTTTTGCTTGGGGACGACAACTCTCGGTTCAATGCGCAGCGACGCCATTTTTCCTTCACCTGCCCAGTCAATGTTTTCTTCGCCTTAAACATTGTGCCACAGTGAGCCTTGGAAAGCGAAGATGGGTCGCGCATATCTCTCGCAGGAGGGATGGCTTTGAGAAACTTGGAAGCGATGCCCTTAGAGCCTGACCGATTTAACTTGCTCGTCTATGCCGACGAGGAAGGCAATTTGCATCCCGTTCGGGCGCCAGCGGATTGGCAGAAGCGTCGTCAGCACATCCTTGCTGCCATGCAACAGGTCATGGGCGATTTGCCCAGCGACGAGAAGCGAGTGCCGCTGAACCCGCAGGTGGTGGACGAACAAGATGGTGGGAGTTTCCTTCGGCGCAAGATTGCCTTCACGCCCGAGCCGAATGACCGCTTGATGGCGTGGCTACTTATCCCGAAAACGCTTTTGAGCGACCGCGACAGAAAAGCACCTGCCATGCTTTGTCTGCATCAAACGACGCAAATCGGAAAAGACGAACCCGTCGGTTTGGGCGGTAACCCCAACTTGCACTATGCCAAAGAGTTGGCAGAACGAGGCTATGTGACCTTAGCGCCCGATTACATCGGTGGCGATTTGCCCGAAGTGGGCATTAAAGAAGGCTTTGGCGAATCGCGCTCCGACCCCTATGCGCTGGGTTATGTCAGCGGAACGATGAAGGGCATTTGGAATCACATCCGCTGTGTTGATTTGCTTCAATCGCTCCCCTTCGTTGACGGCGAACGCATTGGCGTTATCGGGCATTCTCTTGGCGGTTACAATGCACTTTTCGTTGCAGCCTTTGATGAACGGCTGAAAGTCGTCGTGACGAGTTGCGGGTTCACTTCTTTTGTCAAGTATCGTGGTGGCGATTTAACGGGCTGGTGTCATCGTGGGCACATGCCCCGCATCGCAACGGTTTACGGCAAAGACCCGAAAAAGATGCCTTTTGAGTTCTCGGAAGTTTTGGCAGCGATAGCGCCGAGAGCCTTGTTCATCAACGCTCCCTTGCACGATGACATTTTTGATGTCTCAGGTGTCGGCGATTGCATTGCGGCGGCGTTGCCTGTCTATGCCCTCTTCGGTGAAGGTCATGGCATTGCCGTTTATCACCCGCAAAGCAAGCACGACTTCCCACC
>ERZ1669249.134-NODE-134-length-42628-cov-21.095060_pt1 | contig 42628 bp, 47 predicted proteins | sample MGYA00579293_ERZ1669249 | MGnify/ENA primary metagenome ERZ1669249 (study PRJEB41166, sample SAMN08046057) | hot springs metagenome | biome: hot spring; feature: neutral hot spring; material: thermophilic sediment; isolation source: thermophilic sediment from... | reverse complement strand
GGCCCGCCGGGATTTGAACCCGGGACCTACGGGTTAAAAGCCCGCCGCTCTACCTAGCTGAGCTACGGGCCCTCTCCAAAAATGTTTCTTTTAGAGTTGTGTTAAAAGGCTTATATGCTTCTTTTTCTGAGTTGAGCTTATAAGCAGTATTTCAAAATACACTATTTCACACTGAATTTGATTTTTATGCTGCTTTGGTGTAATTAATGGCTGGTAAAAAAAGATCTTTACAGGACTTGAGCAAGGTATTGGAACATGAGCTTGTGCCAAGGCATGAGGTTTTAAGTATTGAGGAAGGAATTCAAGTATTGCGAAAATATGGTGTTAAGCCAGAGCAACTGCCTTGGCTTAGAGCAAGTGATCCCGTGGCTAGAGCTATTGGTGCTAAGCCAGGGGACATAGTTAGAATCTATAGAAAAAGCCCAACAGCTGGAGAAGTAATTGTATATAGATATGTTGTACCTGGGTAAATAAGCATGAGCAGCATATCTATATTAAATAAACAAAGTGTTCATGCTTCTTTAGGTCCTATACCTCAATCTCATCCAGAGTCAAAAATAATTTCTGCAGATGATAGATGGGCTATTATAGAAGCTTTTATAAAGGAAAAAGGTATTACAAAACACCACATAGAGTCGTACAATACATTTTTGGAGAGAACTTTAAAAGAAATTATAATGGAGGAACCAGTTATAGAGACATCAATACCAGGATACAAGCTTATTATAAAGGGGTTTAGGCTGGGAGAACCACAGATAAGGGAAGTTGATGGAAGTATAAATAGAAACATAACACCTATGGAATGTAGACATAGGGACTTAACATACGCTATACCCATATACGTAACCATAGTACCTGTAGAAAACAACATTGCTGGAACACCAGTCGAGGTGATAATAGGAGAGATACCTCTCATGGTTAAATCAAAGGCGGATCCAATAGCAAAACTAAGTGAAGAGGAGTTGGTTAGAATAGGTGAGGATCCAAAAGATCCTGGAGGATACTTCATTATAGATGGTACAGAAAGAATAATTGTAGCTCAAGAGGATTTGGCTCCCAATAGAGTTATTGTTGATTATGGTCAAGAAGGATTAAATGTTACTCATACCGCTAAGGTGATATCATCAACAACAGGGTTTAGAGTACCTGTAATTCTTGATAGGCACAAAGATGGAACACTACATGTTTCATTTCCTGCAGTACCAGGTAAAATACCATTTGTTGTGCTGATGCGGGCGCTTGGGATGGAAACAGATAGAGATATTGCACTAGCCGTGTCACCTGATCCAGAGATTCAGAAAGAGCTTTTTGCATCATTTGTTCAAGCAAGTGATATAGCAACAGTTGACGATGCTTTAGACTATATAGGATCAAGAGTTGCAATAGGGCAGATGAGAGAGAGTAGAATTGAAAGAGCAAAGTATATACTTGATCATTATTTCCTTCCACATCTTGGCAATAAAGCAGAGGATAGAATAAAGAAGGCGCTTTTTCTTGGGCAAATGGCTTGCAAGTTAATAGAATTTGTGCTTGGTAGAAGACCTGCTGATGATAAAGATCATTACGCAAATAAGAGAATAAGACTTGCAGGAGACATGCTTGCTCTACTCTTTAGAGTTGCATTCAAAGCTTTTTTAAGAGATTTGAGATACCAAGTTGAGAGAGCCAAGGTTAAGGAGAAAAGAGTTAACATAGCACTATATGTTAGAAGCGACATAATTACTGAGAGAATTAGACACGCTATGGCAACTGGCACATGGATTGGTGGTAGAACTGGAGTAAGTCAGATAATAGATAGAACAAACTGGCTATCTTCACTAAGCCACATGAGAAGAGTTATTTCACCATTAAGTAGAAGTCAGCCACATTTCGAGGCAAGAGATCTTCATGGAACACAGTTTGGTAGGCTATGCCCATTTGAAACACCTGAAGGACCAAATTGTGGCTTGGTCAAAAACCTTGCGCTCATGGTTACAATATCAGTTGGTGTACCTGAAGAAGAAGTGGTAAGTACACTATACTCACTAGGTTTAATGCCATTGCTAGAAGTTTTTAATAAGCTTAGAAATAACGAAATTGATTATGAAATTGCAAAAACATGGTCTAAAGTATACCTAAATGGAACGTTAGTAGGCTATGTTCAAAATGGTGAAGATTTTGTTAAAGCTATTCGTGAGCTAAGAAGAGCTGGCAAAATTAGTTATGAGGTTAATGTAGCTCACTATAAAACTCAGTACATAAATGAGATTTATGTTAATTGTGATTCAGGTAGAATGCTTAGACCTCTTCTAGTTGTTGAAAATGGAAAGCTGAAGTTGTCAAAAGATCATATAGAGAGGTTGAGGAGTGGAGAATCATTTGAAATGTTGATAAGAGAGGGTGTTGTGGAGCTTCTTGATGCAGAGGAAGAGGAGAATGCATTAATAGCTGTGAATCCTGAAGAAGTTTCAGAAAAAACAACACATGTTGAGATATGGCCACCAGCAATAATGGGTGTATCAGCATCAACAATACCATATGCTGAGCATAATCAATCACCTAGAAATGCATATCAATCAGCAATGGCTAAACAAGCACTTGGTTTCTACATGGCCAATTTCCTGGTCAGAGTTGATACAAGAGCGCATCTATTACACTATCCTCAAATACCATTAGTTCAAACAAGAGCTCTTTCAATAATAGGTTACAACGATAGGCCATCAGGTCAAAACATGATTGTGGCTGTGATGAGCTATACTGGATATAATATGGAGGATGCAATAATAATGAATAAGTCATCTGTTGATAGAGGTCTTGCAAGGTCAAACTTCTTCAGGCTTTACTCAACTGAGGAACTTAGATATCCAGGTGGTCAAGAAGATAGAATAGAGATTCCAGATACAAAGGTTATAGGATATAGAGGTAAAGAAGCCTATACAAAGCTTGATGATGATGGTATTGCAAAGGTTGAGGTTGCGGTTAGGGGAGGCGAAGCTGTGATAGGTAAAACAAGTCCTCCGAGGTTTATAGAAGAATTTAGAGGATATGGCATTTTAGCTCAAAGAAGAAAAGATGCTTCTGTGACTGTTAGGCATGGAGAAATTGGATGGGTTGACACAGTACTTATTTCAACATCTGCTGAAGGACATAGAATAATAAAGGTTAAGGTAAGAGACTTGAGAATACCTGAAATCGGAGACAAGTTTGCATCTAGACATGGCCAAAAAGGTGTTTTAGGAGCTTTGATACCACAATATGACATGCCATTTACTGTAGATGGCATAACACCAGATATTATAATCAATCCACATGCACTACCATCTAGAATGACTCTTGGCCAGCTCATGGAGAGCATAGCTGGTAAGGCAGCAGCGCTTAGAGGAAAATTTGTTGACGGAACACCATTCTTTGAGGAGAACATAGAGGATTTGAAGAAGCAATTGTTTGTATTTGGCTATCCAATGGATGGAACAGAACCTATGTATGATGGAAGAACAGGAGAATTAATAGGAAACCCAGTGTTTATTGGAATAGTGTATTACCAGAAGCTGCATCACATGGTGGCAGATAAAATACATGCAAGACCAAAGGGACCTGTACAGCTATTAACTAGACAACCTACTGAGGGTAGAGCCAGAGAGGGTGGGCTTAGATTTGGTGAAATGGAGAGAGATGCTATAATAGGTCATGGAGCATCTTCACTATTGAGAGAAAGAATGCTTGAAAGCTCAGACAAAACAGTGATTTATGTGTGTGAATTATGTGGGTTTATTGGCTGGTACAACAAGAGAAGGGAGGTATATGAATGTCCAATACATGGTGATAAAGGCATATTGTACCCAGTTACTGTACCATATGCATTTAAGCTTTTGATTCAAGAAATGATGAGTATGGGAATTAAGCCAAGACTTATTTTGTCAGATAAACATGAGAAATATGCTTCATAAATGGTGATTCTATGAGCGAAGAAAAAATTATTTCTGGAATTAAATTTGGCATACTCTCACCAGATGAGATAAGAAAAATGTCAGCAGTTCAAGTAACTTCTCCAGAAACTTATGAAGAGGATGGAACACCGCGAGCACATTCAGTAATGGATTATAGATTAGGTGCTATAGAACCAGGTCAGGTCTGTCCTGTTTGTGGCAATACTTTAAAGGGGTGCCCAGGACATTTTGGCCATATAGAGCTTGCTGTTCCTGTAATAAATGTACTATTTATTAAACATATACATGATTTGTTAAAAGCAACATGTTTTAATTGTGGAAGAGTAAAGATATCTCCACAAGCTTTTGAGAAATACAGAAGATATCTTGCTAGATTGAGAGAAAGATATCCATATTTAGCCAAACTTTTTACAGAATACATAAAAAGACAAGCTATAAAAGCTAGTACATGTCCATATTGTGGTGCTAAACAGCCAAAGATAAAACTGGAAAAGCCAACAACATTTATAGAGCAGCATCCAGAATCTAAGGATACAATAAGATTAAATCCAAGAGAGGTTAGAAAGAGACTAGAAGCTATACCTAATGAAGACTTAGAGCTTCTAGGTTATGATCCAAGAGATGCAAGACCAGAGTGGATGGTTTTTACGGCATTTCCTGTTCCCCCAACATCAATAAGACCTTCAATACTAATAGAATCTGGTATTAGGTCAGAAGATGACTTAACCCATAAATTGGTTGATATTGTTAGAACTAACGAGAGATTAAGAGAGCATATAGCTTCTGGAGCACCTGAGATAATTATTGATGATCTTTGGGAACTTTTACAATATCACATAACGACGTATTTAGATAATGAGGTTCCTGGAATTCCACCTGCTAAGCACAGATCCGGTAGACCTTTAAAAACCTTGGCTCAAAGAATGAGGGGTAAAGAGGGTAGGTTCAGAGGAAATCTATCTGGCAAGAGGGTAGACTACTCTGCTAGAACTGTGATTAGCCCCGATCCATATTTAAGTATTAATGAAGTTGGAGTTCCTTTAGATGTTGCAAAAATATTGACTGTGCCTGAAAAGGTTACTGAGTGGAATATTAATGAGCTTAGAAGATATGTGTTAAACGGACCCTTTAAATGGCCTGGTGCAAACTATATTGTTACCCCAGATGGTAGAAGAATTGATTTGAGATATGTAAGAGATAGAAAAAGTGTTGCAGAGTCTCTTGCTCCTGGTTACATAGTTGAGAGACATCTTAAAGATGGCGATATAGTGCTGTTTAATAGACAGCCATCTCTTCATAGAATGTCTATGATGGGCCATGTCGTCAAGGTTTTGCCGGGAAGAACATTTAGACTTCATTTATCTGTTTGTCCACCATACAATGCAGATTTCGATGGAGATGAAATGAATTTGCATGTACCACAAACAGAAGATGCAAGAGCTGAGGCAAGAACTCTTCTAAAAGTTCAAAACCACATTCTTACACCGAGATATGGAGGTGTGATCATAGGAGCTATACAGGATTATGTTAGTGGTGCTTATGTGCTTACAATAAAGTCTACACTACTTGAGAAAGAAGAGGTTGTAGAGCTTTTGGCAGCAGCAAATACTGTTAAAGAGATTCCTGAACCAGCCATTTTATCACCAAGGAAGCTATGGACTGGAAAGCAAGTCGTTAGTATGTTCTTTCCAGAAGACTTTAATTTCCACGGGAAAGCAAACATATCATCTGGACCTCTAAGATGCGATGACATTAACTGTTTCTGGGATTCTTATGTTGTTGTTAAACAAGGTAAGCTGCTTCTTGGTGTTCTGGATAAGAAAACTATTGGTGCTGAACAGCAAGATAGTTTACTTTACTGGCTTGCAAAAGAATATGGTGCTGAAGTAGCAGCAATGTTTATGGATAAACTGTTTAGGTTATTTATAAGGATGTTGGAGTTAAGAGGATTTACGTTGAGGCTAGATGATGTTGCTATAGATGAGGAAACCCAGATGCAAATTCTTAAATTACTGAATGAAGCTTTTGAAAAGGTTAGGGATCTAGTCGAGAAGTATTCAAGTGGAACACTAGAGGTTGTACCTGGAAGATCTTTAGAAGAAAGTTTAGAGATAAAAGTGTTGGAGGTTCTTGCCGAGGCTAGAGATAAGGCTGGTGAAGTAGCAGTTTCATCTCTAAATCCATTCAACTACGCATTTATCATGGCCAGAACAGGTGCAAGAGGAAATGTACTGAATTTAACGCAAATGGCTGCAACACTAGGTCAAATGACTGTTCGTGGTGAAAGAATATGGCGTGGGTATATGGGGAGACCATTACCTCATTTTGAACGTGATGATCTAGGTCCTATTGCCAGAGGGTTTGTTGTAAATAGCTTCTTTAGAGGATTGTCTGTAACTGAAATGTTTATGCATGCAGCAGGTGGTAGAGAAGGTTTGGTTGATACAGCTGTCAGAACATCTCAAAGTGGGTATATGCAGCGCAGACTTGTGAATGCTTTAATGGATCTTCATGTAGCTTATGATTTCACTGTTAGAGATTCCTCAGGATCGATAATACAGTTTGCATATGGTGAGGACATGGCTGATCCGTCAAAAGCTCCTCACGGAAAAATAGTTAATGTCGAGAGAATTGTTGAAAGGGTTCTTGGTGAGATATGATGGAGTCTTCAAATACTTTACAAAGCACTGACTTTAACAGTTTTGAAATTATTGAGAAGAGGTTAGGAAATGAAGCTCCACAGTCTATAATAGATGAGCTTAAATCCATAGTGTCTAAATACAAGATTTCTAAAGATAAACTTGAAGAAATGATCAATAGAATTGAGAGGGAAATAGAAGAAAACAGTGTTGAACCTGGTGAACCTGTTGGAATGGTTGCTGCTCAAAGTATTGGTGAGCCAAGTACTCAAATGACTCTACGAACATTTCACTATGCAGGTGTAAGAGAACTTAATGTCACTCTTGGTTTGCCAAGGCTTATAGAGCTTGTAGATGCTAAGAAAACACCATCAACACCACTAACATACATATACCTTAAACCAGAGTATAGAAATAGTAGGGAGAAGGCTATAGAAGTTGCTAGAAGAATTGAGATGACAAAAGTTTTAAATGTTACATTACGCATTGATATAGACTTTTTCAATAATTCGATAAACATTATTCTTGATAGAGATATGCTTGAGGATAAGGGAGTTGATGTTGAGGAGGTTCTGAAGGTCTTGCAAAAGGCTATGAAGAGGGCCCGAGTTATTCAAAGCGAGAACAATCCATATGAAATTATAATACAGTTTGAAGAGCCTATAGATCCTACAAAAGTTGAGAAACTTAGAGAAAAGATACTGAATTTGAGAATAAAGGGTATTAAGGGCATAAACAAAGTTATTATTCAGAGAAGGGGAGATGAATACATTCTTGTTTGTGAGGGTAGCAACTTGAGTGAGCTTATGCAAATAGATGAAGTTGATTATAAAAGGATTAGAACAAATAATGTGAAGGAAGTTGAAGAAGTTCTTGGAATAGAAGCTGCAAGAGCACTTCTCATAGAAGAGATTATGAATGTACTTGAGGAACAAGGTCTTGAGGTGGATATAAGACATGTTATGTTAGTAGCTGATATGATGACTAGAACAGGAACTGTTAAGCAAATCGGTAGACATGGTGTGATGGCAATAAAGGATAGCCCACTTGCAAAAGCAGCATTTGAAGTAACAGTTAAAAACCTTGTTAATTCTGCTGCAAGAGGTGAGGTAGACAAGATTGCCGGCATAACAGAAAGTGTTATAGTAGGAAACTATATACCTGCAGGCACAGCAAAAGTTGGTCTTGTTTTTAATCCTTATACAAAGTCAGAGAGGTGATAAAACAAAATGTCTGATCAGCAATCACTAGATAATTTGTTAAAGTATGTGGCAAGAACTGGAAAAATTGTGATAGGATTCAACGAGACTTTGAGATATGTGAAAACAGGAAGGGTAAGATTTATAGTGATAGCATCCAATATACCAGAATCCATGAAAAGTGATATAGAGTATTATGCAAAGCTTTCAAATGTTGGCATAATAGAGTATCCTGGATCGAATAGAGATTTAGGAACATTGCTTGGAAAACCATTCTCGATATCAACACTAGGAATAGTGGAAACAGGGCAAGTATCAGAAAATGCGTTAAAGGCTTTTGTAAAATCTACAACTAGGTGATTGCTACAATGGCAGCAAGAATTAATGATATAAAGCCTCAGTTCAACGTCAAATTGACCATGGAGGAAATGCGATATATGACAATATTTCAAGATGTTACTGGTGTAACACCCAAAGATTGTATAGTAAGTGATGAGCTTAACTCTATAATATTCATTGTTGATGGTGATAAGGTTGGGCAGGCTGTGGGTAAGAAGGGCTATAATGTGAAGTATTTAGCAAAATTATTTGGAAAGAACATTGATGTTGTTGGCTGGGCCGATAATTTAGAGGATTTTGCTAAAAACATATTCATACCAGCAAGAGTTTATAGAGTTCAGCTTATTGAATCATCTGAAAGAAAGTCACTTTACGTGTATGTAGATCCAAAGGATAAGGGCATTGCGATTGGTAGGAATGGCAGAAATGTTGCAAAAGCCAAGATACTTATGAAGAGGTATTATAATATAGATAATGTTGTAATTGCATAGAAAGTATCATAAGTTTTTAAGCTTAGCTACATGTTTAAATTCAGAAACTTAGAAATAACATAGTAACTAAGGGGAGGATTGGTTGGCAGGGAAAAAAGGAGCTTATGGTCTCTATGCCGCGAGAAAGCTAAAACTAAAAAGATTAAAGTTCAGATGGTCTCAAAGAGACTTTAGAATAAGAATGTTAAAGCTGAAGGAGAAGTATGATCCATTGGAAGGAGCTCCAATGGCTAGGGGAATAGTTTTAGAGAAGGTTGGTGTTGAGGCAAGACAGCCAAATGCAGCTGTGAGGAAATGTGTTCGTGTGCAAATTGTTAAGAATGGCAAGGTTGTAACAGCTTTTGTTCCTTACGATGGCGGTCTAAACTTTATTGAGGAACACGATGAAGTCTTGATTGCTGGCATTGGGGGTACCAGGGGTAAGTCCATGGGTGATCTGCCAGGTGTCAAATATAAAGTTATTGCTGTTAATGGTGTTGCATTAACAGAATTATTAAAAGGTAAGAAGCAAAAACCATTGAGGTAAGGTGCGTGCTTAATGAGTGAACTTCAGCTAAGATTATCTGAAATTGTTGCTGATTTAGATCATATAAAGCTTTTTGGGAAGTGGAGTTATAGAGATGTTGTAGTTCTTGATCCAAGTCTCAAGAAATATATTTCACTAAAACCTGTTGTAGTTCCTCACACAGCTGGTAAGCATGCTCATAGAAGATTTGGAAAGGCTGTGGTTCCAATTGTTGAAAGACTCATCAATAGGCTTATGAGAAAAATGAAGAATACAGGTAAAAAACACTTAGCGTTTAATATTGTTAAAAATGCATTTGAGTTAATATATGCTAAGACAGGAGAGAACCCTATCCAGGTTTTGGTTAGAGCAATTGAGAATTCTGCTCCTAGGGAAGAAACGACGAGAATTATGTATGGTGGTATTGTTTATCATGTTGCTGTTGATGTATCTCCTATGAGAAGAGTTGACCTAGCACTTAGACATTTAACAGAAGGAGCATTTCAATGCTCATTCAGATCTGTAAAGCCTATAGAGGAGTGTTTAGCTGATGAAATAATAGCTGCTTCAGCTAATGATAGTAAAAGCTATGCTATACAGAGAAAGGAGGAAATTGAGCGTATTGCTCTAAGCTCTAGGTAGCAAATTTAACTTATTTAATTTGATGCAACAATACACTTATAAGGCCTACCTGCTATTTTTGTTATCTTGAAAGAGTATTGGTAAGGGATTAAACATGAGCACAAAACCACATTTAAACATAGTTATAATAGGTCATGTAGACCATGGAAAAAGCACACTTGTGGGTAGACTACTGGTAGAAGTTGGTGCTGTTGATGAAAAAACGTGGAAAGAAACTGTAGAGGCCGCTATAAAAGCTGGGAAGGAGAGTGAAAAATATGCATGGCTCATGGATAGGCTGAAGGAGGAAAGAGAAAGAGGGTTGACAATAACACTTGCTTATAGAAAATTCGAAACCAAGAACTATTACTACACAATTATTGATGCACCTGGTCATAGAGACTTTGTAAAGAATATGATTACTGGTGCTAGTCAAGCTGATGTAGCAATGCTTGTGGTTTCTGCTAAGAAAGGTGAGCTAGAAGCTGGTATGAGCCCAGAGGGACAGACAAGAGAGCATATACTTTTAGCAAGGACAATGGGCATTGACCAGCTAATAGTAGCTATAACGAAAATGGATATTACAGAGCCTCCATATTCTGAAAAAAGATTTATGGAAATTGTTGAGCTATTGACAAAGTTCCTTAGATCTGTTGGTTATAGATTAGATACAGTCACATTCCTTCCTGTATCTGGTTGGGTAGGAGACAATGTAACAAAGACTAGTACAAACATGCCTTGGTGGAACGATCAGAAAATTGCTGAGTTGAAGAAGAGATATGGTATTAATGGTGCTAGAACACTTCTAGAGGCATTAGATTCTGTTAAAGAACCTCCAAAACCAATTGATAAGCCATTGAGAATACCAATATCAGAAGTCTTTGTAATATCTGGTGTTGGCACAGTTCCTGTTGGTAGAGTTGAGACAGGTGTTTTAAAGGTTGGCGATACAGTTGTTTTTATGCCTCCAAATGTGTCTGGTGAAGTTAGATCTATTGAAATGCATCATCAAAGAATAGAAAAGGCTATACCTGGAGACAATATAGGATTCAACGTAAGAGGTATTTCGAAAGAACAGGTTAAAAGAGGAGATGTGGCTGGTCATCCAACAAATCCACCAACAATTGTAGAAGAGTTCACGGCTAGAGTAATGGTTGTGTGGCATCCAACAGCAATAGCACCAGGATACACACCAGTTATCCATGCACATACAGCAAGCATACCATGCAGAATTGTTGAAATAGTTGCAAAACTAGATCCTAGAACAGGTCAAGTAGCAGAAAAGAATCCACCATTCCTAAAGCAGGGCGACATAGCAATAGTGAAGTTCAAACCACTTAAACCAATGGTTATAGAGAAGTATAGCGACTTTCCACAGCTTGGAAGATTTGCAATGAGAGATATGGGTAAAACAGTTGGAATAGGAATTGTAATGGATATTAAACCAGCAGCAAAAACATAAAGAAGGACTGAAGACAAAATGTCGTCAATGGTTAGAATAAGGCTTTGGAGCACAGATTCAAACAATTTAAACTATGTGGTTTCACAAATAGTTGACATAGCAAAAAAAGCAGGTGTTAAAATAAGAGGGCCTGTACCACTACCAGTGAAAAGACTTGTTGTACCAGTGCCAAGACTACCACATGGCGAAGGAACAAAGGTTTGGGACAAGTGGGAGCTTAGAATACATAAAAGAATAATAGATGTAGAAGCAAATGAGCATGTAATAAGACAGATCATGAGAGTAAGGGTACCAGAAAATGTATATATAGAAATAGAAATTAGAAGAAAACAATAATTTTTAAACAACATAAGAATTCTACAAACTAAGGTAGATAAATACAAACTATGCAAATTTTGTGAGCGCCGGGGTGCCCGAGTGGTCTAAGGGGCCGGCCTTGAGAGCCGGTGGGGAACATCCCCGCGCGGGTTCAAATCCCGCCCCCGGCGCCAAAGATATTTTCCCTATTTTGTTGCTTTCAAATACATGTTTAAATTCAAGCCTCAATTCAATTTACAATAAATTTTATTAACTCTCTATACAATATTTTCATTGTATTCTGTAAAAAATTTTATTCTGTCTAAGTTTCTAGTTAAGTGGTGAGGAGAGGTACCTATCTGACCTCCTCCTCCCAGACCTGAAGGGTGAGGGTTTCCTCAGGGCGGTTCATGGTATTGGTTAAGGATGATCTCTTACACCGATGTGGGCTATGCCTAAAAGGGGTGGAAGTAGTTTTGGGGATGTGAGTCTTGTGCTGTTGGACTCTAAAGAGTCTCATGACCCACCTACCGCTAAGCTTGGTAGGTGTTTGAAGGCTAAGTCCCTATACTCGATTATGAATGAACATAAAATGATTGAAATGAAAGTGTAGGGACAAACGGTAATAGCAATAGCAGTACTTTTGATGGTTGTTAGTACAATACTTTATGCAGGACCTGCATCAATAACATCATCAATCGCGAGTTTCTCAAAAAGTTTCTTCAGAATAATATATGAGAAGCCTCTATATTCATATACACAAGGGCTGTTCAATAGCATATCATCAATAAAAGAAGAAAGAGCATGTCATGGATACTGGATTCATCACCATATTGAGAAATCCACCTAGTTGTAGGTTTAATTTTAAATATTCATTTGCTATGGATGTTTACATAAAAGAAGAATTTCAATGATGGAAATTTAGAAAAGTCATAAAGTTTCTTGCTGACTATATGCAAAAAGTGAGAGTGATTTTCTTTACAACTTAAAAGCGGTTTCAAAGCAAATTTTAAAAGACTTAAAGTAGTGTTATGTTGATAGTGATTTAGATGTCATCGGCTTTAGGAGGAGGCTATAGACATATTGTGAGAATAGCTGAAACTGATATACAAGGCGATGTTAGCTTGGCCTGGGGTTTAGCGAGGGTAAAGGGCATAGGATACAACATGGCTATTGCAATTTGTAGAAAACTTGGTTTAGATCCAAACATGCTTGTAGGATATTTAAGAGATGAGGATGTTGCACAAATTGAGGAATTAATTAAGAATCCAATAAAATATGGTATTCCTAGCTGGATGTTGAATAGAAGAAAGGATTATGAAACTGGTGTTGATATGCATCTTGTTTCTTCTGAGCTCATATACTATGCTAGACAAGACATTGAGAGAGAGATTAGAATTAGGAGCTGGAAAGGAGTGAGACATTCACTAGGTTATAAAGTAAGAGGGCAAAAAACGCATACAACTGGGCGTGTAGGACCTGTTGTTGGTGTTCAAAGAAAGAAAGCTGCTCAGCAACAGCAAAAGTGATTTTTATTGTGGTGTAGGTTATGGGTGATCCAAGGAAATCTAGAAGAAAATGGGAATCGCCTGGCCATCCATGGATAAAATCAAGGCTGGAAGCAGAAATAGAGTTGCTTGGTACCTATGGTCTTAGAAATAAGAGAGAGCTTTGGATTGCTGAAACAATGCTTAGAAGAATTAAGCACTTAGCCAGGTCACTACTTGCTTTACCTGAGGATGAAAGAGAGAAGAGATTTCATCAACTAGTTACAAGACTTTACAACATGGGTGTTTTGTCAACACCTAATGCAACTATTACAGATATTCTCAATCTATCTGTTGAATCTATATTAGAGAGAAGACTACAGACGATTGTGTGGAGAAAAGGCCTTGCAAAAACGATTCATCAAGCTAGGCAATTTATAGTTCATGGCCATATAGCCATAAGGGGAAGAAGGGTCACATCACCTGGCTATCTAGTAAGTAGAGAAGATGAAAAATACATAAACTTTTATCCGAATTCACCATATGCAAAAACCAAAGTTGTTGAAGCATCTTAGACTATGGAGGTGGTAAAGTTTAATGTCTTTTGGAAGTAGAGAACTTAAATGGGGTATAGCACATATTTATGCTTCATTCAATAATACAATAATTCACATAACAGACATTAGTGGTGCTGAAACAGTTGCTAAAGGCTCTGGTGGCATGGTTGTTAGAGCTGATAGAGAAAAGCCAAGTCCTTATGCAGCAATGATGGTTGCTTATAGAGTTGCTCAAGAGTCTATGGAGAAAGGAGTTACAGCAATACATATAAGGGTTAGAGCTCCAGGAGGACATGGACCTAAAATACCAGGGCCAGGTGCACAAGCAGCTATTAGGGCTTTGGCTAGGGCTGGGTTTATTATTGGCAGAATAGAGGATGTTACTCCAATACCACATGACACTACTAGAAGACCTGGTGGTAGACGCGGTAGAAGGGTGTAGTTATTGAATATATCAGTTAGGGAGTGGAGCAACGAGGCTATAGAGCTTTTTGTTGATGAAGCTCCACTACCATTGTTAAATGCTATCAGGAGATATTCTCTTGCAAAGGTTCCTACATATGCCATAGACGAAGTTACTGTAGTGTCCAACACCTCGGCAATGTTTGATGAGATTCTTGCCCACAGACTTGCAATGGTTCCTTTGAGAAGTGAGGAAAGTATTGATAAGCTATCGTCAATTGATGTAACAACATGTGAGAAATGCTCTTTGGATTCGGAGGAGAAGCCTCCTAAGGATGTATGTGAAAAATGCTTTGTTAATATGTTCATTGAAGTGGAGGCACACGATAGTGAGGTAACAGTTTATTCAAGAGATATAAAATCTGAAGATCCATATGTAAAGCCTGTTTTCGATAATATACCAATAGTTATTCTTGCACCAGGACAGAGAATAGCTCTTGAGATTAGAGCTAGAATTGGTAGAGGTCTAGAGCATGCAAAATGGAGTCCTGCAACAGTTGCTGTTAACAGGAATTTAGCAAATATTGAAATAGATAAGAATACATGTGATGTATGTGGGAAATGCGTTGAGGTATGCCCTAAAAAAGTGCTTTACATAGATGGTAGTGAAGTTAAGATAAGAAATATTTTTGATTGTACAATATGTAGGCAATGTGTGTATGTGTGTCCGCATAAGGCTATAGCTGTTGAGGGCTTGAAGAATAAAAATATTTTAAGGATAGAGTCTAGTGGTTCTTTAGAACCTGAGACTATAGTTAGATTATCTCTCGAAATATTGAAGCAGGAAATCTCGCTTATTCAAAAATTTATTGAGACACTGAAAAAAGGTGGTGGAATGTGAGGAGAACAGGACCCACAAACTATATATTAAGAAAAACTATTAGAGAGCTTAGAAAAGCAGCTAAAGCTAATAGGGTAAATATTTGGAGGTATGTTGCTGAACTACTTGAGAAACCAGCTAGGAGAAGAATTGTGGTAAATGTTTACAAAATAAATAAGTATACTGTAGATGGAGATGTTGTAGTTGTTCCTGGCAAGGTTCTTGGGATAGGCAAGCTAGATCATAAAGTAACTATTGCAGCCATAAGCTTTTCTAAAAATGCTGTAGAAAAAATTATGAGTGTTGGTGGTAGAGCTATTCACGTTCTTGAGCTTGTTAAGGAGAATCCTACTGGGAGTAGGGTAAAGGTGATAATATGAGAGTTATTGAAGTATCCTCAAAAGAACTGTATACAAATGTGTTGTCTAGGAATATTCAGGAACTTGTTATTGATGCAGATTCGATGGTGCTGGGGAGATTGGCAAGCATAGTTGCAAAGCTTGCACTTATGAATATAAAGATTCATGTTGTTAACGTTGAGAAGGCTGTGTTAACAGGCGATAAGAACAGGGTTATTGAGGGCTATAAACTGCTATTTAATGTGAAAACGCATAAGAATCCCTATAGACATGCTATTCACAGACCTAGAAATCCGGTAACATTATTTAAGAAAACTGTGAAGAACATGCTTCCAAAACATAATTGGAGAGGTGTAGAGGCGCTCAAGAATATAAAAGCATATATAGATATTCCATCTAGTTTCCAGGAAAAGGATGTTGTAAAAATTGTTGATATATCTATATATAACCGAGAGGCAGAAAAATACATTACATTAGCTGAGCTAGCTAAGGCATTGGGTTGGCATCAGAAGGTGTAAAACTTTATGTCTCAAGAAAAGCAGGAGATAAATGTATTGGGAGCATATCCTCAGCTAGTTGCCGGAAAGAAAATTGTTCTTAGTGTAGGAAAGCGAAAAACAGCAATTGCACGAGCTGTTATAAGACCTGGGCAAGGAAGATTTAAAGTTAATGGTGTTCCTGTTGAGCTTTGGCCAATAGAACTAGCTAAGTTGAAAATGATGGAGCCTTTAAATCTTTTGAGTGAAAGTCTTAGAAATGCTGTTGATATAGATGTTCAAGTAGAAGGAGGTGGTGTTATGGCACAGGCATATGCTGTTAGAACAGCTGTTGCAAGAGGACTTGTGATATATTTTGAGAACCCAGTTATAAAAAAACTTTTTAGTGAGTATGATAGATCCATGTTGGCTGGAGATCCAAGACAAACAGAATCCGAGAAATGGATGAGATATAGCGCTAGAAGATTTAGACAGAAATCATATAGGTGAGAAGACTTGATAATACCAGTTAGATGCTTTACCTGTGGTTATCCAATAGGTGCTAAGTGGGAGGAGTTCAGAAAGCGTGTTGAGAATGGTGAAAATCCTTCAAAAGTCTTGGATGATCTTGGAATAAAGAGATATTGTTGTAGAAGAATGATGATATCCCATATAGAATTGTTTAAACAGGTAATAAAGTATGGAAGTGTAAAGTAGGTGGGGGCATGTGGAGGAGGAGCAGAAGGCATTAGCGCAACAACAAATAGAGCTTTTAGTTCCTCTAGAATTATATCTCCAAGCAGGAGTACATATAGGTACTCATACATGTACTAAGCAGATGGAAAAGTTTGTTTTTAGAGTAAGACCAGATGGGCTTTACATTTTAGACATTAAGAAAACAGATGAAAGGCTTAGAATTGCTGGAAAGTTCCTAAGCAGATTTGAGCCATCAAAAATAATGGTTGTTTCAACAAGGCAATATGGCAAACAGCCAGTATTGAAATTTGCTGAATTTGTTGGTGCAAAACCAGTTGTTGGTAGATTTGTACCTGGAACACTCACAAATCCAAAGCTTGAATGGTATTACGAGCCAGATGTTATTGTGTTGACAGATCCTAGAATAGATTCACAACCTCTTGACGAGGCTTTAATGGTTGGAATACCGATAGTAGCATTTGTTAGTACAGATAACAGGCTAGAAGGTGTGGATCTAGCCATACCAGCTAACAACAAGGGAAGAAAGTCTTTGGCTTTGCTCTATTGGGTATTAGCAAGGCAAGTGCTTCGAGAAAGAGGAAGCATAGGGCCAACAGATAATCTTCCTGTAACTCATGAAGTGTTCGAGTCCTCTACATAGAAATTCAAAGTGGTTTAATGGGTAAAGTTTTAAACAAAAAGTTTTCTGCACCTTTTCCAGTAATTGGAATTCCAATAAAAGGCTTCTACACACCATTTATTTCTATGCCTTCAAACATTGATTGTGTATTGATGTTAAAAATTGGTAAAGAGAAGAAAGGAGTCAAATTCACAAATTTAGAACCATTGGAAAAAAGCATTGATATATTGAGTTACATAAATATGTTACTAAGTGAATTGGGCTATGATGAGATTAGTGGAAGTATTGAAGTTTCTTGTAATAGCACTCTACCATCAATTTCTATTTTTGCAGTAACAACAATTGAAATAATAAAGAATTTGTTAGATGTAACTCCAAGAGATTATCTACTGGTTCTCAGAAATATTGCACCATTTGATGAGAAAGTATTGGGCGTTGATCCTGGCTATATAGAATCTCTTAGATGTTCTCATCTCTTTAATAGTATATGCATTGTTAAAGGCTTCAATGAAATTGTTAGATTAAAAAGCATGAAAATATCTATTGAGAAGAGTGAAGAAGTTGCATGTAACATAAAATCGTGTAAAGCCCTTGAGCATCCATATGATAACTATACCTTGTCATTATTCTATAAATTCGTGTCACATGTTATAGGTGTGTTTGCACAGATAGTTAATAGTGGTTCTGATGAGGATAGACAAAAGCTTGAAAAGCTCTTTAAATTGTATTTAGCATGGGAAAGCAGAATCGTCAAAGATTATTTGAATAATGAAATTAGTTATGATAAAATATGTGAATCAAAATCTGTTATGGATTATAGTTTCATAAGGTTTTTCAAAATTCACTTTGCATTCTAAAATAGCGGTGTTACTTACTTGGTGCTGGTCAATATTTTAAAGATTGGAGGCTCAGTAATAACAAATAAGGATGTAGAGTATTCTCTAAAAATTAGTGAGGTGTATAGAATAGCTTATGAAATAAGCAAAGCCTACAAATACTGTACAAAACACATGATTTTAATACATGGTGGTGGTAGTTTTGGTCATTCAACAGTTATAGAGCATGGAAATGTGGAAAAACCTTATTCAATAGCTCAAATAATCTGGTTTATGAAAGAATTGAATATGATTGTTACAGACGCTTTAAACGCATATGGAGTTCCAGCAGTGTCTTTTGATACTCACGCAATTTTTTATCGAGATTTTGATGGAGATCTTAAATGTTTTTACAAACCTCTTGAAAAAGCTTTAAAGAAAGATATTGTGGTTGTGTTATTTGGAGATATAATTTTTGGTGATAGGGATGCAGAAATACTATCTGGCGATGAAATAGCGTGGAAATTATCAACAATTTTTAAACCAAGTAGAATACTATTTGCAACTGATGTTGATGGCGTCTATGATAGAAATCCAGAAGAGCCTGGTTCTCGTCTTTTAGAGGTTGTTAGAATTAGTGAAGTAGGTTCTGTAGATATGGAGTCTAGAAAAAAGGTTGATGTGACTGGGGGGATGAAGGCAAAAATTCTACATGGTTTAAGGTATTGGAATAGTGAGTTGAGGGAGGTTCTTATTTTTAATGGTCTTAAAAAAGATTTTATTTTTAAGGCTTTGTGTGGGGAGAGTGTTTTGGGGAGTAGGGTAGTGTTATGAGTATAGAGAATAGAAAGCAAGAACATATAGAGATGGCGCTTACACCTAATTCTCAAGGGCCTTTAACAACACTGTTTGAAGATGTTATATTAATTCATAATGCTATCCCTAATATAGCTTATGACAAGGTGGATACGTCAACAAGTTTCTTGGGGTATAAACTTGGAGCTCCAATAATAATTTCTGGAATGACTGGTGGTACTGAGAAAGCATATGAGATAAACAGGAGGTTGGCTGAGCTTGCTGAAGAATTTCGCATAGCTATTGGTGTTGGAAGTCAGAGAGCAATGATTGAAAATCCTTCTTTAGCATACACATACAAGATTGTGAGAGAAGTTGCAAGGTCAGTTCCAGTTATTGCTAACATAGGTTTTGCACAAATTAAGAATCTTAGCATGGATCAAATAGAAAGCATAGTTTCGATTGTTGAAGCCAATGCCCTTGCTATTCACTTAAATCCTGCACAAGAGCTTGTTCAAATAGAGGGGGATAGAGATTTTGAGAATGTTTTAGAATCAATTGAAAAGATTTTGTCAAGGCTTTCAATACCTGTAATAATCAAGGAAATTGGCAATGGCCTTTCAAAAGAAGTTGCTGAAAAGCTGTATGTAATAGGTGTTAAAATATTTGATGTTGCAGGTGCTGGAGGCACTAACTGGGTTAGAATAGAATTAATGAGAAGCTTAAAAAGTAAAACTGATGTAGCAAGAGTTGCTGAGGCATTTATTAGCTGGGGCATACCAACAGCTGCTTCAATATGTGAAGTTAGATCAGTTTCACAAGATATTATCGTTATTGGTAGTGGAGGTATTAGGTCAGGTGTTGATATTGCAAAAGCCATTTCCTTGGGTGCCGATCTTGTAGCTATTGCTCAGCCAATTTTGAAGAATGTGTTAATGGGAAAAGGTAAAGAATATCTAAATATCATAATAAATCAGCTAAAAATTGCAATGTCTCTTGTGAATGTGAGAAATATAGATGAGTTGAAGCAGTCTCCTATGGTGATCACTGGTAAATTAGCTCAATGGATTTGTGCAAGAAAATTAAAGCTAAGAAACAACTACGCTTATATATATTGTTATTGCTGAAAATATGGGGGAAGAATCATGGATTTAACAAGTTACGCTAGTGTTATAGGTAAGAAAGTTGAGCAATTTATCTATACAGTTGTTAGTGGGCATCCCAAAAAACTTTATGAAGCATCTCTTCACTACATTAAAGCTGGTGGAAAAAGGTTAAGACCAGTAATAGTAGTGCTTTCTAGTAAAATTGGTGGTGGTAGTGAGGAGATAGCTATACCTGGTGCCGCAGCTGTAGAGGTTTTGCACACATTTACACTTGTGCATGATGATATTATTGACAAGGATGAGCTAAGAAGAGGGGTTCCAACGGTTCATAAGTTGTGGGGTGTTGAAATGGGTATTATAGCAGGGGATTTACTTTTTGCCTATGCATATAAGTGCCTAGTAAAAGCTATGGATTATGGTGTGCCAAGTGATAGAGTTGCTAAATCCTTGGACGCGTTAACAGAAGCAGCAATAACTGTTGCTGAGGGGCAAGCACTAGACATGCTGCTTCCTGAAATGCCTAATGCAAGTGTTGAAGACTATATAGACATGGTTTCAAAAAAGACAGCTGCACTATTTGCTTACTCAGCAAAAATTGGTGGGCTTTTAGCTGGAGCTGACAACGCGTTAATATCAAACTTGTTTAACGCCATGATGAATGCAGGCATAGCTTTTCAAATAAGAGATGACATTCTTGGTCTCATAGGTGATGAGAAAGTCCTTGGAAAACCTGTTTACAGTGATTTGAGAGAGGGTAAGAGAACAATTTTAGTAATCTATGCTTTGAAGAATGTAGATGAGAATAAAAAGAAAAGAATACTTAGTGTTCTTGGAAATAGAGATGCAGATGTGAATTCATTGAGAGAAGCAGCCCAGATTATAAAAGAAAGTGGTGCAATAGAATATGCTGATTCTCTTAGCGAGTTCTACGCTAACAAAGCTATTGAAATCGTTGAAAATGTGAAGGCAGCAGACACTGAAGCTCTTAACATGTTTAAGGAGCTTGTAATGTTTATGATAAGGAGAAACTATTGAATCTGAGGAAATAAATAAATGAACATGGAGCTAGGCTCTGAAGAAACATTTCCAATAGCTTACATAGATAAAGAGTATGTAGATCTACTTGCTAAGCAGCAAAGCATTTCTAATTATATAAACACTGCCTCAAAAATATACGTAGATACTGAGAAGAATTGTTTTAGTGTTGAGTCATTCAAGGAAAAAGGAAAATTATTTGCAGAATTTGTGGAGATAGTGTATGAGTATCTACCTAAACTAGCAATTGATTCTGAGAAAGGGGTTACAATAACAAAATTCGCAATTTACTTACCAAAATCCAGGCAACTGCTATATGTTAATGCTGGTACAAGGGTTTTTATTGTTGAAGCATTTGGTAGAAGTGTATATCCTCTTGTTTTAGAAGGTGAGAAAGTTTCTGAACATGATAAAATATTTTATATTGTTACAAACAAATTTGAGATAAGGGCTGTTAGAGCAGAAGCTAAAGGTATTGTTGTTTATGTTGGTGATGTGCTGGATCAAAGCGAAAATAAGATGATGGCTGTAATTGTTGGTGAGGAAAATGTCATCAGGTTTTCAAGATGCGATTAAACAACAAATAGAGAAATCAGCATTGAAATACGCTGTAGAGAATAGGTTAAAATATGGTGAAGCTAAGCAAGGACCTGTAATGAACAAGGTTTTAGGAGAGTTTAAGGAGTTTAGACACTTAGCAAGGGAAATAGCTGGAATAGTTGCTAATGTGGTGAAGTATGTTAACAGTTTAAGTGATTCAGAATTAAAGGATCTTGCAGAGAAACTTAGTTTAACAGAATCTCGAGAGTCTAGGAAAGAGGAAAGGGTATTACCACCTTTACCAAACGTTGATAAGTGGAAAAATGTTGTAACAAGATTTGCTCCCAATCCAGATTTTCCAATACATCTTGGAAATGCTAGAGCTGCTATTTTAAGTCACGAATATGCTAAAATGTATAAGGGAAAATTCATATTAAGGTTTGAGGATACTGATCCTAGAACAAAACCTCCTCTACCATTTTCATATACAATTATAGAAGATGATCTTAAATGGCTTGGAGTATTGTGGGATGAAAAATATGTGCAGAGTATGAGAATGGAGAAATATTATTCAATTGCGAAAAAGTTGATTGAGCTTGGCTATGCCTACATAGATTTGTGCAAAAGTGAAGTGTTTAAGGAGTATAGAAATGCTGGAAAAGCATGTCCTCACAGAGATCTTTCACCGGAGCAGCACCTAGAACTATTTGAGAAGATATTTGCTGGCGAGTTTGGTGAAGGTGAGGCTGTAATAAGAATAAAAACTGATTTGAATCATCCAGATCCAGCTATAAGAGACTGGGTCATGTTTAGAATTATAGACACTTCAAAAAATCCCCATCCAGTAACAGGGGATAAATATAGGCTGTGGCCAACATATAACTTTGCGGCTGCTGTGGATGATTATCTTCTTGGTGTATCACATATATTGAGAGGTAAAGAGCATGCTTTGAATACTGCAAAACAGGTATACATATATAAATATCTTGGGTGGAAATATCCGGAGGTTGTCAATTTTGGAAGAGTTGGATTGGAGGGGCTTATATTAAGCAAGACCTGGATTAAGAACCAACTAAAAATGAATCCAGAGAAGTTTACAGGTTTTGACGATATAAGATTTGCTACAATTTCGTCTTTGAGAAGAAGAGGAGTATTGCCTGAAACAATTAGGGAAATTATTTTAGGTCTTGGATTAAGCCCAGTTGATGCAAAAATTAGCTGGGTTAATCTAGCTGCAATCAATAGAAAGAATGTTGATCCAATAGCAAAAAGAGTCTTCGTTGTTTGTAATCCAATAAAACTACATTTAGAAGGTGTTAAAACACCTGTGGAAGTTGAGATACCTTATCACCCATCAAAAGATCTTGGCAAAAGAAAAATCATGTTGACAAAACCAGAGGTTTGGATATCTATAAAGGATGTGGAAAACATGAAGCGGGGGGTTGTGATAAGGCTTATGGAGCTTTTTAACATAGTTGTCAAGGAACAAACAAAAGACTATGTAATTGCTTATTATCATAGTAATTCCTTGGAAGAAGCTAGAAAACATAATGCTTCAATAATTCAGTGGAGTCCCTGTGAGCAAAGCATTAAAGTTGATATTTTGAGGGCAGAAGGTATGAGGCTAAAAAGAGAGCGTTGTGTTGGAGAACAAGCATTGAAAACATTGAAAGAAGGAGAAATAATTCAAATGGTTAGATTAGGCTTTGGAAAAATAGAAAAGATTCAGGAAAACAAAATAACAATTATTTATACTCATGAGTAAAGGTTTTGAGGCTCAAAATATCTTAAATACCCGACTAATTCAGTACATATAGTAACTAAAGATGTGGAAGGGTTAAAAGATGTCGAAACCATTTTATGTAAAATTCGAAGTCCCTTCAGATGTAGCTGAGAAAGCATATCAAGCACTGAAAAAAGCTAGAGAAACAGGTGGAAAAATAAGAAAGGGAACAAATGAGGTAACTAAAGGTGTTGAGAGAGGTCTTTGCAAACTTGTGTTAATAGCAGAAGATGTTGATCCTCCAGAGGTTGTAGCTCACTTGCCATTGCTTTGCGAAGAAAAGAAAGTGCCATATCTCTATGTTCCAAGTAAGAAGAGACTAGGTGAAGCAGCAGGAATAGAGGTTTCTGCAGCATCAGCATGTATAGTAGAACCTGGTGAGGCAAAAGCTGAGTTAGAAGAGCTTGCTTCAAAGTATCAAGAGCTTCGAGCAAAAGCTGGTAGATAGCAACTTCAATAAAATCTAAAACTGAAAATAAATTCAATAAAATGTTTTTTACAATCAATTGATTTAATTAATGAACCACTAAGATTAGCTGGAAATTATGTGAAAGTTACTTATATCTTCACTTACCTTCTTACTGTAAGCTTTCTAGCTTCTCTTTCTGTCTCTCTGAGAATTATTATGTCACCAATTCTGACAGGGCCTTTAACATTTCTTGTTAGAATTCTTCCTTTATCTCTACCCTCTAGTATTCTAACCCTAACCTGAGTAACCTCACCTGTAACTCCTGTCCTACCGATTATTTGTACAACTTCAGCAGGAAAACCTATTCGCTCAACCACATTGATATCATATTCTTTGCTTCTATCCTCAACAGTTACATTAGACATTTTAAGCACCTTTCTAACAATGCTGTATCTCTGATATGTTGAATAGAGCTTTTAAGCTTTACCAAAGAATTAGAGTTTACTAAAGGTGTGTTTAGGCATGGTCTCTAAGCATGTGTGTAGCTATTGCGGAAAGAGCATTGAACCTGGTACAGGGCTTATGTATGTTAAAAACGATGGTAGTATAACATGGTTTTGCTCTAGTAAATGCTATAAAAACTATAGACTTGGTAGAGACCCAAAGAAATTGCCGTGGACAAAGCTATATCTAAGCAGGAAATAGAATAGATAATTCCAACCTCTACTAATGGCCTATAAGTTCTTTAGTATGTACATGTATTCAGGATCTTTATACGATTTAATTTTAAGTATCTCCTTAAGTGTATCAATGCTATCTTGAGTAAGCATTGCTTTAAACTTTGTTACAAGCAGTTTTGCATGTTCTAATGGAATATCAGTATACAGAATATCGCCTTCGTGAATATGTCGCCCAACCATAACATTGCCTTTAATTGATATTGCAACCTCTTGCCCCATCCTAGCCTCCTTTATTGGTTGCCCCATGTGCTGAATTTGCATTATTTCACCAATTCTTTTGCCATCTGCCTTCATTAAAGGAACACCAGGTTTTATAATACCTCCAAGCACCTCTACCCCAACTATTGCTGGATCGCTTCTTCTGAATATAAAACCTGGTAGAATCTTTATTTTTCCAGGTGATACCAAAGACTCAAATTCTTTCTGAAGTTCTAATTTCTTCTCATTTTCTACCCACTGTAGATATTCCTCTATAAGCCTATATATTATGTTGTTTGAGAACACTCTCAGATTCTCCTTCTTTACAAGATCCTCAGCCTCTGGCAAAGGTTTTACATTAAATAACAGTATGACACCAAGATATTTATCAGCTTTTGCAACAAGAGAAGCCTCTATAACATCTCTTTTTGTTAAAGGTCCCACATCAGCAATGCGTATCGATATACCTCTTTTGCTAAGTGCATTAATTATTGCTTCTAGAGTTCCCAAGGTGTCAGCTTTTACTACAACACCATTAACATCTTTTCTAAATCTCACAGTCTCAACTTCTTCTTGAACAAGTCTTTTGTATTTATCAATTTCACTTTCTTGTGGAACAACATATAGTGGAGAGCCTGCTACAGCATCTTCCAAATTTGGTGCAACAATTCTAATACCTGCTGCAGCAGATACTAATTCAACTGTTTTAAGCTCTGTTTTAGCAACTCTAATATCTGTTACTGTTTTTGGCATTAAAATAGCTCTAACCTTTGTGACTATGGGTCCATTAAGACCTGCTAAAATTATTGTATCCCTTTCCTGTATAATGCCATCATATAGAATAACATCTATAGCTGTTCCAAATCCTGGTTGCTCCTTAACTTCAAGAACAACACCTTTTCCAGGTCCCTCAACATATAAAAGCTTTTCACTAATATATCTTTGCGCCATTCCTGCAACAACTGCAAGAAGCTCAGCTATTCCCTCACCTGTTCTTGCAGATACTGGTACTATTGGAATTGTTTTCATGAAATCCCTAATTCTTTCAAAAATATCAGCAGAAATATCATAATTAGATAGCTGAGCAATGAGTTTATACATCAAACTCTCTAATCTCTTTACTGTTGCCGGATCTTGCTTCTTTAAACTAATAGTAATTGGTGTATCTGGATTTGGTTTCCACCCAGGTATTTTATCAATTTTATTTGCTGCTATAACAAATGGAACATTTCTCGACTTTAATATTTCTATGCTTTCTACAGTTTGAGGCATTACACCCTCATTAATATCTATAACAAGTATTGCAATATCAGCAACGCTTCCACCTCTTTTCCTGAGATTAGAAAAAAGTTCGTGGCCAGGAGTATCAATGAATAGAAGCCCAGGTATTGTTAGTTTAAGAGGTATAATCTTTTTGAGAGGCTCAGTAACTTTTTCAATAACAGATATTGGAATGTTGCTAGCACCTACATGTTGTGTCATTTCCCCTGCTTCCTTCTTTACAACAGCTGTACCTCTAATCTTATCTAGTAAAGTTGTTTTGCCGTGATCAACATGACCAAGCACAACTACTATTGGTTGTCTAAGCTTTTTTGATAAACTCACTATTAACACCCCTAGCTAATATTTTCAATTTCAGAATATAAGGTCTTTTATAAAAGATTTTCAAAACAGCTTTTTAGGGTTTGTTTAACAGATTTAGCTTATGAAAAGTGAAGAATGAGGTGTTCAAAAGTAAATGCCAGACTTTAAAATTGTTGTTTCAGATCCCAGAGCTAAGGAGCTAAGAATAGTGCCAGTCAAGGTTGTTGGTGTACCGAATCTTGAATATAGTGAAAAACACAAGGAGCAAAGAGAGCTTGTAATTGGCAAAGCTAATCCAAAGTTAATAGAGTTGCTTAATCCAGAGCTTGGAGTTGTAATAATTAGAATATGGAAGAATAGAGCAAACAATGAAAAGGTTAAAATAGCTGCAAAGATTGTACCTGATTCATCACTAGAAATTCAGGTTATTGCAGTTCCAGAAGCATTATTGCGTGAGAAAATAGGGGCTGGAGAAGCTATAGGTGAGGTTTTTAGAGCTCCAGCATTTCAGATAAGAATAAGTGGTGGAGAAGCTTCGAGGCTTATTGGAATGAGGATTGGTGATAGAATAGATGGGTCTGTAATAGGTTTTCCAAATATTGTTCTAGAGATTAGAGGTGGATCTGATTTAGCAGGATTTCCGATGAGAAAAGACATAAGTGGAGCTGTCAAAAAATATGTTCTCTTATCTTCAGGTCCTGGTTATAGACCAAAAGAGGAGGGAGAGAGAAGAAGAAAGCTTGTAAGAGGCAACACAATTTCAGAGGATATTGTTCAAATAAATACTGTTGCCATATTTAAAAGTGTAAAATAAGTATGTTTTTAATTCTCTAAACGAGATTTTCTGTTGTGGTGTATTTAATGTCTAGTTCAAGAAACTTTATACCAAGCATTATAATTGGTGTTGTTGGCCATGTTGACCATGGCAAAACTACGCTTGTTCAAGCATTAACAGGTATATGGACTGCTCGATATTCAGAGGAGCTTAAAAGATCCATGACGATATACTTAGGTTATGCCCAGACATCTATATTTCACTGTAGTAATGCAGAGCCTCCAGACTCCTACGTAACATCTGCTAGTTCTTGTGGTGAAAACGCAGAGCCTAGGTATTTAAAAACTGTGTCCTTTGTTGATGCTCCTGGTCACGAAATTCTCATGTCAACAATGCTTTCAGGAGCATCTTTAATGGATGCTGCAATAGTTGTTGTAGCAGCCAATGAACCTTGTCCTCAGCCTCAAACACGTGAGCATGTCAAAGCTTTAGAAATTCTTGAAATAGATCAGGTTGTAGTTGTTCAAAATAAGGTTGATGTAGTTTCAAAGGAAAATGCTATGACCAACTATAAACAAATAAAAGAGTTTCTAGAGAGTACACGATATTCTAAAGCACCAATAATTCCTGTAAGTGCTCTTCACAAAGCTAATATAAATGCTGTTGCAATGGCTATTGCAAAGCTTTTTAAAGAACCTGAAAGAATTCTTGGAAAACCTGCTATAATGCAAATTGCTAGAAGCTTCGATGTTAATTTGCCTGGAACAAGACCTGAGAAATTGGTTGGTGGTGTTGTTGGAGGAGGGCTTGTAAGAGGTGAGATATCTGTTGGTGATGAAGTTGAGATAAAACCTGGTGCAAGAATTGAGACAAAGGGCAAGGTTAAATATGAGCCATTAGTAACAGAGGTTGTAAGTATTAGATATGGAGATATGGAATCTGATGTGGCTAAACCAGGTGGTTTAGTAGCTATAGGAACAAAGCTTGATCCTTCATTAACAAAGAATAATAGGCTTGTTGGCCAAGTTCTTGGGCATGACGTTCCAGATCCTGTTAACGACATTTCAATAGAGTATAGAATGCTGGATAAAGTAGTAGGGGCAAGAGAGCTTGAGACACCACCTCAGCTAAAAACTAGAGACAAAATAATACTGATAGTTGGTACTGCACCTACAATTGCTGTTATTCAAAAGATTTCAAGTGATGTGATGGAGGTGAAAACAGAAAATCCCATAGTTGTTTTCGATAAAAGTAAGGCAGCCATATTGGCACAAGTAAAAGGTAGATGGAGACTTGTTGGCTGGGGGAGTGTAAAATAGCAAACTGCTTTGCAGTCATAGATACAAATGTGCTTTTATTAATTGCAGAAGGACTTGCTTCTTTTGATAGTTTTTATGAAGTATTAGAAGGGTGTGAACCTGTGATCATAACTCCAGTTCTTCAGGAATTAAAGAAACTTGTAGAAAATGCAAGTGATAAGAAATCTAGACTTGCTAAGTGGGTTCTTGAAAATGTTATTTCAAGACTGAGGATTGTGGAATTTAATTTCCAAGGAGCCGTAGATGAGGCGTTGATTGCTTATGCAAAAAATTTACGTAATCAAGGCTTCAGAGTGTTTGTAGTATCTACAGATAAGAAAGTTCGGGAAAAAGCTTTGAAAGAACATATAGATATAATTATATATAAATCATCGAAGAGAATGTTTGAATCTCTATAACCATAAGCTTTTAAGTTTTGTATAAATTGTAGAAAGTACTTGGGATTATTTGGTGAAATTATTTGTTTAGGATATACAGGCTTAGAGATATTGTTAGAATAGATCCATCGAAAATCAACAGACCATTAGAAGAAGTAGCACTAGATGAGTTGAGAAAGAAGTATGAGGGATTGAAAGATAAAAACCTTGGTATAGTGATTGCTATAACCGATGTTAATGTTGATCCAATGGGTTATATACCAATTGGTGATGGAGCACCATACCACAGAGTAGAGTTTACAGCTATTACTTATGTTCCGCTTGTTAATGAGGTTGTAGAAGGTGAGGTTGTAACAGTTGGGAGAGGTGGGGCAACAATTTCTCTTGGTCCACTTGAGGGATTTGTTCACATACAGCAAATAGCTGATGATGATGTTTCTTATGATGTTGCAAGAAATGTTATTGTTTGTAAAAATACAAAGAGATTTGTAATGCAAGGTGATATGGTTAGAGCAAGAATAACTAGTGTTTCCCTAGGTGCTGTAGGTAAACCACCTAGAGTTACAATGACTATGAGACAACCATATTTAGGAAAACTGGATTGGTTATCAAAGAAATAATTTTTCATGTAATTGTGTGATGAGCCTTGTAAGGACTGAATCAAATGATGTGACTGGGGATGCTGATTAAATGGTTTGGATTAGTAAAAGAGAAATAGCGTACTATATAATTCTCAGAAAAGCTTTCAATAACAGAACCTTTAACTTAGGCGAGGCACTTGATATACTATCCCTTTTTGGGTCAAAAAATATTGGAAGAAAAACTATAAAAAAACTCGTAAAAAAAGGATTTATAGAAAAAGTTGATGAATTGAACTACAATGTTGTTGAAATTGAAAAAGCCTTTGAAAAACTTTTAAATCAATACATGATGCAAAGACTCTTTAAAAACCTAAAGTCGAAAGGATACAATGTAAAAATTGATGTAAAAAACAACAGCATTGTTTTAACTACATGTGATCAAACTCTTGAAAAGGTAATTAAAATTCTTAATTTCATTAGTTTATCAGTGGAATGCAGAGAATATCCAGTTTCCTCTACACTATGATATAGTAAGTAATTAAGCTGTAATATATTGAATAGTATGGTGGGAATTTCTAAAAAAGTTTTATATGAGTATATTGTGTGATGCTCTGCTCTAATCTTTCTTTGATATAACTATTTCTATGGTTGAAACTCTGCTTTGTCTGCCATCACTGCCAGTTATTGTTTGACTGCCAATTGTTATATTTTTAACCTCTATCTTTCCTGGAAGGAATCTGTTTCTAACAATTTCTATGGCATCAACAGCTTTGCTTATAGCTCTACCTCTAGCCTTTACAACAACTTCATTTACTCCCTGGTTTAATAATGTTAACATTGCTAGGACATAGTTCATTACAGGTTTTTTACCAACAAGTACTGTGTTTGCAGATGTGGGTGTTTGCGACATTGGTTTTCAACCCTTAGTTTTATGTCTTTTTGTTCTTAGTAAGTTTTAGAATGACTAGGGATTAAAAATTTATTTGCTGTAATGAGAAATTGTGATGCAAACTATATTATTAATAATTGTTATGAATCCATATATTGCTTTGCAAAGTGTATTAGCTTTGAAGAGATTTTCCATTATTCTAGATAACAGATATTTAAATTCAAGAAGTATAAGCATTAATTTTATAACAAGTTTTTCTGCTAACATGGCATGAACCTTAGTTTTTTTCTAAAATCTTCTTGAAAGAGTTAAGCTTTAGCATTGGGTATCAAGTTGCTGATGATAGAATATAGGAATGGTTTTAGCAACTATTGTAGACAATTGAATGAGCTAGGAAGTAAAGCTGTAGTTGTGTGTATAAGAAAAGATAGTACTTCTTCTTTTTTTGAGGATCTGAAAAATGTTATTGAAAAGGAGATTGTATTCTTTAAGGATTTTTTTAAGCAGTGTACAGGGTATGAGATGAGATCTTTTCAAGAGTATTGGAGCAAGAAGCTATTATTTGGAGAGTCCTTTGCACTTGTTGCTCCAACTGGTGTTGGCAAATCAACTCTTTTAACTGTTTATGCACTTTACAAGACTTTGTTTTATAATAGCAAGGTTTATATGATTGCTCCTACTAGAGAAATAGCAAAACAATTGCATAGAAAAATAGTTAGTTATGTTGAAAATATTAAAGACTTGGGATATGATGTAAAAAAGATAAAGATATTGTTGTATGATTCAACAGCTAGGAATAGTGAGGAAGTAAAAAACTCTATAATGAATGGAGACTTTAACGTTTTAATAACATCAGCTGCTTTTCTTTCAAGACATCACATGCTTATAATGGATAAAAAAGTTGATGTTATTATTGCAGATGATCTAGATTCTATTTTAAGAAATTCTAAAAATGTTGATAGAGTTCTTCACTTGCTTGGATTCGATGATGAGATAATAGAAATAGGATTGCAGTTAGTGAAAATGAGACAGAAAATGCTTGTAGCAAAGATTTCAAAGGGATTAGAATATGTTGATGAAATTCGAAAAGAGATGCTGGAGCTGGAAGCATCTCTTAAAGATAAGTTATCAAAAGTCACAACACAACTTGTAGTTGCTTCAGCAACTGGAAGATCAAAAGGAATAAAGGCTCTTTTGCTGAAAGAGCTTCTTGGTTTTGATGCTGGAGCTGTTTTTGAGTATCTGAGAAATGTAGATGATGTATATATTGATTTGAATAGAATTGATGAAATTGTAGACATAGTTAAAACTATTGGAAGTGGGGTAATATTTGTTTCAAATCTATATAAAAACTTTGTTGATAAATTAACAGATTTGTTAAGCAGAAACAACATTAGATTTGCTATAGCGAAGAGTGGCAATAAAGCAGTTGACAAGTTCAGAAAAGGTGAAGTTGATGTTTTAATAGGGTCGGCATCATATTATGGAATCCTTGTTAGAGGTCTTGACGAGCCACAAAGAATTAGATTTGCAGTGTTTATTGGAGTTCCACATACTATGAAAAAACTTGATGATGCTTTGAATAATGTTAGATTCATGTTCATTCTACTTAAGACGCTTAAAAACTATGGGCTGAATGTAGATGAGGATCTGAAGAGAGTTGTTAATATAATCCAAAATTCAACTCCTGCACAACTTATTCTATACTCAAAAATGTTAAGAGGAATTCTCGAACCACAACAAAATGTGCATGGTGTTGTCGATAATGTAAATATCTTAAAAATTGTAAAGAACAAGCTTGTTTCAATAGTAAAGCATTTGCTCGACAAACAAAGCCACATATTAGTAGAAAACTATGGAATAATAGTCAAGGATGACAATGGACAAATTCAGGTTGTCAAACCAGATTTGTTTACCTATATTCAGGCAAGTGGTAGAACATCTAGAATTGTTGGAAAGAGCAAGTGCTATGGTGTTTCGATAGTTTTTGAAAAGTATCACGAACTTGTTAAAATACTTGAGAGGAGACTTAAGAAAATAACCTTGTTTAATGGGTTTAGAGGGTACAGTAAAGAGTTTATTTACGAAGCTTTCAAAAAAATTGTTCAGAGCAGAGCTGAAGGTGGATCTGCCGATGGAATTCAAATTGAGAATATAAAACCCATTTTAATAGTTGTTGAATCACCTACAAAAGCTAGAACTATAGCCTCAATGTTTGGAAAACCTGTTAAGAAAATTTATGGAAATATAATTGTCTATGAAACTGTTATACCACTTGAGGACAGAGTTTTTGTAGCCATGGTTACTGCTACACTTGGACATTTAACTGACTTAGTTATTGATGAAGGCTTTCATGGTGTTAAGGAATTGGGGTCTGGAGGATATGCTGCAATATATGATTTCATAACAAAGTGTAGAAACTGTGGAGCACAACACGTTGGAGCCTTTGACTCATGCCCTTATTGCAACTCTTTCGATGTTTACACATCAGCTTCTATTTACAATGTATTGAAAAAACTTGCTTCAGAGGTTAGTGCCGTTTTCATAGCAACCGATCCTGATACAGAAGGTGAGAAAATTGCATTTGATGTTTACAACTTAATCTATAGTTATAACCAAAACATTTACAGAATAGAGTTTAGAGAGGTTACTAAAAACGCCATTCTCTCAGCACTTAAAAATCCAAGGAAAATAGATTTGAATAAGGTTCTAGCTCAAATCACCAGAAGAATAGCTGATAGATGGATAGGATTCGAGCTTAGCATGTATCTTCAAAACATGTTTAACAAGCCTTGGCTTGGTGCTGGAAGAGTACAGTCACCTGTTTTATTATGGACTGTCAACAGATATGTTGAATATAAAGCAAATCAAGGTCATGCAATAGTCGTTACAATTCTTGGATATAAACATAAGCTATTTTTAGGATCCATAGACAAGGCTAAGGCTGAGGAAATAGCTAGGAGAATCTATGAAAAAGGTGTGAGAATAGCTGATGTGAAATACGAGGAAATCGTCTTGAATCCGCCACCCCCATATACAACAGATACTTTATTAGCAGAAGCAAACATGCTTTATGGGTTTTCAGCATCGAAGACAATGTCATTAGCTCAAAACCTATTTGAAATGGGTTTAATAACCTATCATAGAACAGATTCAACAAGAATTTCATCAATAGGCATGGCCATAGCAAGAGAAGCATTAGAGAAAATGAATTTAAGTGCTTTTTACATGCCCAGGTCATGGGATAGGAATATAAGAGGTGAAGACGCACATGAAGCAATAAGACCAACAACGCCATTGAATTCCGAGGAAGTTGTTGAGGCTATTATGCGTGGTGAACTAGGATTTGCAACAAGAATATCACACGATCATTTAAAGCTTTATGACCTTATATACAGAAGATTTTTGGCAAGTCAAATAGTGCCTGCAAAAGTATTGTATGCTACAATAGTTATGGATTTTGATGGAATTATACAAACTATTTCATTACCTGTGGATATAATTGAGCAAGGATTTACATTTGTCTATCCAATTAAAATATACAATCAATTCAGAAAACTTTCAGCTGGTACTATCATAAAGATTGATCATGTTGAAGTGATAAAAACATCTAGTGTGAGACTCTATAAAGTTTCAGATTTAGTGTCGATGATGAAAAGCCATGGAATTGGAAGGCCAAGCACATATGCAAAGGCTATAGACAATAATGTTAGACATGGCTATATGATTCTAAGTAAAAAGAAAAAGGTTGCAATTCCAACTAAATTAGGTTTAGATGTCGCTGACATACTTTCAAGAGAATTTCTAAATTTAGTTGGAATTGAATTTACGAGAAACCTTGAAAAACTTATTGATGAAGTCGAGAAAGGATCTATTGATATTAAAGATGCACTTGCATTTATAAAATCTAGAGTTGATGAAATATGGATTAAGACACATGATAATCATTTAACACATTTAACACAATTTGATTTAATTTCAACATCTCTCTAAATAAATATTACTTAGCAAACTAAAATTTACTGCTAAAGCTTTATTTCTTTGCAATAGATATTTTTATATATGAAACTCTTCTTCCTTTAATCAATAGGCTTCCTATCTCAACATTCTTAAGCGTTACTCTATCACCTAATCTTGAAGCAAGTGTGTTGTATAGTGTAACTGCTCTATGTATATGTCTCCCTCTACCAAGAATTTCAATGACATCAGCTTCTCTATTCAAACTCACTATAGCTTCAAGCACATATTCTCTTAGAGGCCTATTTCCAAGCACAATTGTTTTTGTATTGCCAGTAGGTGCTGTACTCATGTTAAAAACCTTCTAGTAAAGCATTTATACACAGCTATAAAATATAAATTTATCATTTTGTAGCAATATTATTTTAGGTTTAAAAATTTTGTGCTGTAATGAGTATTGACTAGGAGGTGTATTTATTATAGCAGATACAGATACAAGTTTTTTAGTACTAACATGGAATGATCTAATGGCACTTAGTCTAGAGCTTGCAGAAAAGATATTTTTGTCAGGCTTTAGACCAAGCATCGTTGTTGCAATTCTTAGAGGAGGTTACATTGTTGCAAAACTTGTTAGTGATTATCTTGGTATAGACGAAATAGCAACAACAGAGATAAAATTTTATAGAGGTATCGGTGAAAAGGGTGAGAAACCCATAATATCCACACCTCTTATTCGCAGCATAAAAGATGAGAAAGTTCTTATAGTAGATGATGTTGCAGACTCTGGTAGAACCCTTCAAGTGGCTATAGATCTTGTGAGAATATATGGAGCAAAAGAAGTAAAAACAGCAACTCTATATCTAAAGCCATGGTCTATAACAGTACCAGATTACTATGTTGCAGAAACAAGAAGCTGGATTGTTTTCCCATGGGAAGTAAGTGAAATTTTGAGAGAATTAGCAAAAAAGCTTGGAGGTTTCGAAAAAGCTATAAGCATACTCAACTTAGAGAAATACTATAACAAAGAAATAATAGAAAGAATAGTAAAAATAGCAAAACATAAAGCTTAAAGCCTCTGAACAATAATAAGATTATTGCTGTGCCGCGGTAGTATAGCCCGGTCAAGTATGCGGGCCTTTCGAGCCCGTGACCCGGGTTCAAATCCCGGCCGCGGCACCAAACACATAACAAACAATATTTTATTTTATTATTTAAATAATAGTAAACTTCTATAGTTATGTTAACAACTACATTACATTAAGAAACTTAGTTTTGTAATTAAGGATCTTGCCTCTAAGTTGTGAATGGAAGTTGAGTTAAAATCAGAAATAGTTTTCTATTGTTAATCTTATATACAAATATTCTTCACTACAATACATGGCTATTTCTTTAGGCAACGTGTTTTTATCTGTACATGGTATTGCAACTTCATGATTTTTGAGTAGAGCTTCTTTGATTCTTTGTGGCAACATTTCAATGTTTATTTGACCAACATGTCTACATATTGAGATGTGTGTAAGGAAATGTCTATATGTTGATGTATCAGGTGACTTGATTTCACATAGCCTGATACTAGCTTTCAACAACTTTTGTGACCTTTGAAACTTTTTGTTTGACATAGCCAAGCGCTAACAAAAGTCCATAGATTATGGCCTCCGGCCTTGCAGGGCATCCAGGAACATATACAACCCTATCTATTTCTACTCCTTGCTCTTTTAGTATTTCTTTTAGCTTTGGAAATCCTCCTATAGTTGAATATGTATTCCACCAAATTCCTCCACCAACAGCGCAAGAACCTATGGCAACGACTATTCTTGGTCTTGGAACAGCATTTAATGTTCTTATAACCTTTGGAAGCACCTCTCTCGTCACAGGACCTGTAAACAATATCACATCAGCATGCCTAGGAGATGCAACTAGTTTTACCCCAAATCTTTCAGCATCAAAGTATGGGGTTAGCGCATCAAGAATTTCAATATCACATGCATTACAAGATCCACTATTCAAATGGAAAACCCATGGACTTCTTCTAATGTTCTTCAACTTCTCATCTAATTTCATGTAGAAGCACCAAATCTAATGCTAATTGCTTTAGCAAAGAGTTTTTTTCTACAATCTGAACATAGATTAATGTATTCTTCTGAAACAGGTTGAGACTTTATAACACTTCTAAGTTCGGATGTAGGCCCTATAGGCTTTCCACATATAGAACACTTACTCGTTCTATGAATAACATATTCCTTAAGATCTTCAAGATCTGTTGATGCAAGTTCGAATTCCTTTGTTACACTAATGGCGTTTGCCGGGCAAACGTCAGCACACATTCCACAGAATATGCATCTTCCCTTGAAATATTCTATGATTATATTATCTTTTTCAAACTTCATAGATAAAGCATTTGGTGGGCAAATCAATACACAGGCTCCACATCCCCAGCACTTTGTATTATCTATGCTTATAGCACCTCTAAATGATTCTGTAACTAATGGAGCTCCAAATGGATATTTAATTGTAACCCTACCTGTCTTCAATCCAATTGTTACGATTTTAGTTAATTTAGCTATTTTATCTACCTGCATATCTCCTCCCATAAAACAAATTCACAAATTTTCTAGAACCTGATTTAATATCATGTATAACTATTGCTCTATCTGTACATGAAAAACAGGGATCTATACTTGCAATAGTTAGAAATGCATCTGCTAGTGGAGCTCCTCTTAACATAACTTTTAAAGCAGGAAGATTTTGATATGTTGGAGCTCTAACTCTCCATCTATAAGGTCTTCCCAAGCCAGTTATAATGAAATGCACATCTTCACCTCTAGGCGCTTCCACAGCTCCAACAGCTTTTCTAAAAGGTGGAATTTCATAGGATTCCACAGCTATAGGTCCTTTGGGCAAAGCATCTAGAAGCTGCTCCACAATGCTAATACTTTCAAAAACTTCATCAATTCTCACTAAAGTTCTTGCTAAGTTATCTCCCTCGCTATATACAGGCACTTTAAACGAGGTGTATCTGTATGCAAAATATGGATAGTTCTTTCTAACATCTCTTTCAAGACCAGAACCTCTTGCAACAGGTCCTACAACACTTAATTTTCTCGCATCTTCCTTGGGTAAAACACCTGTTCCACTTGCTCTTTTAACTATCTCAGGTACTGAAACCAAAACATCTACAACTTTCTTGAACTCATCTCTAACATTCCTCAAAATTTCCAAGGCTTTTCTCTTCTTAGACTCATCAATATCTCTTCTAACACCACCAACAATATTTATTCCATAAGTTTTTCTAGAACCTGTTAAAAGCTCTGCAAGCACCATCACTGGTTCTCTTATTCTCCACAACTGCATAAATCCAGCATCATAGCCTAGAATATGTGCTGCAATGCCAAGCCATAGAAGATGGCTATGAATTCTTTCAATCTCTAAAACAATTGATCTTATAAATTGTGCTCTTTCAGGTACTTCTATTTTTGCTGCTTTTTCAACTGTTAACACATAACATGATGAATGAACAAATCCACATATACCACAAATTCTCTCAGCTAAAAACGGAATGGTTTTATATGTAAATCTAGGAGATTCAGCAAGTTTTTCAATACCTCTATGAACATGAAAACCTCTGTAAAAAACATCAACAACTTTTTCACCTTCAACATAAAGTTCAAAGTATTCAGGTTCGTGAAGTATTGGATGGTAGGGGCCTATGGGAAGACCAACCTCCTTCGGAAGCTCTTCATCAAATTTGCTAAACTCACTCTGAGGTCTGTAATCATATGAAAAATCTTTTCTAAGTGGATAAACATTTTCAGGCCAATCCTGTGGAAGAATAAACTTTGGCTTATCTTCATGACCACTTATCCTTATACCAACCATATCCCTTGCTTCAAGCTCACACCATTCTGCAGCTGGAACAATATCTGATATTGTAGGTGTATAGTCTTTATCAGAACCTGATACTTTCACAACAACATCTATACCCATTTCATCAAGTCCAAATATGTGATACAATGTGAATCTACTGTTAATCTCTCTTTCATCAACTCCTGCACATGTTTTTAGAAATGCATTATTTTCGTAAAGCCATTTTGCAAACTCCTTCAAATTATCTTTTGTAATTTCAACAATTACTGTATTATCTGAAACTGTTTCTATAAATCCACCCAAATCCTTAATTTTATTTTCAATTGCTTTGAGATTAGATGATAAACTCATACTATTTCACCGTAAGCATGTAAATTAAAAGTGTTAAAATCATTAAAATAATCATGGTCTTAAGCATAGTTGCAGGCCCTATATCTACACGAGTTCTAGCAAGTATAATACTAATGATGCTTGTGGTTATCCATATAATGAATGTTAACAAGGTTATTACAAAGAATGTATATAGCTCTAAATGCACGTTAAACAACTTGAGAAGAACATAGCTAAGAACTTCTGAAAGAACATATCTTTTAATATGGAGAGAATACATTGCAACTCCTAGCAAAGGTCCTGAAAGCTCTATATTTACTCCACTTGCAATTTCTGGTTCTGCTTCAGCAATATCAAAAGGTATTCTGCTACTAAGAACATAGCAAGACAAGGCTATTATAATCAACAACATTAATTTTAAAGGAAGAGAAGCATTAATGAAAAGAACTGTGGCAAGCGATGGCAAGAAGAAGGATTCTGTAGATAAAACAATATGAAATTCTCTAAAAACTCCTATAGAGGCAAATGGATTATTAAGGGCTATTGACCTAGTTATAAAGAATGCTGTAGATATTGATAGAAACACTATGAAAAGAGTCTTTACAACTATTAAATTGTTGAATAGAATTAAGATTTGAAGAAGTATAGCTGTTGAGGCTATAAGAAAAAGTTCTAACATTGTAATAATGAGTATTCCATAACCCGTTATAACAAGTTCTTTACTAAACAACTTAACTATGTCAAACCAACTTTGTAGTAAGCTTCTAATAAAACCTCTTGGCCCTACTCTAGACTGAATTAATGATTTAACTTTTCTTTCAATGCTATCATAAATAGGTGCTAAGAGAAATGGCAAAAGCAATATTAACAAAATACTAATGAGCACCAAGTATTATCACCATTATGAGAAACGCTATTGTTAATAAAATCCCTGCCCAAAGAGATGAAAGTAAAAGTGATTTTTCGGCTGATTGCTGCAAGAATTGCACAAATATTGAGAAACCCTTAGCTATTCTAGCCACCCCCTCCTCGACATTGTGAAGATAAAAGATTTCTCTTATCTTTTCAGCATTTGAAAGATAAGACATTTTTACTGGAAATATGGACTTTTTTATCTCAATACCATAGACTATCCTTGGCGCTAAAGTTGATACTCTATTACTTTTCCCAGAAACTTCTTCTAACTTTTCTTCTCTCCTGTTATTCAAGGTCTTGCACCACCAAGCCAACTCTCAGAAACTCTAAAGATTTTTTGAGACTTATATACAATATATATTACCAGTATTAAGAATATTAGCGAAATTGTCATGATCATACCCAAAATAGTTCCATAAATTATTTGCTGCTCAAATAAAATTGAAAATGATAGTGCAACAGAAATTGCTATTGTTGTAACCACTGGTAAAGCTAGCTGTCTTAATAAATTTAAATCTATTCGAGGAAGTATCCTTATTGTTGAAGAGCCAAAGTGCGTCATCAGGTATTTAGCTCCATATCCTATGCTAAAAACAATTTCAATAGCTACAACAATAAGTAGAACAACTATTGGCGAAGCTGATATGAGGTTAGTTACAAGTGAGAGTATTGTTAAGAATTTTGCTAGGAAACCTGGGAGTGGGGGGACACCAATAAGAGATAGAATTGATAGTAAAACTGCAGTACTTTCTAATGGATATACTCTGGATATGTATCCTAAGCTTCCAATATCTCTTGTATGAGCAATTATTTCAACAACTCCTGAATCCATAAACAATGCAGCTTTGAAAAATGCATGCGCCAGTACATAGAATAAGGTTGCTTGCAAAGCCTCAACAGAATTAAACTTCACATACATGCTTAGCAAAATACTCATAACACTTGTATGCGATATTGTGCTATAGGCTAGAATCCTCTTTATATCTGATTGTGCAAGAGCTAGTAATCCACCATACACAGCTGTGATGCTTCCACAAATCATTAGGGTATATACATAAACATCTTTATTTATCGATGGATATAAAGATAACAGGTAAAGTCCATAAATTCCCATTTTAACCATAAGCCCAGATAACATTGAAGATGCAGGTGCTGGAGCTATTGAATGAGCATCTGGTAACCAAAAGTGTAAAGGTGCTATAGCAGCTTTAGCTAAGAATCCCACAACACATAGAATTGTTAGTATAGGTGAGCCTTGTATTGCTGGCTCAATACTTGTTATACTCACTGTATATGCTTTTTCAACACCTGTTAATGCAATTAATGCAAACAATGTTATGTCTGCTGGAACCATTGACACTAGGAGATACCTTATACCTGCTTCAAGAGCATTTCTATTACCTTGTGTAAACCACTCAAAAGTTATTAGTACAAATCCTATGAGTTCTGCAATAATCCAAAACGTAATAAACTCTATCAAGTATTTGGATATAAATGTGAATGTAATTGAAAGCGAAAAAGCATCTACAATTAACTGTAAATAAGGTAGTCCATACTTGTGTTTAGCATAGTTAGCTGTATATATTGAAACAATACATGCTATTACACAACTGGAAATGGCAAGTATTTTAGCAAAGATATTTTCAACAAACAATAAGGTGTAGAGCAAAATAAGAATATATCCAAGAATTCGAAGAATTGCACCATGTTTTTTATCAAATAGTTTTGCAGAACCACCTAATAATATAAGTATTGTTGAAAGAATATATGTAGTATATCTATATAGGTCTGCCAAAGCTTGTCACAGCCCCTATAATTTTTGCTAAAGCTCTTTTCTTAGCCTCATCAAATACGAATTGAGGAGTGCTAATGACTATGGCTTTTGTTGGACACATGGCACTGCATGCAGGTTCTAAACCCTCGCCTCTGAGTTTTCTACACAAATCGCACTTCATTGATGTTTTTGTAACTACATCTAGCTCTGGTATTCCATAGGGACAGGCATAGAGACATGCCATGCAACCAATACATCTAGATACATCAACATATACAGCCCCACTCTCATCTCTTCTCATAGCTTTTGTTGGACAAACCTCTACACATGGTGCTTTGGCGCAGTGAAAACATGATATTGGCTTTATCAATCCTCCACCAACATCGTAAAGTCTTATGTAAGGTGTTCCCTCATGTATGAATTCACAAACAGATGAACATATGCCACATCCAATACACTTGCCATAATCTATCCATCTAAGCAGTATTGGATTTCCAAATCCCTTATCCATATTCATACACCTCTAAGAAATACTTCAATAGCTTTTGCAGCATAGAGTCCATGTTTACACGCCTCACCTAGTTTTGTAGGCCCTGTTAAAACATCTCCAGCTACAAAAACATTTGTGTTTCCAAGTCTATAACCTTTTGAGATTATATAACCTTTCTCATCCAGAAACTGCTTAAGCTCTGCGCATTCAAATGTGAATGGAGGTGTTGAAATTTCTCCTATAGCAGGTATTACGAGATCTGCCTCCAAAATAAACTCACTACCTGGAATTGGTATTGGTGCTGGTCTACCAGTTTTATCTGGTGGGCCAAGCCTCATTTTCTGAAATTCAACAGCTTTAACAGTGTTATTTTCTGTAAGTATTTTTGTTGGTGCTGCCAACTCAACCCATTTAATACCTTTCATTATAAGATCCTCTATGTAGTATTCACCACAGGGAGCTTCCTTTTTCGTTCTTCTATAAACTAAGTAAACCTCTTCAGCGCCAAGCCTTAAAGCCTCTTCAGCAGCATCAACAGCACTTAAACCAGCCCCAATCACAATAACCTTTCTAGGTTTTGGTGGAGTCTCCTTAATAAGTCCATGTTCAATAAGTTTTAACTTGTAAAGAAAGTTAAGGGCATCAACAACTCCTCTAGCTTCCTCACCTGGAACACCAAGTTTTCTAGATCTCCATGTTCCAGTTGCAATAAGAATAGCGTGATATTCCTTCATGAGATTTCTCAAGTCAATAACTTGTTTAACAAAGTCGTCACCTTCATCATGTCTCTCACCACAAACAACCTTTGTATTTAAGTATATCTTTACACCAAAGTTTTTAACTAAATCCTCAGCACCTTCCAACACATCGCTGGGCAATATTCTATAGGATGGTATGGCTAATGTTGCCATACCTCCCACTAATGGTTGTTTATCATAGATATCAACTTCAAAACCCTTACAGACTAGGTAGCCCGCTGCAGAAAGACCTGCTATACCAGCACCAACGATAGCTACTTTCTTTCCTGTTGTGCTTGGCTTTGACTTACATAAGAATGTGAATTTCATTATACATTACCCCATTTTAAACATCTATGAAGTTGGAATTAAAAATTTATAGTAGGATTCACATCTTTCAACAATTTCATATCCAATACCATTTATATAATTTCTCATAGCGGGGCTGACCACATAGAGAAAGCCCAACACAATGATAATTGTTACGCAAATAGCTATAACAATATCAGCTAATAAAGTATTTTTCAATCTCTCATCAGCTTTAGATTTCTCAATAGCTTTAAAGGTATTGAAAATCAATTTAAAGTAGCCTATGGCTGAAATACCTGTTGCCAAAGCTAATATAATAGCGCCATAAAC
>ERZ1669249.133-NODE-133-length-42699-cov-5.978520_pt1 | contig 42699 bp, 39 predicted proteins | sample MGYA00579293_ERZ1669249 | MGnify/ENA primary metagenome ERZ1669249 (study PRJEB41166, sample SAMN08046057) | hot springs metagenome | biome: hot spring; feature: neutral hot spring; material: thermophilic sediment; isolation source: thermophilic sediment from... | reverse complement strand
TCCTTCCAAACCTTGAACATTCTTGCCACATTGACTGTGGACATTTCAAGTATTTGAAGAGGAGTCATAATCCTTGGATCTCTCTTCCATACTTTATGTATGAGGTATGTTGAGCGCATGTTTTCAAAGTGGTCGAAGATGTATCCATCATTACCTATTCCCACGTTAACGCCTTGCTCCATCATTTCCGGTATCTTGGCAACACCTACAGCGTTCAACATGTTGCTCATAGCGTTGTGGGCAACATGCGCCCCCGTTTTCTTTATGATTTTAATTTCATCATCGGTCGCGTTGACCACATGCACCAGTATGACATCATCTCCCAGGAATCCAAGCCTCTCCATTCTCTCAATAGGGCGTATACCATACCGCTCAATATTATGGTATACATCGACCAAGCCTTCCTCGGCATGTATTGATAGCAGGGCATGGTATTTGTTTGCAAGCTCTCTTGCCTTGAGGAATAAATCATTTGAAACCGTGAAGCTTGCGTGTAAGTAAATCGCGCCCTTAACCAGCTTGCTCTCATCCATATTGTTCTTCCGGATGAAGCGCTCATTCTCCTTAAGGCCTTCTAATCCCTCCTGTAGGTTACGCCTTTGAGTTGCCTCGAAGCTTAGGTAGCCTCTTATCCCAACCTCGTTCACGGCTTTCTCAATGTAGTCAAGCACGCCGTTTATAGCGTTTGGCGCGCTTATGTTATCAAAGAAGAAGGTAACTCCGGATTTCACGAACTCTATAGACCCCATTAATGCTGAAGCGTATGCTTCCTCATAGGACAATAGCACATCGAGGGCCCACCAAATCCTTTGAAGGTTTTGCTGGAAGTCTGTCGGAGGCTCTATTTTCGAGAACCATGGGCTGCCTGTCAGCAAGAGACCGTAGAAATGAGTGTGAGCGCACATTAACCCGGGTAGTACTATGTATTTTCGTGCATCAATGATTTCCTCAGCAGTATACTTATCCCTTCCATCTCCGACACCTACATCTATGATCCGATCTCCAGAGACCGCTACATACCCGTTTTCAACCACTCTCCGCTCATCATTCATTGTGACTATTAACCCATTGGAGACTAGAATGTCAACCTTATCCCTCAAGAAACCCACCTTCGCTTTTAATAATTTCAATTCCACAGTATTTAAGCGTGTCGACCTCTAGCGTTCTCTCTTAACTCCCCGATCGTAGTAATGTAAGTAGCCAGAACTATTAAACCCCCTCCAACAAGCTTGTATGTCAGGAAAGCTTCTAATCCCATGAGTAGTGAGAATATTAGAGCGAAAACAGGCTCTAATAGAAAGATTATTGCTGCGGAGCTAGCGGAGACGTATTTCTGCCCCTTCACTTGGAAGTAGGTTGCTCCAAGGGAGCATGCTACAGCGAGGTAGGCTAGGTAAAGAATAGTGTTTAATGATAATTCACCACCATGCTCTACGATGAAGACATATGGGCCCAAGAACAAGGTGGGGGTGAACATACCGTAGAGATATTCTAGCATGCTTGCATTACTGTATTTGCTTACCAGTATGATTTGAGCAGCCCATGATATGGAACCGATGAAAACTAAGAGCTCGCCTAACCCGCCCGAGTTTTGCGGGCTTGTCAGAATATACAATCCTGTTAACGCTAGAATCAGTGAGGTAGCATGGGTTAAACCATACTTCCTTGCTAAAAGCCCCGCGTACAAGTGCACGTGAACAGTGTTCAAGCCGGTTATGAACGCGCTTGTTGAAGGCGTCACAAACCTCGTCCCCAGTCCTTGGAGAAGCAGTCCCAGCATGTAAGCTATCCCAGTGTACACTCCTTTAACGAAGCTTTCTACATCGATGCCTTGCCGAACATGTTTAGCGATGAGAAGTATTGAAAGTATAAGTATGGAGAAAAGACCCCTGTAAAACGTGTATGAAAACCCGGAAATCTCCTCAACAGAGAGTTTAATGAATGAGAATGATGTGCCCCATAGCACCGTGGTTAAAACCAGGAACAAAACCCCTTTTACCTTCCCTCTCTCACTGGGGGCAGCCATGCGCTCACATCCAAGTGCTTACTTAAGATAGTATTTAGAAGGGAAGAAGATATAAAAAGAAAGAAGAGAGGAAAAACTAACCTGGTACAATCCTGGTTCCAGCATTTCCTTTAATGGCTTCGTAGGCCTGGCTTAAGTGCGCTATTATTGCTAACTTACCACCGTTCTGCACGAATCTTACTCCAGCCAGTACTTTCGGCCCCATACTCCCCGGCTTGAAATGTCCTTCCTTGTAATACTTTAACGCTTCGCTAGCGGTCATTTGATCGATCGGCTTAGCATCAGGCTTCCCATGGTTTAGATAGACTTTCTCAACATCCGTGAGAATCAACAATATGTCTGCTCCCACCGCGGCAGCCATTCTCTCTGCACCAAGGTCTTTGTCGATAACGGCTTCCACGCCGCGGAGTTTCCCATTGTCATCAAAGTAGACGGGTATGCCTCCTCCGCCGTCAGCTATCACTACGAACCCGTCATCCACTAGTCTCCGTATAGCATCAATCTCTATTTGTCTAACCGGGTCAGGGGATGCTACTACTCTTCTATACCCTCCGCGTGGATCGGGCTTGAAAACCCATCCAAACTCTTTAGCCAGCTTCTCAGCCTCCTCTTTCTCATACCATGGGCCAATGTATTTAGTAGGGTCTTTGAAGGCTGGATCGTTCTTGTCGACAAGGGTTTGCGTCACAATTGTTACTACGCCTTTAACAACCTTACCCATGAGGTTCTTCTCCATTAACTTATTGTACAAGGCTTGCTGTAGAAGATAGCCCAGCCATCCCTGGCTCATAGCACCTGCAATGTCAAGGCTCATTGGCGGCAGATTTTTCTCCTTCAACCCAGCCATCATCCACTCAGCGATTATGCCTACCTGGGGGCCGTTTCCATGGGTCACGACCACGCCATATCCTTCCCCGATGAGTCTTGCAATGAATTCGGCTGAAGTATACGCGTTTCTCCAGTACTCTTCAACTGTTCCCTTATCTCCCTTGCTCTGGAACGCGTTTCCACCTAGTGCGACGACAACAACTTCCTTCACGCCGTTCATACCGTACACCTTCTCATTTATCAAATAAGAATGAATCATTAAGCTTTTAAATCATGAAATCGGGTACTCCTTCAGGCGTGTAGGAGATTTTTGGTTTAAGGCCTCTTCTCTTCATAATCTCCTTTACATGCGGATATAGAATAACGTATTCCTCATCAATGCAGGAAAGGAATGACTGGCTCATCATGGAAAGCTCTCTCTTTAACTGATTATATGACCCCGGTGTTGAGAAGCTCAACATTACCGCAGGGTAAACCTCCCTGCACGGCTTGAAACCGGAGGCTAAGAGGTTCTCCAAACTCTTCAACTGCATCCTGAAAAAAGACGGGTCTGCCCCGGTTAAAGCATGGAATTCTTCTTCAGATGCTCCTTTTAGACTAACCCTTACCACCAAATTTGAAAACTCTGCCAGATCCCTAGCGTAGTCTGGATCATACCCTATCAGTAAACCATTAGTTTCGAGTATGAAGGTGTAATGTGTTTCAGAAAACAATTCAATAATCTTTAGTAGGTGGCTTCTAGATATAGTGGGCTCCCCACCGCTCAACCTCACATACTCATAGTTATGCTTGCTCGCTATTTCCAGTATTTTTTGAAACGCTGATTCGGCAGACTCAAACCAACCACCAGTGAAAACATGGCTAAACCTCCAGCTCCAGCAGAAGCCACACCTCAAATTGCAACCTACCACATCGCCTGTAGCTATGCCACCGTACCATTTACCACCTCTAAACCTATAGTACTTTCTCTCCTCTCCTCTCTGGGTTGTCCTGCAAACATGGTTCTTAACAGCTTCGGACAGGACGATAGGGTTGTATCCTGCCATTATTATCGAGATATTTTCTGTGAAAAATCCTTATTGAATTTTTCAACTAGGTCTTTAACGATTTTGGTAAGACGCTTATAGGTTCTTCTATTTTTGAGAAGAATGCTTTCTAATTCACTAGGTTTTCTCTCAAGTCTAGAGGCTATGTATGATATTGACTGTATGACCCCATTGTAATCTCCGAATGTTTTCATGGATATGCCGTATTTACATTTCAACCCATGCCTGCAGTTGAGACATTCCATGGCATTCTCCATACAGTATTTTTTCAAGGGCTCACTAATTGCGAACCGAAGGGACAGAAGCTTAGAAAAATGCCTATCTACGGGCGCGTATAGAGTATTGCCATATCCATGAAGCAGTAAGGCTGAAACTGTTTTCGCACCTATATGCCTTATCTCTAGCAGTTGTCTGATAGAATTACTGTTTAAACTCAAGAAATCAATTCCTGGTAAGTGCTCGTTAAATTGCTTTAACATTTTAGGAATGTATGAAGAATAGGTTCTAGATATGTCAATGCCTTCTAGTAAATCCTTTACCCATCTTATGGTGTTAGTAAAGTAATCAGTGTTTCTGGATAGGAGGATTGTTTTAAAAATGTTTTCAGCGTCCAGCGGACTAAACATTAATGTTATTTCACCTATGAGATTATCTTCTGAAAAGCTAGAAAGTTGTTTAAATAATACTGTCTTATCTAATCCGAGAAGGCTAGTAATATGTCTCTTCTCTAATGAAGAAACTGATGAAGCATCGCAAATAGTGAGAAGAGAATCCTCGTGAAAAGTACATTTCAATCCTTTTAAAACCCCGTATTTCTTAGCAAATATGAATCCATTACTTGTTTCCTTTATCTCAAAGAAGGGGAGGAGGTACGAATACATCAGTGTTAAACCATAATGTATGCCTTCTATCTTCATTTTCCACCATTAATTCTTCGCACTTGTTCTGCACATATTATATTAATTTTTTTGTAAAATTCTTTTATGAATATTGTTGTGAGTGGCACTAACAGTTCTCGGAAACTCCCATTTGTAAATCCGTGTGAGTCAAGACCGTTTCGATGCTGCTTATTTTCTTTGAAAGAGAAGTTCATAAAACCTTTATACTATACCCTTATAACCATGTGTAGAAAGTGTTCAACCACATTTTAGAAGACTACACGTGAAAAGATGCATGGGGGTTGGCATTTCCCAACAAACCAACTGTTTCATTGGCTCGTGGGGCACCATATGTTCTCAAGCCCATGGAAATCTTTATGTAATTTTGTACAAGGATCTATTTTTATAGAAGGGCCTCCACATATTATATTGAGGTTGATAAATTGGACATACCTTCTATTGTAGACTACCTAAGCGGACTTCTATGGGGTCTTCCGGCTATAATCATTCTCGTATCGACAGGGTTGGTGGTCGGAATCCTCGGCGGGTTCTACCAAATTAGGAAGTTCGGTCTTGCAGTGAAGAACATGTTCTATAGGGGTAGAGGCGGAAAAGGTGAAGTGAAGCCTTTTGCTATATGGGCAGCAACCGTTGGGGCAATCGTTGGAACAGGTAATATTGCAGGTGTAGCAACAGCCATACATCTGGGCGGTCCAGGAGCACTGTTTTGGATGTGGGTGACAGCAATACTCGGAATGGGATTGAAAGGGGTCGAAGTAACCCTCGCAGTATGGTCTAGAAGAGTAACACCCGAAGGAAGGGTTGAGGGCGGAACACCCTATTACATAAGGTTGATCCCGAAGATTGGACCCGCCCTTTCAGTGGTTTTTGCGGTTTTGATAATTATAGGTGGTTTCGGGACAGCGGACATGTTGCAGCCTAATAACGTTGCATTAGGAGCGGAATACATTGGGAAAATATTCGGGGCAACCACTGATGAACAGATCTTCCAAGTTAGATTAGTGACAGGCATATTGTTAATGATCTTCACGGCGTTGGTAATCCTCGGCGGGATTAAGAGAATTGGAGAAGTGTCAAACTATATGGTCCCCTTCATGGCGGCATGGTATATAATCTTTAGTATTGGAGTGTGGATTAAGTACGGCGGGGACCTTCCGTCAGCGTTTTCACAGATCATCACTGGCGCGTTCAATCCGCAAGCAGTTGCAGGAGGGTTGGCGGGGTGGACCGTTTTCACTGCCCTCAGGTACGGCATGGCAAGGGCCTTATTCTCTAACGAGGCTGGTGCGGGGAGCACACCTAACGTATACGCTTACATGACCATAGACCACCCAGGCAGAGCCGCCTTCTACGGCATCTTCGAGGTGTTCATGGACACGATCGTTATCTGCTCGGTCACTGGGTTGACGATTGTAATTTCAGGGGTCCACATTGAGAGGCCTGATTTAAGCGGTGCAGCTTTAGTTATGGAGGCTTTCTATAGAGCATATGGCGCATACGCCTCAGCCATCCTTGGTGTGGCACTGGCTCTATTCGCATACACTACCATGTTGACCTTTGCATGGATCGTGGAAATCAACTGGGTTTACTTGTTCTCCAGGATTCTTAAGCTACCAGAAAAACCAATGAGATATCTTGTGAGAGTATTATGGATCGTGCCCTCCATACCAGCAGCAGTGATGGGTGAACTATTTGAGACGCTGTGGAACTTTGCAGACATGTCGTATGGTCTCATGATGCTCGTTAACGTGATCGCGGTTGTATACTTCACCCCATTGGCGTTGAAGTTAATTAAAGACTTCTATTCAAGGCACATATACGAAACAGGAGAGGTCAAAAAGTAGTTTTTGTCTCACATCATGCTATTTTTTAATCAATACTTGATCCTTGAATAAAACTCTGTTCTAGACGAACATGGTCCAAAGTTACTGCGGTGTTAAACAAGATGCTACGCAACCGAACTTCCACATTGCAGGAAAAGTGTGCAACCTTAGGATACTATCAACTTCCCAAAGGAAAGTAGGAGTGAGAGAAAAAGGGTACTGAATTGATTAAAATTACTCTCCTAGAGTCATGGCCATAACGGCTTTTTGAACATGTAGCCTGTTCTCTGCTTCCTCGAAGTAGAGGCTCTTCTCGTACGAGTCTAAGACTTCGTCCGTTACTTCCTGGCCTCTGTCAGCGGGTCCGCAGTGCATGTAGTATGGTTTTCCAGCCTTCTCAAGCCTCTCCCTTGTGACAATCCAGTTCTTGAACTTCTCCTGGTAGGCTTTCGCTCCTTCCTTGTCTACGGTGCTGTTGTATGGTGGGAAGAAGCCCTTCGGGCTCCATGCTTTCGGATACACGATGGTTGCGCCCTCGAATGCCTCGTCCATGTCGTAAACTATCTTGAACTCAGCGCCCCAGTGCTTGGCATACTCTCTTGCCTTGTTCATTGCTTCATCCATGAGTTCGAAGCCTGGTGGGTGTGCAACATACACGTCAGCGCCCATCATGGCGAACATTGTTGCAACATCCTGTGGGACTGCGAGAGGCTTTAACCCTCCGCTGTAGGCGTAGCTTACCACAACCTTCTTTCCTCTCAGGTCTTTCGGCCAGCCGAGAGCGTCGAATGCGGCTTGAGCATCTGCTAGCGCCTGGAACGGGTGCCAGACATCGTCCTCCATGTTTAAGACGGGGATGTCAGCCCATTTGGCGAACTCCCTGATGATCCTGTGACCTCTGCCTATAATCCATTTAGCAGCATCACCGTATATTCTAATCGCGATTCCATCTCCATACCTGCTCAACACTCTGGCAACATCGCTAATGGCTTCTGTCTGATATGGGATCATGTCCTCGGGAAGGGTTGGAGCATATACTTGGTCTGGGCTAATGTATGTTGCCTGTCCTCCAAGCTGATATATTCCGGTTTGGAAGCTGTTTCTAGTTCTAAGGCTCTTATTGTAGAAGATGAGGTAGAGCATTTTACCGTCTAGCCATGTTACCTTTCTAATACTGTTATGGTATATCTCCCTCAGTTCTCGCGCAGCTTTCAACACCTTTACCACTGTGTCTATGTCGTGATCATAGTTTGATAGCCAGTCTTGGCCGTGTAGGAGTCCTACGAACCAGGGTTTTCCTCTACCCATGACTTAGTTCACCTACCTGTTACGTAAAATACTATCCTTAACCATCGTATATAAATGTTGAAACATGGTTATACCTGAGACTATGCCTTGCAAATACGATTCTACATAAAATTCTAGTACCCAAGTATTACTGGTTTGCCGAATTTCCCCATTTCCAAGGAGTCGCCCGGGTTTCCCGGCACGGGTATAGCTCTGAACGCGAGCGGCTTCTTCTTAACCAGCCGCAGTGCGTAAGTATCAAGTATGAGTTTCATGAGGCTTCGCTTCTCGCTTGGGATCACGATCATGTCTACTCCTGCAACGCACGTGGAGGCGAAGAGGAGGAAATCCCTTGCTCTTAGGAGTTTTTCAGAACCATACTTGACAAGAAGTGAGTCCTCCGCATACGGTAGCATAACCTCGTTGAAGCCCACGGCCCTCTCCTTATCCATGTATTTTCGAATCAGGCTGTTCAACAGGTTGATGGCGTAATTAGCTCCTGGTTGCAGGAGACTGTATCCAAGCTTCTCAAACAAATCGGCAACGCTGTTCTCCATCCAGGGTGATAAGCTGTAGTCTATTTTCACAGGAATGCCTGTTTGATTTTCAACAAGTTTTGCAACGCGATGAATTTCCGCAAACACTCTTTCAAAAGCAGTTTGAATATCAATATTCTCACCTGTTTCACCAATGAGGGCTTTAGGATATAGAAAAGCCAACGCCAACCTGGCCTTACCAGTGGTTGAAGAATCCGGGAAGTAGGGGGTAGTGAAGTCTTTTGAGTGGAATCCTAATGCAATTCTCGTAGCATTCACCGGGTTCTGCTCAGCAGCCCTGGTAATTATTTCGCTCGCTTTGTTAGCAAACACTAAGGGGTCTTCCCCATTGTAGAGAATGGGAACGTAGAAACCATTCCCTGTAAAATACACTGCGTCCTCGAGGCCGAGCCTCCGTATTTTCTGATAACCTATTGAAACAAGAAGGTCTGAGCCAGCCAGGTATTCAACTATTTTCTCTGCAGATCGGGGGTCTAAACCTGGAAATGAAAGTCTCTTGGTAAAAACGCTGTAGCCATGCTTGCTGAGAGATTTCTCCACAGACTTCAACAACGACTCGGCCTCAACTATCTCGTTGTAAGCATCGCCTAGATGCCTGGATGTTGAGAAGTAAGTTACAGCCCTGACAACCAGGTTCTCCATATTATCAACCTACTTGGCAGCAGCGTTCACATATATTAGGCAACCCAGTAATTTAGTTTACTGGTGTTGCAACATGGTGTCGAGTCTGAAAGGTAGGGACTTTCTCACTTTAACGGAGTATACCAGAGAGGAATTATGGTTCATGCTTGAAACAGCAATGCAGCTTAAGCAAAGGTACCTATCTGGTGAGAGAGTAATACCTATTTTACACGGCAGACACTTGGCAATGATATTTGAAAAACCAAGTACTAGGACAAGGCTCAGTTTTGAAACCGCTATGAAAGAGTTAGGCGGGGACGCAATATATCTCAGCTCTAGCGAGCTTCAGCTGGCCAGGGGCGAGACCATAGAGGATACTGCTAGGGTATTGTCCAGGTATGTTGACGGGATAATGGCGCGTGTTTACGAGCATTACAAGATTGAAAAACTTGCTGAATACGCTAGTGTTCCAGTTATCAACGGTTTAAGCGACCTGCACCATCCCGCTCAAGCACTCAGCGATGTTTTAACCATTATCGAGAAGAAGGGGAGAGATATCTCAAGACTGAAAATTGTGTTCGTTGGTGATGGAGGGGACAACGTCCTCCACAGCTTAATGCTGGCGGTCGGGATATTGGGAGGTAAAGTCATCATAGCCTCCCCCAACGGATACGAGCCCCACCCCAGCGTCGTAAAATTATTCAACGAGTATGCAGCCCCGAACGGAGGGTCTTACGAAATCTTGAGGGATCCACATCAGGCTGTTGAGAACGCGGATGTAGTGTACACGGATGTATGGGTTAGTATGGGGCAGGATAAGGAAAGAGAGAGAAGGATTAGGGACCTGGAGCCTTACAGGGTGACGGTGGAATTGATGAATAAGGCGAAGAGCGATGCAATATTTATGCACTGCCTCCCTGCTCACAGAGGAGAGGAAGTTGTTAACGAAGTTATCGATGGAAAATGGAGCGTTGTGTGGGATCAAGCTGAGAACAGGAAGCACGCTCAGAAAGCAATCCTGGCCCTTCTCATCCCCTGAGTTAAGGAATAGTTTTTTAATTTAAAACAGTGTATAATTCCTAAACCGAACAGTAATATCATTGGTGAAGCATATTGGCGATGAGAATCAACAGAATCATAATCCGGCTCAACGAAGTCTTAACATCTAAACCGGTCCTTCCGAAAATCCTTGTGCTGATTCTACTGGGAGCTATAATAGGGTACGGTTTATACGTTCGCTTTACTCCCTATTACCTAAATGGTTTCGAATTCTTCGAGTACGATTCATACATTGAATACTGGCAGGCAAAGTACGTGTTTGAAAAAGGCATTCTTTCATGGTACTCCCTCACCAGGGAAAACCCTGATACCCACATATTCTGGTATCCATGGGGCAGGGATATCATATACTCGAGCTACCCGCTACTCCCTATGTGGATAGGGGGTACATACTGGTTAATCCAATACACGGGTCTCACCTTAAAGGAGTGGGCGGTACTGCAGCCATTACTATTCACCTTGCTCGGTCTCATAGCAGCTTATCTTGCAGCAACCCAGCTTTCAGGGGGTAACAGGTTTGCCGGCTTATTGACGTCTTTCCTCCTCGCCTTTCTCCCAGCGGCTAATGATAGAACGCTTATCGGGTTCGTTGAGAAGGAAGGTGTTTCCATTTTCTTCATATTCATGTTTCTCTACTTCTACGGGAAAACGGTTTCATCGCTTAAGGAGTCTTTCGGGAGAAGAACAATATTCTACTCCGTGCTCACGGCTGTTTTCCTAGGGTTTGTTGGCTGGCTCTGGGGCGGGTATATCTTCCTCCTCGGCTCCTTCACAGCGTATTTCATAATATCCCCCTTGTTCATGGGGAAGGAGTTTGACGAGAGATTCATTAAAACACACATACTTATCATTGCTCTGTCAATGCTGTTAACCGCAGCCTCGCCATCGATATTCGGGCAGCTTGGGTTCTACCCTCTCAGGTTTTCAGGCGTAGGCTGGCCTATTCTAGGCGCTTGCTTAATCCCAGCGCTTTACTACTACCTGGGGATACAGCACAAGAAGCTTGGGCTTAGAAAACCAATATTGTCTAAAACTAGGTATTTCATGTTGCTCGTCCTGCTGGTAGTGGGCGGTTCTATAGCAATAACTACAGGTATTCTCGGATTTGCTGGGAGATGGGCCTGGGCACTAGGACTGAGATTTATCCCTGCCGACCCGCTTGTTCAGAGTATTGCTGAGCATCAATCACCACTTTCCAGCGCTGGCACACTCATCCAAATGTTGCGAAGCTGGGGTCTGGATCCAACTTTCCCGTGGTCTATTCTATTCCTGGTAACGCCTCTTTTCCTCTCCATCATAGGGGCTTTATACATGATACTATACAAGCAAACCCCTGAGACACTATTTGTTGCAATACTCTTCCTTCTCTCTTTCTACTCATATCTAAACGCTGCATACATGATTGCCATGGCTTCCTACATGGGCACGATCGTTGCAGGTATATTCCTCGGCTACCTGGTTCAACGCCTGGCGCCATCTCAACAAGAGATTCAAGATTTTAAGAAGGGACGGGTAAGGATGACCGGAAGGTCTAACAGGCTGATCATACTTGCATTAATAGCTTTATTCCTAGTCAACTCTGCACATATCGCTTACCTGGACTACCAAACCAACTCGACAATAGTTTACACTTTCAAAGCAGGAAACTCCAACCTAGCACTCTACAGTGACTCATGGTACAGAATCGTTGAGACGTTGAGAAATGATCTCCCAGCAGACGCAGTAGTGATCTCTTGGTGGGACTACGGCTACGGGATCAGCGTTGACGGGGGCAAAGCATCCGTAGCGGATGGTTCCACATTGAACTTCACCCAAATAGGGATATTAGGACTATTACTCACATCTGTGAATACTTCGGAGGCAGCCAGTCTCGCCAAACTTTTCAACACTGTTCCTGGTAGAACATATGTTCTAGTTCTCGAATTATTCGCCATATACGAGGATAATGAAACAGTCATTATTTGGCCTGTCCTATTCCCGAACTCCAGCATGCCTGGAGGTATTGACATACCTAAGAGTATATGGATGATAAGGATTGGTAACGCCACCGTGGACACGCTTAGATCCCAGGGAATAAACGTTACTTATAGAGCTACTTCCGACTACCTTGTCTTAATTGGAAACCAGTTCATCAGTCCCGTGTTCAACGAACCGGACAGACTACCTCTCATATACAAGATGATGGTTGACGGGATGATTTACTGGGGCGAGGCGAGGAATAAGTCATCAATATTCACGTGGTACGGTGGCTCGACATCCCCGCTCGGCACTTCCACAGTAACCAGGATCAAGGAGTTACTAGGCATTGATGTTACCCTTGGAATAAGCAATCCCGTGATCGCGAAAATCCAGGAAAGGCCTCTTGCGAACGATACGTATTTCAGACCTTACGCGGTAATTGCTGAACCATTTTACGACCCTAGGACAGGTGAGCTGGTGAAGGTGGGTGTGAGAAACCCTGACAACCCGTCTGAATCCTTCGACGGCGTCCTATACAGCGTGGGAATAATATACGAGATTACAAGCATGCCTTAAATAATATCCCACGGTTTTTAAAGAGTTTGCCCGCTATAAGATCTCTGGTGTAGTGAAGTGTTTAGAGCCAAGACAAGGGATCCTTTGAAAAACGCTATTGAAACGCTGTACAAGGTTAGACTCCTCGGCAACAAGCTTGAAACGCTTATTGACCGGATCACTGAGCGTAGGAATGCTTTATTCGAAAGAATGGTAGAGTTGCAGTCGAGAAATGAGAAATACCTGTCGAAGAAATATGCGGAGGAGATTGCTCGTTTAGACAAGCTTGCATCCCGGTTGACAACTATCAGGCTGGTGGTCGAGAAAATCGACCTATCCCTCCAGTACGCTATCAATATGCGCGAGTTTAACGACCTCTCGAAAGAGCTAACGGGTCTTGTCGCCGAGTTGAAGAAGCTTCCAGAGTCAAACCTTCCCGAGCTGAACATGATTATGATGGGGCTAGAGGAGTCTGTTCGAGAAATGGCGGAAATCAGTCACGGAGGGGGAGGCGGGGTAAGCTTTCATGTTGACGGAAGCTCTCAGGATGTGAGAAGGATTTTGGAGGAAGCACGTGAGGTTATGAAGAAGAAACTGGAGGTTGACTTGACAGTTTAGATCTGAAGAGTATATTTTCTCTCTTCTTTAATCGGCACAAATCTCACGTTGTAGGGTTTAAGGGACTCGATAATGTCCTGTGTTATCCTCTTGTAAAGGTCTTCGGGCAGGACTATTAAGTACTCGTTGAAATTTCTATTAAGCATTGAGGAGCCTATAGCGTAGGCGAGACTCTTATACTGTGAGGAAACATCGACCCCGGGGTCTATCACCCATACCCCTGTTTTACTCTCATCCATCGTTGCAATAATGTCTGGTTGCAATGCCTTAGCATACTTGTTCTCAGTTGCCTCATATCCAAGCCTTTCCAACTCCTCGAGGACTTCATTCAAAACCTGTTTTCTCGTTGCAGAAACTCTTTGAATCCCAGTATACTTGTCTAACTCGCCGTGCTCCTCCGGGTTGTACAACGTATATCTTCCACGGTCGAGCCTGAACAGAAATAATTTATCTGGATCCTTATACTTGTCCTTGCTGCTACTGTTAACCGTTACCAGATCTATTTCGAAGTCAAGGCTCATTTCGGACCTGGAAGGGTCTTTTTCATGGGCTTTAGAAGCCAACTCTTTCCTAGTGAAGGTTATTTTGCCCGTTCGGTAGAGTTCTTCAGCAACCTCTTTCAACAAGGCCCAGTTAGGCTTCTTATTAAAGCTTTCCGCAGCTTCCAACCAATCATCCCCTAATCATGCACATCTCGTTTTAATTATGATTCTACAATACTTATTAATTCATCTGCTAGGGACCTAATTGCCTTGGCAGCCTCACCGTCCTTGTAGGCTAGGATGTATGGGACGCCTTGGTCAATGGCATCGTTGACGAGCGGGTCAATCGGTATTTTTGCGAGCAGTCTTGTGCCAAACTTACCGGCTAGTTGCTCACCCGTTGACTTTCCTAGGACCTGCGAGGGTCTGCCGCAGTGCGGACACTTGAAATAGCTAAGATTCTCGACAACTCCGAGCAATCTGATATTGTTCTTAGCGGCGAAATTGATCGCCTTTGACACTATGGTTTCAGACAGCATGTTTGGGGCGGTCACTATAATAGCTCCAGTGATGGAAGATATCGACTGGACGATCGTGATGATAGCGTCTCCAGTTCCTGGCGGTAGGTCAACTATGAGGTAGTCGCCTGAGCCCCATTTCACTTTGCTTAAAAGCTCTAATATCGCCCTTGAAACCAATGGGCCTCTCCACACGATGGGCAGGTCAGGGGAGTCCAGCATAAGGTTAACAGCGACGACTTTCACTCCAAGAGGACCTTCAACAGGTAGGATATTCCCTTCTTCATCAGCGTAGTGCCTGGTTCCATGCAATCCCAGGATGGAAGGGATTGATGATCCGTGGATGTCAGCGTCGAGTATCGTAGTGGTTTTACCTTTCTCAGCAATAGCTAGGGCGAGCATTGATGATATGAACGTTTTACCTACTCCACCCTTACCGCTCAGAACAAGTATTTTATGTTTGAAACTCCTTAGCTTCTTCTCCACATCCTGTGTAAGGCTGAATGATGGTTGGAAAGGAATTTTCTTGTAATTGCTCATTCTTAACCGCCTTCCCGTTTTTGACGATTATCCTAATTATTCCTTATATATGTATATCAATGTTATAATGGATTAGGGCTTGGGAATGACGTGTAGTATCGCCCCCGGCAAAATCATATTGTTTGGCGAGCATTTCGTGGTGAAAGGAGCCCCTGCAATAGGGTTCGCCGTTTCAAAATACGCTAAAGTCTGTGTTGAAGATGGCTATTTCCAAGTGATCTCGAAGCAGACGGGCAACATAGAACAGGGTTCAGTGCTTTACAGAGCTGTGAAAAGATTAATCACGTATGCGAATTCTATCTTCAAATGCGACGAGGATGTTAGAATATTAGTTGACTCTGAAATCCCCGTAGGAAGCGGCATGGGTTCTTCAGCCGCATTAAGCGTAGCACTCGCCCATGCGTATCTGACACACTGTAATGCAAGCTTCGATAAGAAGCTTGTTAACGAATTAGCCTATGAAGCCGAGAAAGAGGTTCATTCAAAGCCTAGCGGAATAGATAACACGTTAGCGACCTTCGGAGGGTTCCTCAAGTACAGGTCAGGGGTTTTCGAAAAACTAGATATCAGGCTTGGGGATGAGGTTGGCTTCCTAGTGGTAAACACGAACTTGAAAAGACAGACCGGTATAATCGTTGAAGAAGTATTAAGGCTTTATGAAAAGTACCATGAGGTTCTTGAGAACGTTTATACCGCTGCGTCAGTACTTGTTGAGAAGGCGTTGAAGTCCTTAAGGGAGAGGGATTATGAAAGTATTGGACGTTTAATGCTATTGAATCATGGATTGCTCTGGACTATCGGGGTCTCACATGAAATCAACGACCTCATAGTTCACAAGCTCGTTGGGAAAGGATGCTATGGAGCCAAGCTGAGCGGGGCTGGGAGAGGAGGAATAGTAATAGGTCTTGTAAATAAATCCTTGTCAACCCGGATTGAGGAGGAGCTGAGGAGTGAAGGATTCCAAGTCTTCAGAGTAAACCCGGATTATGAAGGGGTTAGAAGCGTTGAAGATAATTAAGGGATAACAGTGAATTGATTTAATAGGGATGAGGAGTATAGTGGTCTATGATTTCAATGATTAGACTCCCATGGGCTGACCCTCATGCTTATTGACCGGACTCGTAGAGGACTAATCAAAGTTCGAGAAAAGCCTGAGATGCTGAAGAAGATCAGCCTCCTGATTTCAGAATATTTAACAGCGTTCTACTCTTACAACTCCCTGATCAAGGATAAGAACTACTATTTAAAACCCGTCCACATGGTTGTTAGAAGACTACCGGATGGTAGCACAGTTAAATACTATTATTATGGCCGCTATTGGTACTCTGTTCAGAAAACAAGTAGACCCAGCAGGATTAAATGGGTTTACAGGGGTAAAAGCAAGCCTGATCCAAGCCTACCGGATCCCCCAGCAAACCCTATCGAGGGCCTGGTTGTAAAGCAGTTTGATGACTACGTGGAATTGGTTTTCCCCAGCGAGGAGTTGTTTAAGCGGATATATGATAAGCTGATCCAGCACTAGCTTTGACAGCTTGTCGATTCTCTTTTAATATCCTGGCTCTTCTTAGAGACTTACCGTTGAAATCAGGTTAGCGGGTTAAATCTTACCTCCCATTTCTTGCGTGATTGTTCAACAACTGGTAGTCTCTCTCTCGCTAACCTTATGTTTTCATAATTGAGTGTGTGTTCCATGTATGCTTCTCTGTATCCCATGTCAAGCTCCCTGTATCCTAATGGGCTGAATACTCCGCTCCGACCTACGAAGTAATCCCCTGTCTGGTCAGCTAGTATTATGTACATCGTGTTCTCATGAGCCCTCGTAGATGCAAGCATCTCCAGGGATTCTTCTTTTAGAGGCCCTCTCAGCCACCCTGCTTGAACTATTACTCCGTCAGCTCCGTTTAAAGCGTAAAACCTGAATAATTCCGGAAAGCGTAGATCGTAGCATATGGCAACGGCAAGCCTGAACCCTCTGGCTAGGATGAATTTGCTCGGCATTTCCCCAGGGAGGAAGAAGTCAGACTCTCTATATCCTAAAGCATCGAACAAGTGTATCTTACTGTATAATGGTATTGCCTCGCCATCACTCTTCACTAAGACGCTGGTGTTTTTTGCGCGCGGCGGCTTATCAGTTTTCTCGATAACGTTGACTATAATATCCACGCTCAAGAGTTCGGCAAGACGTTTCATCGTGTTTATGAAGGAGCTTTCCTGAATAGGCTGGCTGTGAGCATAGACTTCATTAGGGTTTTTAAACCTTAAAGGATTAAGCATGCTATATTCTGGGAACACTATAATATCGGCTTCCTTGTGTTTCTCCACTATTATTTTAAATCCCTTCTCAGCGTTTTCTGAAGGGGAACCGTTGAAGTCTGCTTGAACGATTCCTATCGTTAATTCCATTTTAACCCCATGAAAACTAAATCAGTTAACCTCTTAATTAATCTGTAAAACCTTTTGAAATACCTGAACACATTAAATTACTTTAAACTACATAGTAGGAGTTTAAAGGGTTGGAAGCAATGGTTTTTCAAAGACTACTGGATTCTAATGCTAAAAGCAGGTGCCTGAGAGAGAAAAGGAGGGTGTTAATCTTCAGCAGATGCATGGAGGAAGAGCATCCAGAAATAGTTAACAGCTTTACGAGCGAGTACTGCCTGCTGTCAGTATGTCCTGAAGCAGAACATGTGAACATGCTGGGGTTCAAGCTTGCTGGGATATTGGCACGTGGAAGTTACGAGGAGGTTGCAGTCTTAACCGTGGATGGTAGTATGCACTGTACTCAGCTGCATTGGATGGTTGAAGAGGTCTTCAAGATTTGTAAGCCAGCTTGTAGGCGGAGGCATTTAATATTATATGAGGGAGAGGTTAAGGAGGTGAGCGCTGAAACGGTTAAGAGGAGCAGGTATTTATTCAAAGTCGAGAAGCTTGTCGAGCTTGAGAAGGAGTGTGGAGGCACATGATAATTCGTTTCAAACTTGTTCGCGGAGTATTAACGATTTTCAACCAGGATAGTGGTCTAGATGTGTGATGACCCACTGCTAAGGGTTTCAAACCTGGTAGTCAAGTACGGCTTGTTCACAGCTGTTAATAGAGTGTCTTTTCAGCTCTGCCCAGGCGAGGTTTACTGCTTGCTCGGCCCTAACGGGGCTGGTAAAACATCAACCATAAGAGCGATTGCAGGCCTTGTGAAACCTGCTGATGGATTCGTGGAAATACTTGGCAGAAACCCTTTCACCGACCTGACCGTGAAGAACGATTTTGGATATATTGCTGAAGACCCAATACTGATCGAGAGCTTAACATTTCGCGAGCACATTGAGTTCGTGGCAGCAGTTAGAGGGCTTGGGAAGGAGGTTGAAGAATGGGTTAACCACCTAGTTAAAGCTTTCGAATTCTCGCCCCATCTGGATAAGCCTGTATACACGTTATCACGGGGCAACAGGCAGAAAGCATCTCTCATTCTTGCATTAATGCATAAGCCTAGAATCCTCATACTTGACGAACCCTTCACAGGGCTTGACTTTGAGTCTTCCAGCGTTCTAAAGAGAATTATCGAGAATTGGAGGAGTAATTCTCAAGGAGTATTAATGTCGACGCACATTCTAGAGATAGCGGAGAAGATTTGTAATAGGGTAGGAGTCATCGTGGATGGTAGACTAATATTTGAAGATAGCACTGAGAACGTTAAGACAAGGCTCAAAGGTGAAGAAGTTTTCTCTAAACTATTAAACGAACTAATTAAGAACAGTGTTCCCTACGATAAAGCGGAGTGAGAGGACTCGATGAGAAGGAAAATAGTGAAAACTATTGCTAACGTAATGTTCAAAGAGTTAATTTTTCAATCAACAACCATGTTTAGACTCGGCGGGTTCCTGAAAGACATGAGTGACGCCAGCAGTTCTGAGTTCTTGAGGAAGGTGGGGTTAACCTTCAAGCTCAACAAAATTTTTTCCACGGTTGTTTTTGCCGCAATTCCATGGATTTACCTCATCCCCTTCATCGAAAACCCTGGAAGCCGCATAATAGAGGGCGTGGTAATGTCAAGTAGTATAGTCCTAGTGCTTCTACTGACATTTCTCGAGGTACAAAATACTATCGGAATTTACATGATAAGGCTTTCAGAAATAACTAACCTTTACCCGCTGAGCACTCGGGAGAAGCTGTTTTCAATAATTATGCTTTATTTCAAACTCTACGACCTGCCAGTGCTTTCCTTTATGCTTTCAGTCTCGATCTTGACCATTATTTTCACGAGAGATATTATAGTACTTATAATAAGCGTGCTTGTGGTAGCATTATCCACCATATACGGGCTTGCCTTAGCAATGTTAATCTCGAAAGGATTTTACTACTCGTTATCAAAAGGTGGGACCAAGTCCCGATACCTGGTTTCCTCTGCTTACAGTTTCCTAACAGTATTTCTTATAGTGATACCCATACTGTTAACCAACGTGTTCAAAACGGTCTTAACTATTCTAACCTCTAGCGATAATTTACTATACAGGCTGGTCTTCCCCAGCCCCTTCTTCAACTTATTGACGAGCTTCAGCAGGTGGCCAGGCTTGCTTATTATGGATGTTTTAAGCGTGCTAGTTTACTCAGCATTGGCTATGGCAAGCTTGAGATTCATACTCACCGAGCTCACGGGTTTTATCAATCTTCGGCCTGACTACACCAAAGCGCCTGGTAAATTACTACCCATGCCTATCGCGATAAAGCCTATGCCGCAAGTGAAAGCTTTCATTAAAAGATACATCAGGGTTGTTCTCAGACACCCCAGCTACGCCATAGGCTTTTTCATGCCGCCTGCTATTATGATTTGGAATCTCATAGCCAGCCCGGCAACCCTTGTGCAGGCACTCCAGGTTGGGAGTATGGCGATGATCGCCTACCCGGTGCTGATGCTGAGTGTGGAGGCTCATGGTCACTCCTTAACTGTTACCCTTCCAGTTAAAACCACCGTATTAACTCGTTCAATTCTAGTGGTAGGTCTAATAGAATACTTAGCGATTTACACAGCTCTACTAGGGTATGCTGCCGCGATCAACGTCCTCACGGTTTCCACCATACTGGAGTCATGGTTTACGATACCCTTGGTTGCAAGCCTGATCATGCTGGAGATATGGATTTTGTTCAAACTAGAGGGAGAGAATTTGTTCACAGGCACATTCTACATGAAAATATCGAAAACAATAATCGCCTACTTAATTCTGTCAATAGCGGTTGTGGTGCCAGTTTGGGCATCATATTATTACGCCTTACTTTTCATGAGCGAGGCAGATAAGGTTCTAATCCCCTCTATTATATCGCTTCTAATCCTCTTCGTCTCCGCTAGGCTCTTCGTCAAAATACGGTAGATCTCTCGACGAATTTTAGAAAACCTTGGTTAGTCGAATGCCCTTTTCTCGTAACAGCCTGGTTGAGTATGAAAAGATGCCCTATTTTCTACTCCGAAAAGATTGTGGAGAAAGGAAAAACATATTAGATTAATGTTTTCACTCAATTCTTTCTATTCTTATAGCGCCAACAGGGCAAACATCTGCCCCGCTCTTAGCACACTCGTATAATTCCTCGGGTATTTCCCCTATTGATATATCCCTTGTTGTTTGAACACTATATTTTGCAACAACCCGGTTCTTCCCAGTATCCTCTCCTAGTTCAAATATTTCGGGACACGCTGCAGGCGCTGCACCGCAGCCCAAGCAGTTGACCCTGTCCACTATTACCCTGTATTTTGCCATTCTAACACCATGATTTTAATGTTGAATCAATGGTAATAAAGTTTTCTAAGATGAGCTAGTCTTTTAAAGCATTATTGAAGAAATGATCAACATCTGGTTTCATACGGTTACTCCTTTAAAATAAAATCAACTATGGGTTGAAGCATACTATGCTCCCTAGGCTTCAACAATATTGGTGTATCAATGGTTTTTTCTGGCTTGAATTTAGGAAGTAGTCTAGAGGTAACCAGGTACGCGGGATTATCGAGATTCTTAGCTATATGTTGCAAAATATTTTTCGTTGTACTAGTATCGTAAAGAAAAGCTTTACCAGGCGCAACAATGATGATTTGATCAACGTTCTCTATAAGCCCTATGCTGGGAAGTAATGCGTCGTTAAAACTTTCCAGCAATATAACATCATACTTTTCTAGCAGAGAGTTCAGTGCTGAGGCCACGATTTGGTCGATTCTCTTGCTCACTAACATCTCGCTGACTTCTTTCAGACTTCTCGCCGTTGGTTGCAACTTCTTCTTAAGTAATTCCAGGACTCTACGTGCTTCTGTAACAGTCTTCTCAACGTTTTCTTGAATAATATAATGTTCTATCTGAGTATAAGGATAGTGCGATATTCTTGCCATAACTAGTTGTGGTAGGAATAGCGCTGAATCCTCCAAGTATTTTTCCATGTTAAAACCGTAGTTAGAAGGGTCTAATGGGGCAACAGCCAGCGCGACCGGGTTTAAAAGCGCTGGGGATTCACCGGTTTCTCTAAAATATGCGTAGGCATCATTCCCTACGAGCAGTTTCAACCTGACAGAGTGCTTAACCGTCATAGCGCTGTACCAAATGTTGTGGGCTGCCACGGGCTTGTAGGGTACTGCTTTAGCACCGGTGGCTGTGAGTGTTTTGAAAAGACTCAGTGTGAACCAGGTTTTGCCGGAGTCGAATGGGAGTAGACCGCTTACCAAGATAGTTTTCTTCAAGATAACACCCTTGAATCTAAGTTAGATCATAAAGTTCTTTGTTCAATAGTTTAACAAGAGCCATGATGGTTGCTGTATAGCTTAGAACATATCTTTCAAGCTTTCCTCTAGTCAGAAAACCTATAAATCCTTGCTTCTCGCCAATTCTTTCAACCCCGGTCAAATGCTCAACAGCCTCCTCCAGCTCACTGTATTTGCCCTCAACAATTGCTTCATACACCGCTCTAGGGATAGGGAACGAGGGTGAGAGGCCATACGAGTGCAAACCATTCTTCCCAATTATGTAGGATACTTCCACGTCAAACGGTTCATTATTGAGTAAGTAGAATCCTGCCTCTACTCCAACACCGTAATCACACTCGGGGTCTAAGCTACCCCTCGCCCGCTCCATAGCACCCTCAAGTATTTCGTGTAAACCTATGGGCTGGTCCCCGACAGTGGTTGAAACTTTTTTGGAACGAACCTCTGCTACGGTGAAAAACCGTTCAAAAGCTAACCTGACTCCTTTCACTTTAACAGGGTTTCCTGAGCCGATGCATATGGTTACCTCCATGCTAGCAACCCTTGAAAAGCTATTTAGTTTCACAGCGAAAATTATTCTTGAGGGGTTTTATGAGGGTTTTTGTTGGAACTAGTGGGTGGCTTTATGATTGGAATGAGGAAGCAACCCTCGACTGGTATGTCGAGTTTAGCGGGCTGAATGCTGTCGAGTTAAACGCTAGCTTCTACAGGTTTCCCTTTCCCAACCAGGTAAAAGCATGGAGCAGGAAGTCTAAGCACCTGAGATGGTCTGTGAAAACCCATAGAAGCATTACCCACTTGAGGAAGCTTAAGCTCGATGCCTTGAATACTTGGGTGAAATTCAAAGAGCTTTTCAAACCCTTGGATGATAAAGTAGATTTCTACCTGTTCCAACTCTCCCCGAATTTCTCATGCAAGGATGAGAATTTATCAAGCATAGAGAGGTTTTTCTCGTCAACATCTCTGGGAAGAAGGTTTGCCATCGAATTCAGGCATTCGTCATGTTTCACCGAGAGCGTTGCAAAATGGGGGGAGAAGCTTGGCATCACCCTTGTTTCCATAGATGCTCCAATAGCCCGGTGGATTGTGGCATCGAATAGTGTGGTTTACATGCGGCTACACGGGTCCACGGACTGGTACGGTTACGAGTACTCAAGAGAGGAGCTTGCTGAAATAGGCAGGCGAATTATCGAGCTCGGGCCTGAAACTGTTTACGTGTTTTTCAACAACGATCACTGGATGCTTGAGAACGCGAGGCTGATGAAAAACATACTTGAACGTAAGTAGAGGATTACGCCTCGTTAATGCAATAGGTTTTCTCGAAGCCGGAGCCCTCGCTGACTCTATAATATTTCTTGAACAATGGCCCAGCCTCGCCGAGTATTTGGCTCAAGTGTTTGAGACTATCTATGAGCGTGGTAACAGCCTCCTTAACCAGTTTTTTCCTAGGGATAAGGAAGTCATACTCCTCCCATGTTAACGGAATAAAGTCGAGGTCCAGTAATTCTGCTACGTATCCCACGGCTAAGCCAGCGTCAGCCCTTCCCTGCCTGATAGCTGTTGCTACCGCTGTATGTGTCTTAACTTCATAGGTGTATCCGTTAACCATTCTGCCGAGCTTGCCAAGGTCCAGCCCCTTCTCACTAGCGATCCGCTTTAACGCCATGTCGAGGAATACACGTATACCAGAACCTTTGCTCCTATTCACTATTCTAACATCGCTTCTCAGGAAATCCTCTAAAGTGGTAATATTCTTAGGGTTTCCTTTCTCCACCACTATTCCTATAAGCCTGTCATACCCTCTGATCAAGACAGCTTTATCTTCAAGCCCATACTTCTTGATGAATGGAGTATTGTAGCATCCGGTTTCTTCATCCAACAAGTGAGTAGGGGCTACATCAGCCTCGCCTCTCGCCACAGCTTTCCAGCCGCCAGTGCTACCTACGTTTAGAATCCTGGAAGCGCTAATAAAACCCCTGAGCCTCAGTATCTCCGTCAACAATGGATCATTACTTCCTATCACGTTTAACCTGGTTTTCCCAGGTAGGTCGTGGAAGAGGTAAACCCTTACTCGTTCACCCTCCATGACAACGTCCACGTTTTCACCTATCTCGAGGAACCCGTCGCTCAGGATTAGTGGTGAGATAGCGCCACTGCTCATGGAGACAGGGTAAGCGGCATAGCCGTTTTCAGATTCAACCAGCATAACAGGTATTAGCCATGTTTTACCAACCTGCTTCCTCAATTGAACAGGCATTAAGGCGTCGACATCCTTAACATCGTACAGCGCCCCTGTGTAGAAGCTTACAATCCTGCTGACAACTCTCACGAGGATCATGTAGCATGAGAGCGGGAAACCTGGCAGACCGATCAAGATCTTCCCATTGCTCGTCGCAATCACCGTAGGCTTACCCGGCTTCGTCCTCAACCCGTGGACGATTATTTCCCCTAGTTCGTTGAACACTCTGTAAACCAGGTCCGAGACCCCTGCACTGGTTCCACCGCTTGTGAACACCATGTCATAGTTTCTCAAAGCATTCTGAATCGTATCATTTATCACATCATAATCGTCGGGAAGAAGCCCTCCGTACTCGGCTTCAACACCCCGCTCTCTAAGATAAGATGTTATCAACGCACCGTTCACGTCGTATACTTTGCCGGTCTCCAACACGGTACCTGGTTCGACAACTTCTTCACCCGTTGAAAACACTATCGCCTTAGGTTTCTTGTAGACTTCAACCTCTTTTACCCCTAACCCTGCGAGCAAGCCCAGGTGACTGTGTCTAAGCAATGTCCCTTTGAAAAGAACCAGGTCCCCTGAAGATATATCGCTACCAGCTGTCGAAATATTATCTCCGGGAGGAGTTGTTCTGAAGACCTTTAAAACCTCTTCATCTCTTTCAACATACTCCTCCATGACCACGCTATCGTAGCCTCTCGGGATCATTGCCCCGGTGGCAACCTCTACGGCGTCTTTAACGCCGGCTTCTAAAGTAGGTTTCTCACCCGGCTTCACACGACCCTTGACCTTAAGGTATACTGGTGATAGCTCATCGCTCCACTCCACGTCTACGCTTCTAACAGCATAGCCATCCACTTCGCTCCTGTCGAATGGAGGGTGATCTATTGGCGAGTAGACATCACTGGCTAAAACCCGGTAAAGGGCACTGATCAACGGAACCTTCTCAACCCCAGAGGGGTGCGGCCTCACTCTCTCGAGCACTAGTTTAACAGCCTCATCGGGATCCACAAGGGCGTGAAATATTTTCCTACTCATAACTAACTCCTTTTAAACAGCCATGTAATTAATGGATTTGATAAGGTTAAATCTTTATAAGAGGGTTGAAATGCGCGTCGAGGAATTAATAAGCAAAGGGTTGCCGGAGAGCTATGTAAGGGTGCTGGAGGCGGAAGGTATTACAACGCTGAACCCTGTTCAGGCAGACGCTGTTAACAAGGGTGTGTTAGAAGGCAGAAACCTGGTGGTTTCAACTCCCACGGCTAGTGGTAAGACGTTAATTGCGGAAATGCTCCTGGTTAAGACTGTTGTGAACGAGGGGATAGGGGTTTATCTTACCCCGTTGAAAGCACTCGCAAGCGAGAAGCATGGAGAGTTCAACCGTCTCTCCAGGATTGGGCTTAAAGCAGGCATCACAACCGGTGATTACGATAATCCAGCTGAAGAGCTAGGGGACTACGACATCATCGTAGCTACTTATGAAAGATTTGACAGTCTTTTAAGACTTAAACCCAGCTGGATTAGCAGGGTTAAAGCAATAGTTATCGATGAAATGCATACTATAGGGGATCCCGACAGGGGCCCCATCATAGAGATGATCGTTGCAAGGGCTTTGAAAGCAGGTGTTCAAATCCTCGGTTTAAGTGCCACAATCGGGAACCCGCATCATCTAGCCGAATGGATCAAGGGGGGACTTGTTGATACTCCGTGGAGGCCTGTGAAACTGGTTGAAGGATACTACTCTAAGAGCCTGCGGAAAATATTCTTTGATAATGGTGTAGAGGAGAGCGTGGAGGTTAACACTGGAGATAGAATACTAGACGTTGTCCTCCATAATTTATCAATGGATTATCAAACAATCGTTTTCATTCATAACAGGAGGAAAGTCGAAGAATACGCTGAGAAAGTAAGCCTTAAACTCCCGCCAGCTCCGGAGGAGGTTGAAGACTTTGTTTCACAACTCTCTGAGAGCCCGAGCAGTATGGAAAGAGAGTTTTTGACAAGCCTGTTGAGAAGAGGGGTGGGTTACCACCACGCAGGATTATCAAGCGTGGGGAGGAGAGTGGTGGAGGAGGCGTTCCGGAGCAGAGTTTTGAGAATAGTCTTCGCCACTCCCACTCTTGCCGCTGGGGTCAACCTCCCAGCCCGCAGGGTTGTTGTATCCGTTAAACGCTATGACGCCTCAAAGGGAAGGACTGTGAGCATTAGCGTTAGCGAGTACAAGCAGATGGCTGGGAGAGCGGGGAGGCCAAGATATGATAGAGTGGGTGAGAGCATAATAGTCGATGCTTCAAGCGATAGGGAGGCAGTGGCCTTCCTTAGAGGACGCCCTGAAGAAGTGAGGGGGAAGTTAGCCAGCTCCCGGAATCTAAGGATTCATGCTTTATCCCTCTTGGCCTCCAGGGAGGCAGCGAGTATTGAAGGATTAAACGACATCTTCTCGCTAACGTTCTCCGCACATTACGCGGGCTCAAAAACCTTTCTCGAGTCCCTAACAGGGGAAACAATTAACTACCTGTTGAAGACAAGTATGGTGGTTGAAAAGAATGGTTTTCTAGAAGCAACAAGCCTTGGGAAGATCACGTCTTACACATACCTGGACCCGGCAACGGTCGATACTTGGAGGAGGAGTAAGCCACCAGTACCCTCAGATTCCTACGTCCTACACGTGGTAACGATGACGCCTGACTTCTTGAGGAGTGCACCATACATACCTAGCAGGATTGTCGAGGAGTTTGAGGAGGCCGCTTTAGAAATGAGCAGGCATGGGATTATACCGTCTCCAGGTAGAGTGGAGGCGGACTATGATGACTGGCTGGCAAGCTACGTGTACGCGATGATATTAGTTGACTGGATAAATGAAACGCCCGAGGATGCGATAATAAGTAAGTACTCTATAGGGCCCGGCGACTTATTCAACATTAGGGAAACAGCGACATGGATAGTTTCATCCCTCGCTAAAATAGAGAGTGTACTAGGAGATAGAAGGATGTATAAGCATTTACAAAGGCTTTCCATGAGACTTGAGGAAGGGGTTAAGGATGATGCTTTAGAATTGACGCGTGTTGAGAACATAGGTAGAGTCAGAGCGAGGATACTGATCGAACACGGCATTAATAGCATTAACGACCTAGCCGAGGTCCCGCTGGAAAAACTATCATCCCTACCCAGGTTCGGGCCTAAGGTTGCCCGGTCCATTAAAGAATGGTTGAGGAAGAGGGGCTACGCCGTCAAGGAGTAGTTAAGGCATTTCCAGCCCATGGGCTTCGCAAGCACTTGGTAGTTTCTTCTAGACCTGGTAACCGATTATTGACAAGCGATAGGGTAATCCCTTTATACTCGGCACGTTAAAATTAATTTTGGGTGAATTTTTGAGCGAGAATCTCATCATCATCGATAATCCTTTAGCGAGGTACTATCTCACAGTTTTACGTAGAAGAGATACTAGGCCCGCTGTTTACAGGGATTACGTTAAGAAAATAGGCTACATAATCGGTTATGAAGCCTCCAGGCTTTTGAAGTGGAAGCCCGTATTCGTAGAAACATCAATAGCTAAAACCGAGGGCATCGTTCCGGCTAAACAGGTCTACATTATCGGGGTTCTAGGAGCATCAGTACCTTTAATGCATGGGATTTGGGAGGCATTGCCGTGGGCAGGCCTAGGAATAGTTGCTGCGAGAAGATTTAAAGTCGAGAACAAGGTTCTTGTCAGACTATACTATGAAAGAGTCCCTCCCGACCTTTCAGAATACACTTCTATCGCCGTGGATCCGACCTTGGCGACGGGAAACACCATGATAAAGGTTTTAGAAAAGCTTAACGAATTGAAATGCAAGGATTACCTCGTAGCCACGATAATAGCGTCCAGGACCGGCTTGGAAAACCTGTGGAAGAGATTTCCCGATGTCAGAGTTATAACTTTAAGCGTGGACCCTGTTCTCAACCAGGACTACTTTATCGTACCCGGCATAGGTGATGCGGGAGACAGGTCGCTGAGCTCCGACGAGTTTTAACATCTCAGGCGAGGGGTTTCATTAGTTGAACCGTGAAAATCACGTTTTACTTAGAATAGCCTCAAAGTATTTTCTAAGATGGCAGTTCTCAATCTTAGAAGCTGACCCAATACACTCGTCGATGGTTTCAATGAACGGGACGTAGCCTGCGTAGTTGAGACCCTCGCTCTCAGCGAAAGCCTTCAGCACACCGTTTCCCATGTTTTCAACAAGCATTATCTCGCCTATTCCAGCGTCCCTGAGGATTTTCACCAGTCTTGAAACGCTTTGAATCGATAGTCTGTGAGGGGTTGACACAACTATTGGCTTCACCAAGCCTCTGAGATTGTAGATAGCTTCTAACTGCTCATCGCTTAGGCCTGGTGGAGTGTCTATGAAGAGCTTCTGAATGCCCGTCCAGTTTACAATGCTTAAAACCTCTCTCATCACGTTCCTAGCTTCCTCACCTTTTAAAACCAGGGGCTTGTCCCTTGTGAAGGAAATTATGGAGAAGTATGAGAGCTCACCTATTTTGAAGGGTTCCAACCCTTTCTCTTCCCTGTAAGACACTTCCTCAGGTCTGACGCCAAGTATTATGTGGGTGGATGGATTGGTGAAGTCAAGGTCGAGTAGTCCGGTTGGGACTCCTTTTAGCGAGGAATAGTATGATAGAAGGGTTGATATGAAGGATTTTCCCACGCCTCCCTTACTGCTTAAAACCATGTACACTTTAGATATTTGCTTCAACCTTTTAACCACGCCGTGGAATCGTGGATCAGAGCTCATCTGGTTGCACCTCTATTATTCTCACACCTCTTCCCTGAGTTATCGAGAAATCCCTGCTACCGCATTTAGGGCATTTGGTGAAGGCGTGGATGGACTCGGGCACGAAGTGGATTGATTCCCTGACAGCCTCGTCCATGGACTCTGGGCTTAAACTCCACCTGTAACCGCAAGTGTTGCACTCCAGCTCGGCGTTCTCGTCAACTATTTCCAGGTTTTCCACAGTTAAACCCTTATCCCTTAGCAATTCCTGAAGGCTGAAGGAAAATATCTCCTTATCTATTGATTGAAGTATTCCAAGCCCTATTCTAAGGGACTTAACTTTTCGAAAACCACTATTTTCAAGAAACAGCACTATCGACTCAGCCAGGGCCCATTCATGAACCATTATTTCCACCGTTAATATTTAATACATAGTCGTCAATATAAGAAGACTGGGATTTACATGCCTGAGAGGAGCAGTAGAATACAAGGGTTTTACAAGCTTCCCATGAGTGAAAGGTTGAGAATTATAGCTGAGATGTCGGGTTTAACCGGGGACGAGGTTAAAACCCTTAGCAACTTGGGGAACCTTCCAGTAGAGATCGCGGACAGTATGATTGAGAATGTTGTAGGCGGGATGACATACCCGTTCGCTATTGCCACTAACTTCAAGATAAACGGGGTGGATTACCTGGTACCGATGGTAATAGAGGAGACGAGTGTAGTAGCGGCAGCAAGCAACGCGGCTAGAATGCTAAGGTATGGTGAAGGGATAAGGGCTGAGGCAGGCCCTCAAGAAATGATCAGCCAAATACACATCGTGAACGTTACTGCGCCACAGTACAAGGCCATGAGGATAATCGAGGCCAAGCAGGAGATACTGGAGCACGCTAAGCAACAGGATCCAACCCTTTTAAAGTACGGCGGTGGGCCAAGAGACCTAGAAGTAAGAATTGCCGACTCACGCATGGGGCCCGTCATAATTGTACACTTGATCGTTGATGTGAGAGACGCCATGGGCGCTAACACCGTTAACACTATGGCAGAGGCCGTAGCTCCAATGCTGGAGAAGATTACAGGAGGGCAGGCAAGGCTGAGAATAGTCTCTAACTACGCTACCAGAAGGATTGTGAGAGCTTGGGCTAGAACACCTTCTGATGAAGTAGGGGGATTGGATGTTGCTAGAAAGATCATGGAGGCAAGCATCCTAGCCGAAATCGATCCCTACAGGGCAGTAACCCATAATAAGGGGATTATGAACGGGATAATAGCTGTAGCGTTGGCGACAGCACAGGATCACAGGGCAATAGAGGCCGGGGCCCACGCCTACGCGAGCCGAACAGGTTGCTACAAGCCCTTGTCTTACTGGGAGGTTGACGAGCAAGGATTCCTAGTCGGCAGTGTTGAGCTCCCACTTCAAGTCGGCATCGTAGGAGGTGCGACAAGGGTTCACCCGGTTGCCAAGATTGCCTTGAAAATACTAAATGTTAAAACAGCCAAGGAACTGTCCGAAGTCATGGCTGCTGTTGGACTAGCCCAGAACCTTGCTGCTTTAAGAGCTCTAGTCACCGAGGGTATTCAGAAAGGGCACATGAGGCTTCACGCCAGGAACCTAGCCATAATGGCGGGGGCAACCGGTGATCTAATCGACAAGATTGCTGAGAAAATGATTAGCGAGGGACGCATAAGATACGATTACGCCAAGGAGTTGCTGGAGAAGTACTTGAGAGGAGAATCGACTTAGCACTATTTTAAAACCCAGGAACCCACTATGATTAATCGCAGATTCCTCAGCGAATACGTTAGCGAGGCCCGCTCCTTACTCTCTGGAAATGTTGGAGTAATGGCTCTTTCATGGTTTTTATTCGCTCTGAGCGGATCACTAGTTCAGCCGTTTTTCTCGGTTTACGCTAAAGAGTTGGGAGCAAGTGACCTTGATCTCGCGTGGATAAGAACCCTGGGAATGCTCTCGCTCGGTCTCTCCCTCATCCCTGGTGGGTTGATCACCGATTATATTGGACGGGTTAAAACAATCATGATCGGTACCACAGGCATCACTATTGTTCAGTTCTTGTACGCGTTAGCCAGGGATTGGAGAGAGTTCGCAATCATATGGGTGTTAGACTCAGCGATGCATTTCTACCAGCCCGCGCTGAGCGCAATAGTCATGGATTCAATGCCCAGGGACAAGACATTCAAGGGATTCATCCTTTTGAACATTGTTCCAAGTATTCCATGGCTCTTCATGCCTGTTGTGGGAGGGATTCTTTACCAACAGTTAGGGGTTACTGGGGTAAGAATAGGTTTCGTATTGTCTGGAGCGTTAAGTATCATGGTCTTGATCCTGAGGATGAGGGGTTTTAAAGAAACATATTCGAAAAGGGATAAGGATTTTAGTAAGCTGGTTTTTGAGCTTTCAGGCTACAGGCCGGTGCTGGTGAAAGCCTTTAAGGTTTACGTGTTCACCGCCTTGCTGTGGCAGCTGGCGTTCGGCGTTCTCAACACTTATGGAGCAATATACGCTATAGAAGTCCTGGGAATAGAGAAGCCAGAGTGGGGGCTGGTTAACAGCGCGTCAACCATGGCGAGCATAGCGTGGTCAATACTTATATTCAGGTTTACATTAACGAATTTCAGGAAGCTTTCACTGATTTCATCCATCCTCGCTTCATCATCGATCGCGGCACTCTCACTCCCATACTTCTTCAACGTCGACGCGTTATCGGTGGTGATAGTCTGTAACGTCGTGATTTCCATATCCAATAACATAATTTCAGCAGCTGTCTCAACAATACTAACCCGGATACTTCCTCAGGAGATAAGAGGGAGGGCTGTTAGCTTTCAGAGAATCATGGAGAACGTGGGCGCGGCGTTTTCATCCATGGTGGCAGGCATCCTATACGTGGGTTTGAATCCGGGACTCTCCCTCATATCCTCCTCATTCATCGGCATTGCTTCAACCCTCTATCTTCTATACATTTTCAGAACGGGCTAGTGCGTGCTGAATGAGACTTTATGCATTGTCCATCTTGGGTTGAAAACTTTCCAGAAATATTTGGGAAAAGCTTATATACTCGTAAAAATCATAAGCGAATTCACATAACGTGGGAAATGTGTCTTACAAAAGTATAAATGTAATCCTCCTAGTATTCATACTTATAACATCTCTCTCAACCCCTCTCGCTGCAAGCCAAGGAAATGATGAGGTATTACAGAAGATTCACCCCAACCTGTTGAAAAACATTGGAACCCTGGACAGCAATGTCTTCGTTGAGGTTATTATAAGGTTGAAACCCTTGCCTGACAATGTGAGAACCCTTGTAAAGGGAGATTACAACCTGGCTGTGGCTAGCTTGAAATCCTGGGCTTCTTACACGCAGGATCCTATAGTTAGAATGATCAATATGAAAGGAGGCGTGATTCTCAACAGGTTCTGGTTGGATAATGTAATCCTTGCAAGAGTCCCCGTGTCATTGGTCAAGATTCTTGCAACCCACCCTGATGTCGTAAAAATATTCGAGAACTTCAGGGTAGAAGTGATACGTCCCGTAGAGAGGGAAAGCATTGAACCCGATCAGCTCGTTAGTAGCTGGGGTATATTCAAGATAAGGTCTAACGAAGTATGGTCTCTCGGCTACACTGGGGAAGGAATTAGGATTGCAGTACTTGACACTGGTGTGGACATCACTCACCCAGCACTCGCAGGCAAGATGCTAACGCTTGACCCTTCAAGCCCCTACTACCCTGGCGGATGGATGGAGTTTGATGCAAGCGGTAACCCAGTTTTAAGCATGCCGCATGACACGGATGGACATGGAACCCACACTAGTGGGACAGCATTAGGCGGAGACACCTCGGAAATACTCATAGGTGTCGCACCCGGCGCCACCTTAATGCACGGCTTAGTCTTGCCAGGAGGAGGCGGAACTTTCGCCCAGGTGTTGGCTGGAATGCAGTGGGCTGTTGAACCATTCTACCTGGTTGGAGGAACGCCTGTTCCAACAGGTCTGCCGGCTCACGTAGTGTCAATGAGCTTTGGAGCTAATGAATACTATGGCAACGACCTCTTACCTGCTATAGAGAACATGTTGCTCGCAAACATTATCCCCGTAGCATCAATCGGCAACTCCGGCCCTGAAACATCAGGAAACCCAGGCAACATATGGGGCGTTTTCGGCATAGGCGCAACCGATATCAACGACAACGTGGCCTCCTGGAGTAGTGGGAAAGTTGTTTCATGGCCATCTCCGCCTCCAACATGGCCTTTCTTCGACATGTATCCGTCAACATATGTGAAGCCCGATCTGTCAGCACCTGGTGTCTCAATCACCAGCTCGGTTCCAGGAGGAGGATACGAGGCTTGGAGCGGTACCTCGATGGCGGCGCCGCATGTTTCAGGCCTCGTAGCCCTTGTCCTCCAGGCGGCTGGCTGGGTGTACTTCGATGTTATGGACACGCCCGAGAAAGTTTACATGATTCTCAACTCTACCGCAATAGATTTCGGCGACCCCGGGCTTGACACGAGGTATGGATGGGGACGTGTGGATGCTTACGAGGCCGTGAGAAAGGCTCAGGAGTACGCTAAGAAGAGCGGTGTGGAAGGCTTTGTCACGGATGTAGTTTCAGGAGAACCAATACCCTGGGCCAATGTCATTGTGGTAGAGACAAACCAGTCCTTCAAGGTTAACGGTACCGGGTACTTTAAGATACCGTTAGATCCCGGCAACTATACACTAAGGTTTGAAGCATGGGGATACCAGAGCATCGAGGTCCCTGTAACCGTGGTGCTTTTGAACGGAACCATCACTGGGGTAGTCTTTGACGCTATAACCACCACACCTATTCAAGGAGCTAACGTAACAGTGGTGGAGCTGGGTTTAACCGTTGAAACGGATGAGAACGGTACATATCAGTTCTCCGTGCCTCCGGGCACGTACACGCTGGCTGCGGAGGCTACGGGATACCGGTCGGCGGAGACAACTGTTACCGTGGATGAAGCCGAGGTCGTGGTTGTCAACTTCCCACTGTACCCCTTAGGAAACGGTACCCTATACGGCTACGTGTACAACGCTGCTGACAACACTCCCATCCAGGACGCGATAGTTTACACATACGTATCAGGCGAGCTGGTCTACAACGTCACGGACTCCACAGGCTACTACCAGTTGAGCCTTCCATCGGGCACCTACTTGGTCAGGGCTTATAAACCAGGGTTCGTCGAAGCCAATGCTACAGTAACGCTAGCTCCTGCTGCAAGCGTCCAGCAAGACTTCTACCTTCAGCCAATACCTCCAACAGTGGTCGTGCTAGGAAACATTTACTCTTACACTAGGCCGCACATAATTGAGATAGTGCAGGGCCTCGGCCTTCCAGTGGTTAACTATACGGATGTCACGGTACTAATCAACGACTGGGTCAACGGGTTAATAAACCCGAAGGTGGTGGTAATAAACTATTTCAAACCCGACCGCTACACATACCCAGCCCTTGCCGACGTGTTAGCAATATACCTGCTTGCAGATGCCTCAGGCTCTACGCTGATATTCCTGGGGACAAGCTACGCAGGCTATACAGCGCTCTATGTACTGCGATACTACAATAGCACACTCGTCAATAACAGCTATCCAGCACCATATAGTAACTTGTATGAGTATCCTACGTACACTTATGTGCAGGCTCACATGCTGAACCTTTCACACCCAGTGTTCAACGGAGTAACGCCGGACATACCGCCCAACAGGTTCTACGTGTGCTCCAGCGGGTACTGCGACTACAAGGTTTACAACTTCACAGATCCCACTGGAAGGTTGAACATACTAGCATATGTTAACGACACCACGACCGGGTATGAGAGATACTTTGGGGTTGGCGTTGCCGAGTGGGCGTCTAACAGTAACGTGCCATGGTTCTACCTTGGAAGCTGGGCTGAGAGCTACTGGGTCCAGTACATCGAGCCCGGAGCTGACGGCGTTTACAGCAACAACACTAAGAAGGTACTGGAGAACGCTGTCCTATTAGGCTGGACAGCTATCCCAAGTCTCGGGAGCCCTGACCTCTCAAGACTCGTTAAAGCGTTATCAATACTCAAATCAACACCCAACTCTGGCGGATTCGTGGTTAGCAGAGGAATTGAGAAGAACATCTACACAAGAGTAGATGTCGCGCTTGAGAGACTGCCTTACGGGTTTGTTGAAGGTTGGGTGTTAGGGTCGGATGGCGCCATATTGTCGAACGCTGTGATCCAAGTACTTGGAACACCTGTTACCGCGAGAACCGATGAAAACGGCTACTTCAAGTTCTGGCTACCCGAGGGCTCGTATGTTCTCGAAGTGAAAGCCCCTGGTTACAAGTCAGTGTTCTTAGAGGTTGAGGTAAGCGTTAACGAAACAGTCAACCTCGGCGAGATCGTTTTGAAGCGGCTTCCAAGAATAGGGATAATGTGGGATTACGCCGGCACCTTCAAATACGTGTTCGAGAAAAACGGCTGGTACGCTAACACCTATACAAGCCTCCCAGCTCTCACTAACGATGTCTTAGCGGGGCTTATAGACGTGGTGATATATTCTGGAGACTATAATGTACCATTCCCCTCATCTACCGAGTTCTCAGAATTCCTGAATGCAACGTTCGAGAAAGGCGTGGGAGTAATATGGATGGACAGCTGGGGATCATACGGCTACGGTATAAAAGTATTGAACATGTATCTCGGCGACCCGGCATCAGTTGGCTATGGATATGGAGCCTGGGAGCTTTTGATCAGGGTGGACAGGCCTCATCCGCTATTCAGGGGATACCCGGTCGGCTCAATGATAATGATCAACTCGTGGACGGGAGCTGATTACTCATACTTCTCAGGTTTCAGCGGAATCACTATTGGTTCGCTATACGTTGGCGGTGTGAGACGTGGTGACGCAGTAGCCTTCAAAGAGTTTGACGACGGGGTTAAATGGGTGTTGCTCTCCAGCTTCGCCATTACAAGCTGGAACACTCCGGACACGTTCACCGATGACTTCTGGAACATCGTGTTAAACTCTGCGAAGTGGCTCGTGCTCAAGCCGTTGCAGGTCTCTGTTGACAACCTGCTTCTCCACGTAGGAGACTCCTACTCTTTAACAATAACCGGCGCCGAAGCCTATGACACCCTCGCCATCATGATCGATGGAGAAGTAGTAGACTATGTTACCTCTAATGAGAACGGGACGGCAGTATACTCAGGCGTTTTAAAACTTATACCAGGCGGACCCCACCAGTTCGAAGTAATGAACATTGATGAGACACACTACGGTTCAGCAGAGTTCTACGTACTGCCGAAAATAGTGATATCTCCCACAGTTATCACGGTGCCTGGGAGGGTCGCGGGGGAAGTCACGGGCTTGAACCCGCTGCAACCTTTATACGTGTACTTGGATGGTAACTTCCTATCAATTAAGACATCCAATGTGAGCGGAGCCTTCGCGGCAACACTCAACATTCCACTAGTCGATGAAGGAGCACATGAAGTATTGATCGCTGACATGCAGGGTGAGACCATAGTATCAGGAGGGATACTTGTTGTGAGCAAACTAGACATGATACTCAACAATACTCAGCAAACACTTATTACACTCGACCAGCTCAACGCAAAAATAATTGAGATAAGGGACAACCTGGTAATGATCAACACTTCCCTCGGAGTTATAAATGTTAAGCTTAACAATATCATCGAGTTCCTCGGTGCCCTGGATGCAAGATTATCATTGATTAACGATACGATGGTGCTGGTCAAGACGAAGATAGGTGACGTCCAGCTCTCGATTAACCAATTATCTGGCGCATTAGACTCTGTTAACGCAACATTGGTTGGATTGATAAGAGACGAAGCGGGCAGAATTATTGGAGTCATCAACACTAAGACGGGAGACATACTTGCCGAGTTCGACGTTATAAAGCAGCTGTTGAACGAGAAGCTTCCGGTGACAACAGGTCAATTAAGCAATGCACTATCAACTCTTCAAACATCCGTAAGCTCCATATCCCAGAAGCTCGATGATTTATCTAGCAAGCTAGACGATCTTCGTGCTAAAAGCGAGGAGGGTGTAGCAGGATTATCAAGCTACGCATTAGCCTCAATAGTGTTATCAATAATAGTTCTGGGTCTCCTCGACTACGTAGGGTTTGTCAAAAAATAATTTTTTTACAAAAACCATAATCCTATCAATCCTATTACTATTTGGAGAAGGCATATGAAGTTTACAACATCTTTCTCTGTTGCCTTACCCTTGACTCGAATCATAGTTTTCAATGCGATGTGGGTTACACTATAGGATTTCCTGTAAGGGGGTTTCAACCCTCCATCTTCCCGGGGAATTCCGAAATTCTCCTTATACACGCCGTTGGCTAGACCCCTGAGAAACAAGGCGAACTCTAGGAAGTACAGGGTAAACATGAAAAGTCCAAATCGCTCGAAATTACCGTATATTACTACTGAAGCATAGAACGCTCCTAATCCATAGGTGAAGGAGTTTCCAGGCAGGACTTTTGCAGGATACTTGTTGAAAATGAGGAATATAAGGAGGGACGCTATGACAGGGAGTATTACAGGTATCAGCTCCAGCATGTTTTTCTTCAGCAGGAACAGGCACGTGAACGATAGAATAACTATTCCCTGTGAAGCCTCAAGCCCGTTATACCCTGCCAGCATGTTAAAAGCATTGCTTGCTCCAACCACGCCTATGGGTACTACAACTAGCGGGTACAAGAGCCCCAGGTCTAAGGCCCCTATGAACGGTATTTCAACCAACGAGTATCCTGCTTTAACAGCCATGAGGGGTAGAGCTATAGGTATCGTGAACAATACTCTCGCTATTGGAGAAATCCCCTTCTTCCAGCCTAAAATGTCATCAATGAAGCCTAATAGTCCTGCAAGAATCAAAACCAGAGTAGTGGCTAGTAGATGTAGATTTCCAGGATCTCTCTCCGAGATCGTTGCAATCGCTACATAGACAAGAATGCTTATAGCAGCGCTTAAGATCACCCATATCCCTCCAGCCTCGCTTACCTCGGGATACCCGTATTTGTTCATGTCTTTACCCTTAAGCCCTAGAAACAGTGATTTCGGAATCCACCATTTCAATAAAATATACGTTGACGCGGCCGAGATAAGTGAGGGGAGTAAAACCTCTAAAGCATCAACCGGTTCCATTGCTCTCCCTCCACTCAGTGTTAAATATGAGGAAAATCTCCTCAGCCCTTTTCTCCCCTACACCCTCCACTCTCAGGAGCTCAGATATAGAGGCGTTTGCAAGATTTTTAAGCGTCTTAAAGCTTCTCAGGAGTTTTCTAGCAGTGGCCGGGCCGGCTAGGCTTTCAGCAACATACAGTATTCTCTCGTTAATGCTTAAAGGCTTCTTCTCAACCTTCATTCTGAATACTTTTTTACCACCGGTTTCTCCGAGACTTTTGGCTTTAAGCACTATCCACTGCACCGTCTCCTCGAACCCGGGGGTGTTTAAAACAGGTATTTCAAACTCCAGGATAAGGGTGTCGAGTATTCTAAGCAGGCTCTGAGGCTTCCAACCTCTATACCTGGCAAGGTCTTCTATGCAACCCTCAAGAATTATCAGCGGCTTATGACCGTCTTGGGCAGCCGCATTTTTCAACAACTTAGCCTGCTCCCATATCCTGTTATCTCTTATACTATTGGCGAAATCGTCAACAGTTTTTCTCTCCACTAGAATGCTTTGTTTATCAGGGGGTGAGAGCAGGAGGAAGTCTCCGGCTGGAAGGTTTAGAACAGCTACCTTCAACCCAGCACTTAACAGCTTCTTCTTTGCGTCCGGATGCTTCGAATCTTCCTTCGAATCTATGATTACATCCACGGGGAAAAGCAGTGAAAAGCTCATGGAAACTAACCTTCCCTACCACTCAGGCCTCTTTCTCTCCATATTCCACTCAGGAGTACTGTACTTGGAGGAGTAAAGTCTCTCAGCCATCTCTATTTCATGTTGCTTGGGAAGATCAGGATACCAACCCTTCTTATCCAATGTCTCCGTGAAGGATTCTATCAAGGCTTTTACAATGTCCTCAACCCTTAGCTCTGGCTTCAGCGCACTGATATTGGTGACCCGATACTTGACGCTCGAAACCCCTTTATCGGCCAGCTTTTTCAACGGGATCTTCAGGATGCCGGCTAGGACGTCGAGGTTTACATTGTAGAGCATTGCTCCATGAATAAATCCGCAATTCTGCTCCCTCCTTAAGCTAGCGGCGACCCCGACAACCTTCCTATCCCCTATTATTATGTCGTTCACGTTCTGAACACTTGGGTTGAACCCGAGTTTTTCAAGGGCCTTAACCACCCCCTTGAGAAGATCAACGTACAGGTAGTCCACGTTAACTTTTCTACCAACAGGTTTAACCGATAAGGCAAAGTTTATGTTACCGAGGTCGTGGTAGACTGCTCCACCACCTGTGAACCGTCTTACAATGCCTGCCCTTATCTGTTGAGCATACTCCAGGTTTACTTCTTCCGAAGCCTTCTGGAAAACTCCTATCACAACGGCATTCCTGTTTCGCCAGATCCTCAACACGTCTCCGGTTTTATCACTACACCTGCTTTGGAAAAACGCCTCCTCCCATGCGAGATTCATCCATGGATTATCCAGCGTCTCCGTGAACACAACTCTTAGTTCACTCAACAGGTCTCGCCTCCACTATCGTCTGAATGAACTCGTCAAGAGTGCAACCTACAAGTACAGCGCTCTCCCTGGTAAACACATCCCTAATGATGTTAGCCACCGCGTCTTTTTCGAACTTCACGCCTTTCAAAGAATCTTCGACAACCCATATTACTTCTTCAGGATATATGAAGAAGTCGCCCATGATCGTAATATTCCTGATGATGTTTTGATCATCTGCCAGAATTCTCACTTTAAACAACCCCTTTCTAGCCTTGTATTCGTTGTAGTAAGTCTTCAAGGCGATCATCCTTTAGATATAATAAAGAGCAAGAGATTAATATTTTCCACGTCTCATAAAACCCTACTCAGCCACCATTCTTTTTAATATCTTGATATATGGGACGATATGGGTCGCTGAAAAAGTGCTCGACCCCGGGCTCGTGGAAACTTCACGTAAAGGTGTCACTACCTGAGAATAGCGTGGATACAAGCCGTGTCCACATCGTTTCAATCTGCGCGAAAAGCGCTCTGAACTTCGCCGCACCCCCGTTTTCCGACAGGACTTTGGAAAATTCAGAGAGGAAAGTGTTTAGCTCAAGATACACTGTGTGCAATTTTTCTAAGGGTACCGGTTCTGTTAAAGCCGTGTGCAATAATTTTTCAATTAAACCGAAAACAGCTTTGACCAGGGCATCATTCTCCAGAATGCTTCCTTGAGGGACACTGTACACAATGGAGAGAGGTAAGACTGCTATTTGATCCGTACATGAAGGCGGAAAGCCCTTAGCTGTGAGTAGATGTATTAGAGTTAGAGTAGCAGGTATCGATTTCGAGTAAGGCCCGTAAACAAGGTTGTTCAAAAAAGAACCTGCCAACCCGGGGTTGCTTTCACACAGTGATGTCAAAGCCCCATATGAGAGTAGCGATGCTTCTTCAAGCCTTCCCTCAGCTATTAACTGCTCCACGTTCCCCACTACCTTCTCGATACTTGTGGAATTGTTGCGCGAGCTGAATGGTTCAGTATTATATTCTCGGACAGGTCTCATACTATTGCCTTCCTCACGACTGTTTTCCAACATGGACAGCACTTACGCCTCCGGGTTTATTAAAATAAATGAATTGGTTAATTAGCATTTAAACAAGAATAATAAATCTAATACAGCCATAGGGGTTGCCTAGCTTTTATGATGAACGCCCGGTTTTCTCAAAATAATCCTACCGTCAATAACGTAAGCTTTATCAGGGTATGCGAAAACCGGGTTTAAATCCATGGACTCTATCTCTGGATGTTCATTAAGCATTTTCCCAATAGCCACTATTATCTCCGCAATGGAGTACTTGTTAACTGGTGGTTGAGCCCTGTAGCCTTTAAGAATTGCTGAGGTTTTAATCTCATCAATCATTTCCAACGCCTCGTCTATGGTGAGAGGTGCAACCCTGAAAGACACGTCCTTGAAAACTTCAACGAATATGCCTCCTGCTCCAAACATGACAACGCTTCCGAATACAGGGTCGTGGAGTCCCCCGATGATGATTTCAACGCCCTTGGGCATCATGGGCTGGAGGAGGAAGCCATTGATCCTTGCTTGGGGATTACTCGCCCTGACTTTCTCAGTAATCTCTTCCGCCGCTTTCAGGGCTTCCTGCTTTGACCAGATATCGAGCCTCACGCCTCCTACATCGGTCTTATGGATTATGTCTGGCGAGATGATCTTTATGACGAGAGGAAATCCCACTTTCTCGGCCATTAAAGGGACTTCATCAATGCTTCTAGCAACAGCATATGGAGCTGTTGGAATGTTGTATGCTTTAAGGAGCTCGAATACCTCGTCTTCTAGGAGTTTTATGCGTTCTTCAAGATATACTTTAGTGATCAAGCTTGAAGCAGTACTCATATCCCTGACTGAAGTATGTATTTGAAGGCTTTTAAACATTATTGAAAAACTACTTCTTTCTGCGGAGTAGGAAGAGCAAAACCAGTAAAATCGCCAACGTAGCCGTTACGGCTCCTAGAATCAGAATCCTCCCTTGATTATTGCTGGGTTGCGTGACTGTTGTTGTTTCTGGGTTTATGTAAAGTGTCACAGGATAGTACCCTGGTTGCGTTATAGTTATTAATGTATTTCCATTAGAGTACCTTGTATTAAGGGATGGTTCAACATTATATGTTCCAACAAGGTTCATTGTTAGATTGAAGCTTAAATCACTATATCTGGTTAAATCAATGAATGTTGCATAGCTCCCTATGCCGACTTCCTCGAAAACATTCTCAACGATGAAGTATATGGTTATCTCAGAAGTGTTTAATGCTAGAAACGACACTGTATTGTTTTCCAGCTGGTAGTTGCTTATCAATACACCGGTGCTACTTGTTATGTTTATAATGTTTAGCTGTCCTTCAAAGGGAATGTATATGCTAATTAATGTATAGTTAGCTGGGGTTTCAGCATATTTTACTCTAGCATACCCTGTAAAGGAGTTTTCTACAGGGCTTCCTTCAACATATATCTCGAGGCTTGATGATGTGCTGGAATAACCTGTTTGAGCTATAATTAGCGTCAAGGCTATGATGAAGAACAGTATTAAACCCTTCTCCATGTTTATCACCACCGCAAACACACATTAATAGCCTTGCTTTAATAAAAACTTTTGCCCTCGCGATGTTAACATCAACATATCTTGTAGACGTTTAAACGATGCTTGCATATCTTGTATACTGGCTTTATTTTTTCTCCTTTAGCAAGCACTTTAAATTTCAAAGTGAAAGCCCCGCTCTCCGCTTGTTCTATGTAACCAATGGATTCTTTCATTATCTCGATATTGCATTTGCCAGGGTTGCTTTTGCAAAATTCTTCACATTTGGAAGCTGTTTCTTCTGATTCATAAATCAACCCACAGATGGAGCACGCATAATATTTGGAACCATCTACTTCGATGATGTAAACCATGTTTTCCCCTGTTTTCCTAAATCGTTAACCCCCGTAAATACTTTAATTGCAAGGGAAAATTTTATTATCAAGAAGCTTGGTTTTATTAAACAAATCCTATAAGGGTGGTTATTTGAATTCAACCCAGGATTTACCCTCTGTAAACGAGATCATGGAGAAGGCTGTTAAATCCGAGCTCTTAACTCATCCTCACGTTAAAAGACTGTGGGATCTTTCAGGGGATAAAAGTCTTTTCACAAAATCTCCAGAGGAGTTATCCTCATTGAGAAGAGATCTCTTAAGGAGTTCTCTAAAATTCTTTGCCGAGACAAGCGATTTTTACGAAGAATTGTTCAACAGGATAGGGATCGACCCGGGCTCAGCCGAATTAGAGGATCTTGTTAAGCTAGCTGTGCCCTCGGATCTCTTGAGGGGGGAGGGTTACAAGCGGTTCCTGATAGAACAGGTTAAGAGCGAGCCCGCTATCGTTTTTTCATCCAGCGGAACAACCAGTACCACACCTGTCTCTTATACACATCTGACGCTGCCGACGAGCGATCTAGTGTAGAT
>ERZ1669249.131-NODE-131-length-42876-cov-23.811378_pt1 | contig 42876 bp, 45 predicted proteins | sample MGYA00579293_ERZ1669249 | MGnify/ENA primary metagenome ERZ1669249 (study PRJEB41166, sample SAMN08046057) | hot springs metagenome | biome: hot spring; feature: neutral hot spring; material: thermophilic sediment; isolation source: thermophilic sediment from... | reverse complement strand
ATCTGTCTTGAAACTGCTGGCAACGGCATAAGAGCTAGATGACTAAGGTGCTGTCTACCACGAGCATCACTGAGATCAGCTTGAAGCTTCTGCAATGAATCTGTTACTGATAAGGAAAGCTTGGCCAGCCAGCTGATCTTCTTAATGGAACCTTTTTATTATTCCCTTTCGACATGCCTTATGAGAAAGCCTAAGATAGTTGTCACACCTCCTGGTCCGAGGGCAAGGGAGATAATAGAGAAGGATCACTCTCTTCTCTCCCCGTCCCTCACCAGAACCTCTCCTCTTGTCGGATTTGAGGCAGAAGGTGTTTGGGTCAGGGATGTTGATGGGAATGAGTATCTCGATTTCGGCTCGGGCATTGCAGTCAACAATGTAGGCCATAGGCATCCAAAAGTGGTAAATGCAATAAAAGAACAAGTTGACAAATTAATATTCTTAAACAGCTGCGATTACTACACAATACCCCAAGTAAAGCTTGCTGAAAAACTCTTTGAGATAACCCCTGGGAGATTTAGGAAGAGGGTTTTCTACACGAACAGCGGGACAGAAGCTGTTGAGTGTGCAATAAAAATTGCAAGAGCTCATACAAAAAGGTTCTACTTCATTGGGTTCATAAACTCATTCCACGGGAGGACAATGGGCTCTCTTGCATTTACAAGCACTAGCACAACCGCAAGAAGAGGTTTTCAGCCGATGATGCCAGGTGTTGTCCACGCTCCTTATGCTTATTGCTACAGGTGCCCGCTGAAGCAGGAGTATCCAAGCTGCGATATTGCATGCATGGACTTCCTCAGGGATCAGATATTGGACCACATAGCCCCTCCGGATGAGGTTGCAGGAATCCTCTTTGAGCCAATACAAGGGGCAGGGGGCTACATAGTGCCGCCAAAGGAGTTCATCCAGGGGCTGAGGAGAATAGCAGATGAGAATGGGATGATGCTGATGGATGATGAGATACAATCTGGAATGGGCAGGACTGGAAGATGGACAGCAATAGAGCACTTTGATGTCATTCCGGATGTTGTTATGCTCTCAAAGGCCTTGGGAGCTGGCTTTCCGATGGGAGCATGTATAGCAAGAGAGGATTTGATGGACTGGCCCCCTGGAGCACATGAGAACACTCTGGGAGGGAATCCCGTGATATGCTCTGCCTCAATAGCTGTTATAGATGTCATAAAAGAGGAGAGACTGCTGGAAAATGCTGAGAGACAGGGAGAATACCTGATGAAGAGGCTGAAGGAGCTACAGGAGGACCATGAGATGATGGGGGATGTGAGAGGGAAGGGGCTAATGGTTGGTGTTGAGCTTGTGAAGGACAGGAGGACGAAGGAGCCCGCGAGGAAGGAGAGGGACCTGATAATAGAAGAGGCGTTCAAGAGGGGGTTGATGCTGCTTGGAGCTTCAAAATCAGCTCTTAGGCTAGCTCCTCCTCTGATAATAAAGAGGGAGGAGATAGACATCGCCATCGAGATAATCGATAGCGTGATAAAAGAGGTCGAGGGCCACATGAGGTCCTAAATGATTATTATAATTAAATATCTTTCTTAAATAAGAGTTATTATTTTTGGAATAACTACTGCTAAATGGAATTCTCCGGCATTGAGCTAAAATTAATTGTTTTTGATAACAGAGCCCTCGACAAGCCTGTCTGACAAAACACCAGTTATCCTAACCCTGACGACATCCCCTGTCCTTAATCCCCTGTCCCTCAGCTTTATAGTAGGCCCGCTGCGGAGAGGGTATGCATAAATGCCCCTGAGCCCTGGCGCCACAACTGCCTCAACAATCCTGCCGACAAGGAGCTCCTTTCTTTTTCTATTCAAACGTATAGCATATTTTGATATTTTTCTTGAATATGAATCAACTTTTACATCAAAACTCCCGAAGGCAGTCCCGGGAAGGGGCCTGAACTTGTACACTGTTATCTTCTCAGCCCCAATTTTATAAACAGATTTCATGGCTTCAACTGTCTTTAAAGCAGAGATCCTGCTCTGTCCCGGAAGGCTGTGTATGAAGTATACATATGGCCTCAATCCGGCCTCCTTTAAGAGCTTCACTGCACTTATTGATTTTTCAGGTCCGCATGGCCTTCCTATGAGCTCTGAGTGCTTCTCATCACCTGTCTCCACCCCTATGTGGATTGTTGTATTTTTGAGATATTTTCCAAGAAGCCTTGCAACCCTCTCATCCACAAGGCAAGGCTTCACGTTCTCAACCTCGAAGTGGAACCCATACTTCACTGACAACGAACTAACCTTCGAGAGAAGGGATTCTATTGCATCCAAGTTTGGCCCCGGATAAACTGGATCTGTCAGAGGGTATTTCAGGAGATCCCTTCCATACTCCAGGAAGTCAGCCCCGCTAAGGACTATCCTCTTCACCCCCACCTCAGCCAGGCCCTCTATCTCCTCCAACAAGCTTGACTCATCCCTTGATTTCGGGGGGCCATATAAATGAGGAATTGAGCAGTATCCACAACCAGGAGGTATTCCCTGAGGGCATACTATCCTCTCTTCATTGCATGACCTGCAGATATCCTCTGATGTCAGCAGCTTGGGCCTTTTGAAGTTGGAACAGCTCCTAACAACCTCCACATAAACCCTGGAGCATTTGTAGTGAGGTATCGTGTTGTAGAACTTGATCGCATTCACAGATGGCCTGAACATGAGGAACTCCTCCCTCGATAGATATCTGAACCTCGTGGTCCCGCTCTTGAAGATCAGATTTGGTACATCTGTGAGCTTAGATTGATCTGGAACATCATCCATCCTCAGGAGGATGCTCTTCAGGGAAACTTCTCCCTCCCCCCAGACGCCCAGATCGAGGTTAAGCCTCCTGACAACACTTATGTCTGATGTTATTGGCCCTCCTGCTATCTTCACTCCTTCAATCAGCCTTGTGGCTCTGGCTACTGCAGGCTCATCCATCGTCATTGCGCTTATCAGGGCAGTTCCTCTGAACTTCTTCCCCCTTCTCAAGAAGTCCTCGACTCTCATCAGCTTGTAATCAAAGTTCAGGTCCTCAAGTATTCCAGCTATCGACCTGGGCCCTGCGCCTATGACATCTAATGAGGAGAGCCTCCTTGCCTTCCCAGCAGCAAGGGCATCGAGTATGAGGAACATCTTGAGCTTGGGAAATTATTGTAAAAAGCTTTTTCTGCTAACAGTTCAACAAATTTTCAATTTATATGCTGGAAAATTGTTGAGATCTGCTTGCTACAGCCTTAGGACTTTCACTTGATCGATCACCATGAAGTATGCCCAACAACAATCCGCACAGGAAGCTCAGCGTCCCGACACAAAAAGGTATGCCGATAGGGCTATAAAAATCTACATCATAGCAATCCCTGTACCATAGCGCGCACGTTCTCCCATGCCAAATATCAAGGAAAAGCTCCAAAAATGCCCCCTGTGTCTCATAAGTCCATATCAAAATGGCCCCGCCTATTATCAGAAGTAAGGAGATGGGCTTGTTCTTAGGGATTCGAAGGAGCAGGATCAGGCCCAAGAAAAGGGAGACATAGCCTGAAGGGGTCATGTAAGCCCATATGCATCCTGAGACATATGGCTCGGAGAGTGAGTGATAACCGCCCAAGGGGGAGAAGAACGTCATGATGTAGAGAATCCCAAAGGCTATTCCAATGGCTCTCTCAAACATCCTTCTATCCCCCTGCTTATTCCATTCTGTAAATCTTTCCTAATTTTTCTAGATAGTAGTATAAATCAGAAACTCTTATTATGACCTCCTTACCCTTATACTGATCTGCTATATCGATAGAACCTATATCTACGAGAAAGATGTCATCTTCATCCTGTAGTCTGCTGAGATCTTCTACTTTTCCAGCTGTTTGGAAAGCTATTACACCTAATAGTTTAAAATCTTTGATATTCCTCCTAGACTCACCGCTCACCCTTCTTATGCACTTCTCCCTTCTTTTAACGTAGAATATAAGGTGGAGAAATGTCAATGCAGAGAAGAATGCTAGAAAAGATGCTGTAATCAGGATTAGTGGGAATATCCTGAGGTATATTGATGCGATTAATGCCAGAATTGACATTATTATGCCTTTTATCGACCACTTCATGCAGAAGCTACATGCACCTAGTTTCTCCATCATGGTGACACCACTGCTCAATATACCCTTTTATTTATAATTCTTTAGTTCTGCTTCTTCTTTTTTTAGAATTTTCTCATTCCAGCTTTGTTTTTAATGGGAAGGAGCGAGAGTTTAGCTCTAAAAGGGGGATGGAATGGAGATTGAGCATCTCTGATGGGGAAATAAAGACTAAATTATGAAATAATTTATTAAAAGAAATATAATTTTGATGCCTTAAAAGTTTTCTACTTTAATATAAATTTTAGGAATTCCTGACAAAATAATTACTTGTTAAGTTCTTTTCTAATTTCTACAGCAAACTTAATTATGAAACTTGCTGTCAGCAGTTAAAGTTAAGAGCAGGACAAAGGGCTTCTCCTGATGGATGAGCAGGATGAAAAACTGATAAGAGAGCTGAAGAAGAATGCAAGGGCAAGCATATCAATTTTGAGCAGGAAGCTAGGCCTTCCTAGAACTACAATACACTACAGAATGAGGAAGTTGATAAAGGAGGGGATAATAAAGGGGTTTACAGTTAAGCTGGATTACAAAAAGCTGGGAAAGGGAACCACAGCATTCATACTAGCCACTTACGACCCATCATCTGGAATAAGCCAGAGGGAGGTGGCTAAAAGCATAAGCCTCCTTGATGATGTGGCTGAGGTTCACATAATATCCGGGGAGTGGGACTTGTTGATAAAGGTCAGGTCCTCATCGGTTGAGGAGATAGGGAGGATAGTTGTGGACAAGCTCAGGGAGATAAGAGGGGTGAAGAGCACGATGACATGCGTCTCCTTTGTCGCAGTGAAGGAGGAGTGAAGGGAATTTCTGGCAAGGAGATGTAATGCCCACGGACACAACCTTTATATTTCTTCACGGATTACCTTATAGATGACTGAGGTAGTCACTGTCCCAATTCTGGAGGAAGTTCTAAGGCAGATATCAGAGAGAATTGTGAAGAAGCTCACAGAGGGGAAGAAGCTCACAGACACCGAGGTTATAATACTCCTTCTGGATCAGATGAACAGGAGAATGGAGGCGGTAAATGAATCTCTTAACAAGAGGATAGATGACACGAACACAAAGGTGGATGAGCTCAGGGACTCCCTAAACAAGAGGATAGATGATGCAAAGGATTCTATGGATTCTATAAACAAGAGGATAGATGACATGAGGGACTCCATCAACAATAGGATCGATGAGATGAAGGACTCTCTGAACAAGAGGATAGATGACACAAACACCAAGATAAGCGGGCTGGAGAGCAGCATGAATGCAAGGATTGAGAAGTTTGAGACTGACATGAACACTAGAGTTGAGAGGCTTGAAACCGACCTGAGGACCAGGATTGTGAAACTGGAGACCGACATGAAGTCCCTCTATCAGGATCTGAAGGGGGATGTAAAGCTTCTCTACCAGGAGGTTTCATCTATAAAATCAGATGTCATAACATTGTTAAAAGAGAAGTTGAAGAGCGAGAAAACCGCTTGATATTTTAAATAAATTGAAAGATTTCGTGCGCTAATCCCTGAGGTATGTTTCTCCCATCTCCTGAGGCTTTTTGAGGAGCCTTAAATTAATGGTTTAAAAATCACACAGGCTTCACTGCAGCGTCAAATTAAGAGGATTCCCCATAAGCAGTGCTAGTCCACTAAAGGCTGCAATATAGTAGGAGCAACGAGAGATTAGTTTTTATTTTTCCCCGACAAACCTAGCTGATCTAACATGCAGATAGATGAGGACAGTCCAGGGAAGAGAGTTCTCCTCATGGGGAATGAGGCTGTTGCCAGAGGGGCTATAGAGGCAGGAGTCCAAGTAGTGACTGGATATCCTGGAACTCCTTCATCGGAGGTTATAGAGGCTTTATCCCAGTCTAAGATGGACTTTCACGTCCAGTGGTCAGTTAATGAGAAGGTTGCGTTTGATCTAGCAGTTGGAGCTGCTGTAGTAGGGGCTAGATCAATGGCCACGATGAAGAATGCAGGCCTGAACTGGATAATGGACATGTTGATGACTGTGGTATATGGAGGGGTTAGAGGGGGCCTTGTTATATATGTTGCAGATGATCCTGGCGCTCATTATTCATCAAATGAGCAGGACACAAGGTTTGTTGCAATGTATGGGAAGTTTCCATGCCTTGAGCCCAGCAATCAACATGAGGCAAAGGAGCTGACAAAAATAGCATTTGATATATCTGAAAAACTGGAGCTCCCAGTTATGGTCAGGTCGCTCACGAGGATAAGCCACTCAAGCGGGGATGTGATCCTTGGGAGCATAAGTAGGGAGAGGAACAGGATAGCTTTCGACAGACACTGGAAGATGCCGTACAGGTGGAATGTCTATGGACCTCCCGGTCCAGTTGAGAAGCACAGATGGCTGATGGAGAGATTGCCGGAGGAAATAAAAATTGTGGAGTCCTTGGAGGAGCCCTTCAACTCCCTCAGGCTTGAGGGAGAGCTGGGGATAATAGCTTGTGGCATAGCACATGGCTATGTTGTCGAGGCCTTGAACTCACTTGGGCTTAGGGCAAACCTTCTCAAGCTGAACACTCCCTATCCTATTCCTGAGGAGAAAGTGCTAAAGCTATTGAGGAGCTCGAAGAAGGTTCTTGTAGTTGAGGAGAATGAGCCAGTTGTGGAGCTTCAAGTGAGGGATCTGGCTCAGAGAGAGGGGATTAACGTGAAGATATATGGAAGGCACAAAAACTCCCTGATAGAACCATATGGAGAGCTGACTCATGAGAATGTTAGAAGAGCTATAGCAAGATTTTTTGAAGTGAAAATAGAGGAGAATGAAGTTCCTGGGGCTGTTCTTGATGATCTAGTTGTCCCAAGGTCGTCAATGCTCTGCGCTGGATGCCCCCATCTTGGCGCCTACTGGGCTCTGAGGATGGCCCTTGCAAGAAAGGGGAGGATTCCCATAGTTAATGGGGACATAGGCTGCTATGAGCAGGGCGGTTACGGAATATATGCGAAGAAGGTGGAGCCAAGCTTCTCAACTGAATCAAAGAAATACAGGATAGAGTCTGTGTATGAGATGCTCGACACGAACTACATAATGGGAGGAGGCTATGGGCTGGCCCAGGGGGAGTTCCATGCTGGCTATAGAGATGGGACAATAGTGGGCCTAGCTGGTGACTCCACCTTCTTCCACGCGGATCTTCCATCGATAGCAAATGCAGTTGTGAACAGAGCTAATGTGCTGTTTTTAGCTCTTGATAACTCCTGGACAGCAATGACAGGGCACCAGCCTAGCCCGACAACAGGGGAGGATGCAAGAGGAGGAAGAGCAGCAAGGCTGGATATAGAAAAAGTTGCAAGGGCTTTAGGAGTTGAGTATGTCAAAAAAGCAGATCCATGGAACTTAAAGGAGATGCAGAATGCAATAGAGGAGGCAATGGACGTTGAGGGACCGAAGCTTGTGATAGCAGAGAGGTTCTGCACGCTTCAGGCGATTAGGCTAAAGCAGTACAAGCCGAAAATTATGTATAAAGTCGTGGAGGATAAGTGCATAGGATGCAAATTATGCATAGAGTTTGGATGCCCTGCGAACATATTCTACGCTGAGAAAAATAAAGCAGCAGTAGATGTCAATTTGTGTGTCGGCTGTGGGATGTGCGCTCAGCTATGCCCAACGAAGGCCATAGTGGAGGTGGTGGAATGATAGTCTATCAGATGGTAGTTGCAGGAGTTGGGGGTCAAGGGTCTGTGATGATAAGCCATGTGATAGCAAATGCAGCAATAAAAGAGGGCTTTAACGTGAGAGTAGGGGAGAAATTTGGAGCTGCGATGAGAGGAGGAGCTGTCTCAAGCCACATAAGGATGTTCAAGGGTGAGGATGTGGCTCCAGTGATACCACCTGGTGAGGCTGATTCAGTTATGGCCCTTGAGCCTCTTGAGGGAGCAAGAGCGGCCTCAAAATTCCTAAAGAGAGGAGGAGTTCTGCTAATGAACATAGTGCCAATATATCCTGTGGATGTCAGCTCGGGAAGGGCAAAATACCCAGATGTCGATGAGATCGTGAGAAGGGCATCCAGCTTCGCCGACGTTTATGCCTTGGATGCAGTGGAGCTGGCAAGGAAGGCTGGATCTATAAAGACGGTGAACTCTGTGATGCTCGGCTCCCTATCCGGGCTGATGATCCTCCCCATATCCAGAGAGAACCTCTTGAGCTCTCTTCTCGAGGGAGTTCCAAGAGGGACTGAGGAAGTTAACAGAAAGGCATTTGAGCTTGGAGAAAGGGCAATGAAAGGAAAAAAGTGAAGGCTGAAAATCAGGAGATATTTGTAAAGGTTCAAACTTTGATATCAGATATTATCTCCAGAAATAACTAATGTAGTGATAGCAATCTGAATAAAGTTTCCTCCTTAGGGGGAAAGATTTTTATTAAAGTTTCCCCCTGAAAGATTATGGATTTAAGCACCTACATGGTGACCAAGAAGGAGAGCATCAGGGATATTGAGGTCAAGCCCAGAATGATAGAGGTCAATGAGAACAAGAACTTTATAATCTCTGTTATTGGACCGAGAAGGGCTGGCAAGACATATTTCCTCTATGACTTAATGAGAAGGAGGGGTCTGAGCGATGAATCCTACCTCTTCTTGAATTTTGAAGAGCCAGTGGACGTGAGAAGCCTAGATGAAGCAGTCACTGCTCACTACGAAATCTATGGCTCTGAGCCTGTATATGTTTTCCTTGATGAGATTCAGGCCTTTCCCGGATGGGAGAAACATGTGTACTCGCTTTATGAGAGGAAGAGGCACTTTATTTTCCTTACAGGATCATCCTCAAAGCTCCTAGCAAGGGAAATCGCCACCCAGCTTAGAGGTAGGTCCCTGCCTACATATGTATATCCATTTTCCTTCAAGGAGATCCTGAGGATAAGTGGAATTGCTGAAGAAAAGCTCTACAGCTTGTATGCTGAGAGCAAAATGCGCCACCTTCTACAGACATGCCTCAGGAAGGGGTTTTTTCCGGACATAGTCCTCGGAAATTCAGAGCCCCACAAATTCTTCAGGGAATATCTGGATTTAGTCATATACAAGGACATTATTGAGAGATTTGGGCTGAGAAATAGGCATGCTTTAGAGTACTTCATCGAAAGTTGCATATCCTCCAATGCCTCCACCTTCTCCGTGCACAAGGTTTACAACTCCTTGAAGTCCCAGGGCATCAAGGTCAGCAAGAAAACTCTGTACAACTTCCAAAGAATACTTGAGGATGTCAGCTTTGGAATATTCCTGAGGAAGTATGAGAGGAGCAGGAGGAAAATTGAGTTGAGCATGCCAAAGTTCTACCTCATCGACAACGGGATCTACACATACTTCGAGGGGGAAAACCTAGGCAGGCTGATGGAAAACATTGTGCTGCTGGAGCTCCTTAAGGCAGGCTTTATGCCAAACAGAGAGGTTTTTTACTGGAAAAGCCTGAGAGGAGAGGAGGTTGACTTTGTGTTGGAGACTTCAACAGGACTAAAGCTCATCCAAGCAACTTATGCCTCAGGAAGGGATGAAGTGAATAAGCGAGAAATTTACAGCCTCGTAAAGGCAGCAAAAGCCTTGGGCACAAAAAACCTGGAGGTAGTCACATGGCAGCTCGAGGAATCCCTGGAAATCGATGGAGAAAAAATTTTCTTCAAACCACTCTGGAAATGGATTCTTTCTCTAAGCAGTCCCTTGAAGCATTAGTGCCTCAATCTGATCCCTTTCCGATAAATTTAAGAGCTGTCCAATTTCAATAGATAGTTGCATAAAAGCATGATGATGCTTGCAAATAAGTTCTTAATAATATTATTCCATAATTTCTATAAAAACTGAAGCTTCCTTGAGCAGCACATCTTCCAGCACAAGTGAAAATGCCCTCATCAAGCCTGAATGAGATCAGGGTTGCCCGCTGACAAAGTGCTGTGTTGCGTCCATGTCGCAGTCAAAACAGTTCTGCCATTCTGACATCCATGTGCAGTGCGTGTTGCAGTAGCCGTAGGGGGAGTAACAACATTGTAGCACATACATATAATTTCTGAACATGTAAATATCCAGCTTGTGGACTTGTTGTCCTGTAAGCAGCATAGGTGTACCACACGCTGTTCGCATTCTTATTTCCCTCCCATATCAGGTCATGAAAACCGCTGTATCCGCTTATCTGAGCTGAGTAGAACCACTTCACTTGTATTGAGTTTATCAGGTATCCTGGAACGCTCTGGCCTGTCCCTTTGTTTTTACAATACCCTGATTTTGCCAGATCCCAGTAGTAATTCAGATCAGTTGTGTAAGTTGAGGTGCAGAACTCCTTTATTGGGCTCTCTGATACATCAGGTGTGCTGGAGTAGTAGCAGCCCACCCAAACCCTGCCTGTTTTTGCCCAATTGTAAATATAATACCACGTGCCGTCCTTCGGAGGATACTTTGGAGGATTGCAATATTCTAATAAATAACTCTCGTTTTTTGAAATTAAGTTGAGCATGAGATAAGTTCCGTAATATCTTGCTGAGGATGCCAGCAGGCTCATTGATTCGTCCATCCTCTCAAGAGTTGCATTTATCATCTCCTCAGTGCTCATCCCTCTGTCCATCCAGGATATCAGCTCCGCCAGGTACTGATACTCAGCTCCTCTCCTGGCAGCCTCGATCTCCCTCTTAACCTCATCGCTGAACTCCCCCTTGAACTCCTTCCTCAGAAGCTCCCTCAGATATAGCTCGTAGAGCCTTGGTGTTCTGTATATCTCCTCCTGATACCACCTATACTTGGCCTCGGAGAGGTCGAAAAGATTCATAATGTTTTCAGGTGCATGTAAAATCGCATTTCCAACCCTGTAGGCAGAGTACCTTTCAAATCTGGAGAAGTTCTGGAAGATGGACTCCTCAATCCTGGAGAAAGGTATGCAGAGTGCTTTGTGAAAATACTGCTGGATTTCTCCTTGATCTTGTAGCTTTTTTGCTGCGGAAATTCCAGTCATAAATTGGCTCTCGCTATTTCCCCTGTTTGATGATTTAGCTGCAACTAGAGCGGCGAAAAAGCTTATTACGAACAATACAGCTAAAATGGCCAGCCCTCTAACAACGCTCCTCATTTCGGCACCTTTTCAAGACAGTGAGTCACGAAAAATATAACTCTATCCTTTGAAACCGTTTCACATTGTTCGAAAGTATCTGAAAAGGAGAGTTATGAGAAATGCTATGAGAAATCATCTTTTCATGACAGAGGAGGATATAAAGCTGAAGAGCTATATAAATAATATTTAATAAGTAATGTTTAGAACAAACATTTTTATATCTACCTCCGCAGAAGAGGGATGCTTTACGAGAAGCATGTGCCAGATGAGGAGTACACAAGAGTGGGATATCGGGATTTAAAGTCCTTTGTCAAGGAGGTTTTTCTGAGGTTAGGGGTTCCGGAGGAGGATGCTGAGATAACGGCTGACAACCTAGTTGCTGCAGACCTGAGGGGAATAGAATCCCATGGTGTTTCAAGGCTGAAGAGGTATGTAGATGGGATAAAAAATGGGGTTGTCAAGACAAGACCCAATGTGAAAGTGCTTAAGGAGAGCCCATCAACTGCATTAGTGGATGGGGACTTCGGGCTTGGACAGCCGATAGCATATAAAGCAATGAGAATAGCGATGGAGAAGGCGAAGAACAACTGTATAGGAGCTGTTGGTGTGAGGAACAGCAATCACTATGGAATAGCTGGGTATTATGCGATGATGGCCCTTCCCGACATGATAGGAATAAGCCTGACGAACTCAAGGCCTTTGGCCGCCCACACTCATGCAGTGGGAAGATCTATAGGGACAAATCCTATAGCAATAGCAGTTCCATGCAAGCAGGAGCCCCATTTCGTCCTGGACATGGCGACATCAACAGCTCCAATAGGAAAGATAGAGGTTGCAAGCAGGAAAGGGGTTAAGATACCTGAGGGATGGGCGATAGATGAGGAGGGAAACATAACAGTGGATCCAGATTATGTGCTGAAGAGAGGTGCTCTAGTCCCACTGGGAGGCCTGGGGGAGGAGATGGGAGGGCACAAGGGATATGGGTTATCAGTGGCAGTTGACGTACTATCAGGAGTGTTGACAGGAGCTGCATGGGGCCCCTTTGTTGGAGCTACTGAGGGCCCCGCTCCAGCGAATGTTGGCCACTTCTTCATAGCAATAAACATCGATTGTTTCATCCCTGTGGATGAGTTCAGGGAGAGAATGGAGCTCCTGAAGATGACGTTGAAGAACTGGAAGGTGCATCCAAAGGCAGAGAGGATATGGATACCCGGTGAGAAATCGTGGCTCACTGAGAGGACTAGGAAGGAGATAGGAGTTCCTCTGCACAGGAGGACAATAGAGATGCTGAGGAAGATAGGTGAGGAACTGGGGATAAGATTTCCGATCTGATTTCATGAAGATCCTAGGAGGATGTGTGCTTAAGGCTTTATGTAGGAGTATCCATCCCTCTGCAGCTCAACTATCTTTGTTATTCCAGCTGGCACAATCTCACAAAACTTGGGGACATCCTGCTCATCTATTTTGTGGACTCTAAGTGCGTTTCTGCACAGGAAGAATCTGACTCCTCTCTTATGGAGCAGATTTAACTCCTCCTCAGACTTTTCATCCAGCTTAGTAAATATCCTAACTGCAGGCCCATTAGCAACGACAGCTATGTCAGCATCATTCACATCAGCAAGAAAATTCTTTATATTTGCTATCATAAGCTCAAAAGTTGATATTTCATCCCTGTCTATGTGAAAGACCGCTTTATACTCAGCTTTCTGTCCGGCCATGAGGAAAAAATGTCAGTTGAGCTTAAAAGGCTTCGCAATACTTACTTCTATATAGAAAGAATTAAATAATAGATGCCCTAAAGTTTTTGATCCTACATGAAAGTGTGGAGCTATGTCCTCATCTGCCTGCTCCTCATGACAGTTCTGTTTTCTCAATCTGAGGGCAAGAAGAGGGTTGTTGTGGGCTTTGAGGACGAGAGCTCGCTGGCGGATCTGTTGAAAATTCCAGGTGTTGAAAAACTAAAAATAATACATGAGATAAAAGCTGCGGTGTTAGCAGTGCCGGAGGAAGCTATCGACAAGATAAGGGGGATGAAAGGGATCAGATATGTCGAGATGGATCATATAGCAAGAGCTCTTGAGTTCTCTGAATATCAGGATGTCCTCTGGAACGTGAAGATGATAAATGCAAGCAAGGTATGGGATTCCTACTATCCTGTTGTCGGCTGGTCCTCCCTGGGAAATGGAGTTAAGGTGGCTGTGCTTGACACAGGAATAGATTACACTCATCCAGAGCTCATTGGAAAGGTGGCATGGTGCGCATACACTGTTGGCACAAAGACCTACACCGGAACAAAGTTGAGCAATTGTGCCGACAGAAATGGACATGGCACTCACGTATCAGGCATAATAGCATCCACAATAAACAACGTTGGAAATGCTGGAGTGGCTCCCAATGTGACATTATATGCTGTAAAGGTTCTTAACAATGCTGGCTATGGAACCTACAGTGATATAGCTGAGGGGATAATATTGGCTGTAAAGGGACCTGATGGAACTGTTGGAACTGCAGATGACGCTAAGATACTGAGCATGTCCCTAGGAGGGAGCTCAGATAGCTCTGTTCTGCATGATGCAGTGATATGGGCGTACAACAACAATGCAATAATAGTTGCTGCGACTGGAAACGAGGGAGATGGAGATCCCACAACGGACAATGTTGCATATCCAGCTAGATACAGCGAGGTGATTGCAGTTGCCGCAATTGACTCAAATTACAACGTGCCGAGCTGGAGCAGCGATGGGCCAGAGGTGGATGTAGCAGCACCTGGAGTGAACATATACTCCACCTACAAGAACTCAGGTTATGCCACTCTTTCAGGAACTAGCATGGCAACTCCTCATGTTTCAGCCACAATAGCTTTGATACAAGCCATGAGAATGGCATATGGAAAGCAGCCTCTCACCTTCAACCAAGCATATGAGGCTATCACAAAAACAGCAGTTGATGTTGGAAACCCTGGATTCGATGTGTTCTCCGGCTATGGCCTAATAGATGCATACAGTGCTGTCCAATATGCGCTGGGGCAGCCTTAATTTTTTTTCACTTCATGTGACCATCATTTCAGCTAGCGGATCTTTATTTGTATTGAATAGAACTTTTGCTATGTCCAGGACGTCCCTGCTCAAATCTATGTTCTCCTCCTCCCTGAGCACCTCTACTATTCCAGAGGCGAGGAGGAGAAATGCAAGCATGATCCTCCCCAAAGGCTGCTCCCTCAACCATTCATCCTTTCTTATTAGCTCTATTATCCTGTGAGCCACATCCTTCACAGTTCCCTTCTCCAAGCTTGACATCAGACCTCCTTTGTCGGTCCAATACTTAAATTTTTTGTTAACCAGCTATTAATCAACAAGCTTCACTCCATACACCTCCTCCGCATATGCCAACAGGGTCTCGAAGATCCTTCTGGCCTTTTTTGTGCAGTTCTTCAGCCTTCCTTTTATCATACAAGCTTGATGGTCTGACCTCCTTCCCGCCCTGAAGGACGAGGGTTCCCTTGGGGCGGATCATTGGTTTGTGGTTTACCGCCTTCATCTTCATCGCTTCATCACTAGTGGCTTTTAGCCACCCCGCTCCGCTCGTCCAGCAGTAGACCACGGGCTGGGCCTTCAGCCCATTACCCCTATCCCTCGCTGGGAGTTGCCCTCTTCTCCCAGTTCCTAGGGACTCGGGGATATGTAGGATGTTTATCGCCCCGTTTAGATCTGCATTTATGGCCTTCCCTGTGCGGGGACACTTGAAGAGACCACGGAAAATGCGCCCACCTTCGTGGGCTTCCCCGCACAGGGAGCATGTCCTTGAGGTATACCCCTCCTCCACCTCGACTATCTTGATCCCCAGCTCCTCCCCCACTTCTTTTAGCCTCTTGACAATGAAGCCGTAGTCCCAGAAGTTCACAGTGAGCTTGTTGCCACGACGTTTGGCTATGCCCTTGGGGTAGCCGACCACAACCTCACTCACTCCCTTCTCGTCCAACATGCTCACTATCTTCCTAACCATAGAGTTGAGAGCGTGCCTAAGGAAGCGCCTGCGTTTCTCATGGAGGAGCGTCAACAACCTGCTACGCCTCTGGCCATGTCTGGCTAGCACCTTCTGCGTCTTAGCTATCTTCTTGCTGTAATACTCGTATTGGGGAAGGACTGAACCCCCCTTTGAACAAGAACCACTGCCCATTCTCGACGTAAACAGTGGAGAGGTTGGCAATTCCTAAGTCTATAGAGGTCTTCAGCCCGTTTTGTTTGAGAGGTACGTCCTCCACTTCCATGGGAATGTATGCGTACCACCTCTTCCTGGCCTTATTGTAGAAGATCTCAAGCCTACCTTGTTTCCCCCTCCACTTCAGCTTCCCCCTGAACTCCAGCACTAAGCCGAAGTCCTTCAAGATTATCTTCCTTTTCTCGACGTCGAGCTTATAGCGGTCGTTCCTGATTACCAACATCAGCTTATCCCTCCAGTAGCCTGGGGGCCTGGGCTTGAACCACTTGGGAAGTCCGCTCTCTTTCTTCTCCTTGATCAGCACGAAGAAGCTCCTCCACACCTCCGCATTCTTCCTAGCCACCTGAGAAGCATTAACCTTCAGCATATTCTTGTACTTGCGGTATACGCACTTCTCCGTGGAGTTGAAATCCACCTTCACGCCCTCCTTAAACTGTTGCATCCTCAGCCGGTTGACTTCGTTCCAACATTTGGCGGTGGCGGAGGCTAGAGTTATGAGCTTCTCGTGTGTCCCCTTATCCAAGACAAGCTTGACTACGTTAGTCCTCTTCATCCTCTACGCCTCTTGTACTCCTCAATTAGTCTCTTGATCACGTCGTCGTAGGTCTCCCTCGGATGGATTTTCAACCTCTTCAACTCCTCTTTGGTGTCTCTCCCAATCCTAATTGGCTCTGTAGTCCGCATACTACAAAGGTAGCAAAAAGTAGTTTATAAACCTTACCCCCAGAAGGAACGAAGCTTGTTCTTCATTTTGTCACTAATTTCCCAAACCTTCTCATCGGATATCTGCTCCTCAACCACTCCTTCTCCAGATCTACAAGATCCTTTGCCATCTCAGATAGCCTATCTGACCACTCTTCAGGTGAGCTTGAGACTATCTTGTCCACAAAGTGGGATGTCACAAGTTGCTCTGCTATGACAACATCGTTTATCAGCAGCAATGACTTTACAATTTTCTCAGCTGCCTGTTGAGCATGATAGACTGAGTCTGCATAAAGTTCATTATTCAGAAGAACTTCTGAGCTTTTCAGATCCTCCTCAGCTTTTCTTGCAAACTCCTTCGCCATCTCAAGATCGGGCAAAGACACGCACCCCACCCTTATCCACATGAACTGATCCCGCTTTCTTGAGAGCTTCCTCAGCTCTCTCCACCCAGAAGTAGACTGGATATCTCGCGTATACTATCTCATATCCTGATAAAACTGCAGAGATGAGAGGTGATGTCCTCAGAACTTCCTCTATAAAATCCTGCATTGAGATCACTAAAAAATGTCTTCCTTCTGATAAACTCCTCCTTTATCGCTTCTCACGATCACAAGGATGTCCTCATCTGAGGACTCATGAAAATACCCCTTAACCCTAGATCCGAACTTTATCACCCCAATTACCTCATCCAGCTCGAGCCCCACTTCCTCCAATAGCTCCTTTAGCTGCATACATCCGATGAAGAAGGGATTATATAAAAAGAATTAGGTCACCTCTGCAGCTAGATCCAACCCCTTCTCCTCAGGAGGAATGCTGAAAAAGCAGCCATTAAGAACATCACCAACAGGACCACTGGATATGTGTAGGGCCATCTGGCTTCCGGTATGATGAGGTTCATCCCGTATATCCCAGCTATTATTATCAGAGGAAGCGCTATCACATTCAGGGCAGTAAGCTTCTTCATAACCTCATTTAGGGATAAAGAAAGAGCGGATAGGTGGAGGTCTCTTATATCCGCAAGTCTCTCCTTTTGAGATTCAACCATATCCATAAGCTGGATCAAATCCTCGTATACCTCCTGAACTATCCTCTCAGCATCACCTGATATCCCGTATATCCCCCTTCCTAGCATAAGAGATGCTACCTCCCTGAAGGAATAGAGAGCCCTTCTGAACCTTATCAGGGAGTTTCTCACCCTTCTGAACTCATCAATCCCAACCTCAGATGGATTCTCCGCCACCTTATCCTCAAGTTCATCTATCTTATCCTCTATCAAGTCGTAAATTTTGTAGTATTCGTCCACAAGCCTCAGGAGCGAGACAGACATGAGCAAATCAGGGGATGACCTGCAGCTGTAGGAGTTCCTCTCAAAGTCCTCCTTTACCTTCTTCAGGAAATCTCCTGCTGATATCACCGCAAGATAGTCCTCCCTTAACAACAAAATTAAGGGGCTATGCTCAAGTTCTCCCTCCTTTATGCGAAATCCTCCTAGGATTAAGGTTAGCCCATCCTGAGGGATTGCCCTCTGCCTATCGATATCTCTCACTATCAAGCTTACGAGATCATCCGGCAGAAGGAGCTTTTTCAGGGCTTCCTCAATGCCCTCATTTACATCGAGGAGAAAGGCCTTCCTAAATCCATCTGGAAATGACAGCACTTCCATCAGCATACCGCTCCTTATCTGTTTAAATATTTGCTCCTGCAGAAACCCATATGTACATACTGAAGCCAATAGGGGTTGTCCACTCCGCCCCAGAAGATGTGATAAAGAGCTCCTTTGAGGGAGTTAAAGGGGTTGTTGAGGTGTTCGAGGAGTATGCTGAGGGGCTTCATGGGATAGATGGGTTCTCCCACATAATTCTAGTGGCATATCTGGACAGAGTCTCTGAGGAGCAGAGGAGGGTGCTGAAGGTGAGGTTCAGGAGGCTTAGGATCTTTGGGATAGAATCGCCTGAGGTCGGAGTCTTCTGCTCAGATTCTCCCCACAGGCCCAACCCAATAGCCTTATCTATAGTTAAGCTTATTCGCAGGGAGGGCAGGTTCCTCCACGTTGATGGGCTAGATCTATTCGATGGCACGCCCATTGTGGACATAAGAGCTTACACACCTGACAGAGCTATATGCGATGCTGAGTTCCCCGAGTGGTACATCTCCCTGAGAAGGGCTGTTGAGGGGAAAATTTCGCAAAGATCTGGTTTATAAATCAGCTAAGGTCAAGACATCCGAGAAACAAGCTAACTGGAACTGCTACTGGCTTCTCTTTAAATTCATCCCTCGTCAGCGTTATAACCCTGTTTATTCTCCCAATTCTCCTCTCTCTAAGCTCTGCTCTTGCGCCCCACTTCACCTCTATGCCCATTGCCTTGCCGGGTATGACAATATCTATCTCCGTTTTGTCTCTCCAATAGCCTATGTTGAGCTTTCTAGCCAGTTGTGCGGCCACGGTGCTCTCTACAATTGCATTAATGCTGGGCCTTCTGGTCATGCACCACTCCGAGAATACAGTGTAGAGAAATGGGTCTGTTAAATGTATTTTTCTTTGTTTATAATACAGTTCTACGAGCTTATTGGGCTCTATAAAGAATATATTTTTTAGTATAAACATCTTTTCAAATAAATCTAAGTAGTAGAATACAGTTTTATGAGACCCTATTTCAAACTCCTTCGCTATGCTGCTCAAGCTGACAGCCGAGGGCAGCTTCTCCAAAACAGCCTTTATGACCCTCTTTGCAATGCTCTCACTCCTCCTGAGCTTCGCTATGTCGGATATGAAGGAGGAGATAATGGCATCCTTTGCTTCCTCTGATACCTCCCCCCTCTCAAGAAGGGATTTTATCGCAAGGGGGAATCCACCGCATTCAAGATAGCTCTCAAACGCCCTGTTGACCTCATTGAGCCAGGGCCTAGCCTTGACGCACTTTTCCCACACCTCAGAAGGATCCATCTCTTTTATTCCCTCCAGAGAGTTGTAGATATCTGGATTTGCTATTTTTAGAAATTCTCTGAAGCTCAGCGGATGGAATACTATGTTCCTTCCTCCCCCTCTCCTGCCGGGAAATGTCTCAACCTCCCTCCTGACAAACATGCTCCAGGAGCCCGTCAGGATCAGGACATCATTTTGCAGATCGCCTGAGTCTATTCTATACTTTACCGCTCTATACCACTCCCTGGGGAATGTTATCTCGTCCAGGAATATGTAAGCTGTCTTTATCTTGTAAGCCCTCTTCAGCATGAGGTAGTTCTCCATCACTATATCCAGTTCCTTGTAGTCGGAGAGCCTATCGCACCTGTAATAGAAGATCGATCTTGGATCTTCCACGGATTCCAGAAGTTTTTTTATCACCAGCTTCACTAGAGTGGTCTTTCCCACTTGTCTAGGCCCGAATATGAAGTTCAGAGAAAAGGGCTCCAACTTTATCTCATTGATTATCTCAGGGATCCATTTTATCCTGCTCTCATACCATTTCCTCAGATCAGGATCATTTGTCAGATCTTTGCTCTTCCACCAGGGATTCTGTTCCTCCATCCTGGTAATATGATTACCAGTCATTTAAATACCTTTTGGTAATCTCATTACCAGTTACTTTTTAAGGTCGCTTCTAGACAGAGAATACTATGAATTCTGAACTATGTAGTTACTACATAATTCTTGATCCTCATCAGAATCATCCTTAAAAGTTCTGAATAACTAATAATTTCTCTGTTATGGTACATTGAGCCCAGCTCAATCCACACATTAAGGCCGGACTCCATAGTATATCCTAGTTCCTCCCTCGATCCTCTCAATGCCTGTTATGGAGATCATACCGACTTCAGATGTGTTCCTTACATGAGTTCCAGTACATGGCATTGCATTTACCCCCTTTATCTCCACTATTCTGTATCTTTCAGCTTTAGGAAGTCTGTCCAGATTTGGGGCCCCGTATATCACTTTCTCCAGATCTTCTGGAGCTATCTCCCTGACTATAACTTCCCTTCCTTCGACAAGCTTGTTCGCTCTTCTCTCTATCTCCGGGAGAAGATCCTCTTCTATTTTAGTCTTGTAATCCACATGTGCCCTTGGAGGACCATGAAAGGCACCTATTGTCTCAGCTCCCCCAGTCAGGTCGGCCACAGCCCTGTCTATTATGTGGCCTGCTGTGTGCAACCTCATTATCAAGTGTCTCCTTTCCCAGTCCAGCTCCTGCTCGGCATCCTCCTCCACCTCCCCTTTTATCAACTTGCAGTATAACACAATCACGTCATTGCTCTCAAGAGCTTTTCTCACTTCTGCCTCAAAATTCCTCCCGCGAATCCAACCCTGATCGCTCGGCTGGCCTCCCCCGACAGGGTGGAATATGGATGAATCGGGAACTATGTAGTAATTGCTTCCCTTCTCCCTCATGACCTTTAAAATCCTGCTTTTGCATTTTCTCACGTAGGAATCTGCAAGATAGATCTTATTTGTAGGTGAAAGCCCTCTTGCTATCTCCTCTATCCTCACAAGCAGTTTGCTCAAAGCTAGATTAAAAGACTTATTTCATTGTTATAGCTATGCTGAGAAGTATTGCTAAGGAGCCAAAAAGACCTTCTGTGCTCATCACCTCCCCTAGGAGGAGATAGGAGGATAGAGCAGATGTAACAGGCTCAAGCAGATATGCAAATGCTGCAATTTCAGGAGATACATCTCTTTGACCCTTAGCTTGAGCCCATAGACCGTAAACAGTGCCAAATATCGATGTGTAGAGCAGAGCTGTGAGCGCGGATGCAGAAATATCGAATGGCCCCTGAATTAAAGCAATGGGGGAGCTCATCAGGGCAATTATCAGAGATTGAATGAAAGCAAGGGATAAGGGGTCTGTCCTGGAGGCACAGATACCGATCAGAACTATCTGAATGCTCCATGAGATTGAGGATAGTAGTGTCAGCAGATCCCCGATGTTCACACCCTCAAACCTGTAGTTTGTTATGAGGGCTAGTCCGATCAAGCTCAAGGGCAGGGATATAGCAAGCCTTGCAGGGGGCCTCCTCCCAAGGAGAATATAGGATACAACAGGTGTAAATACGACATACATCCCTGTTATAAAACCGGAATTTGTTGCTGTCGTATATCTCAGCCCAGTTACCTGAAGTACCATACCAAGAAAGGAGATGAGTCCAACAAGAGCGCTAAGAACATCGATCTTTGGCGTCCTTCTTAAAGCAGCTATGATTGGAAGTGCGATTGAGAACCTGAGCATGAGAAACTGGAATGTAGATAGGTCAGCAAGCGCTATCTTCATCACAGGGAAGGTGAGGCCCCAGACTACACCAGCAGATAAAAGAAGAAACTCCGACCTCAATTCGATCACTCGAAGTCCATAGCTCTTACTATCTCCTCAGGAAGATCAGGACAGTTCCTTTTCAGCCAGTACTTGCTCTCCTCAACCTCGGCCTTGAGAAGCTCTCTGAACTCCTCCATCGTAAAGTGGCTTGTTGGATCAAGCTCCCTCAGCCTTTCCTCAGCTATTCCCGGAACTTTTGAGGGCACCAGAACCTTATCTCCCCACACTGGATGAGGTCTGTACTCAACAGCCCCTCTTGCAGACTGAAGTATGAAGAGCTCATCCTCCTCTATTGATGGTTTCGCCCCTCCCACGGGCCTTGGTATTCCATTCTGCTCCACGAGAACAGGCTCGGGAACCTGAATTATCCTATCGTCAAGCTTTCTCTCGACCCACTTGTACTTAGCACCTATCCTGCCAGTTGTGACAAAAACGTAGACCTCTACCGGATCCCCTCTCTCAGCTCTCTTCCTCAGGATCTCGTAGAACCTCACCAGATGAGCTGAGTCAGGAACTCCTATTGTGAACTCCGAGAATCTTGGAACATACCTTACTTTGCCAACAAGCTCCTTTGCCTGAGCAGGATGTCCTACTGTCTTTCCATCTGCCAGAACCTTCACAGCAAAAGCAGGATCGACTATCTTCATCCAAGCATAGGATGTGAAGTAGCTTGGCGATAGAAACACTGCTGTCGTCAGAGGGCCACTTGACACTATGTCTCCATCGAAATAACCGGTGTCCTCCAGATAGAGGACGCTTCTTGAGTTCCTATTTGGCCTTCCGAAGTACTGAAACAGCTCCCCTTTGAAGCATGGATTTCCACTCTCATCAAATTCTGTTATCTCATGTAGAGCTCTTGAGCTCATTGCTCCTCTCCACATCGCGACCTGATCTGGTGTTAGATCCTCTGTCTTCGTCCAGGATCCCCTCTCCGATCCGTACACTCTGTCCTCTGCTATTGCTATTATGTCATCGTTCTTTATCACCTGATCCCTCACGTAATCAAGCGGATTTACCCCAAATCTCTCAATGAAGATCTTGGAGTTCTCCTGTGTCCAGACATAAAAGCTGTGAGTTGATTTCCCGCTTCCAGTCAGGCCCCATATGGCCATTATCACCCTCCTCCAGGATCCGTCCACTGTCCTCACAGTGAACTCCCTCAGGGCTGCATGCTCCCCAGTGCACCCCTTCTTGTAAACGTGGTATATCCAGTGAGTGAGCACTGCTTTCTTAACCTCCCCCTGATATGAGGAGACTGTTATTATCGTCATGTCGTGGTTGGGGAATCTCATCACCATGAGCATCTTGTCGCTTCCCGGTATGTTCGGATTTCCCAGATAGTGAGGTATTACGAAAACTTCTACGTCAGGCTTTCCATTAGGAGGAGCTGGGTAGACAAGCTGGAGCCATCTGTATGCGATATCAGGAAACTGAGGATCTACATAAACCCTAGCATGCATTTGAACTATAGTTCCCGGCTTGCCCACATATCCATCGACTTTTATTAAAGGCCCCTGAGCTAGTATGTGCTCTAAAACCCTCATCAGAAGGATCCTATGTTCCTTCTTCAGCTCCTCATCTCTCTCTATCACCACAGTGTTTGCAGCAGACCTGCTCCATATGTTGGAAGCCCATCCCCAAGCCCCATTTCTAAACCTGGTTCCATAGAGCTTGGCTCTCTCCAAGAGATCCGGTGGATTATCCAGTATTGCTTTTATTCCAGCTCTCTCCTTCAGCTCTATTATTTTTCTGAAGGATTCCTTGAACTTCTCGGCTGTAATCTGATCGAGTGGGGGAATGGGTCTCTCCATGTATATCTCCGCTCTTCATCACCAATTGTTAAAAAATTTGCGGTCAGGATGAGAGGACTTCCTCCATGCTTCTTCTTGTGAGAATGTGGTAGTTATCCCTGAAGTCGACATCGATGTACCCTAGGCCCATATAGTGCTCCATCAGATAAGCCACCTCATCCCTCCATATCTCCAGCTCCCTTCTCCCCCTAAGCTTCTCCAGATCTTCAGGTATCTTTATCTTAATGGGATCGTACTCTGAGATCTCAAATCTAACTGGAACCTCCAGACCTCCCTGAAGGCAGGAGCCCAGGACCTCCACTCCATCTAGATCTCTGTATATCCCCTTCAGCCTGTTCTCCACCCTTCTGCTCCTCAGATGCCACTCAACCTTCATCCTATCTGATCTCATCCCCCTGTTTATCTCATCTGACATCTCCCCATAGTAGTCTCTCAGGAATCTAACCCCCACTGCTCCAAGCTTTCTGATGTTGAAATGACTGTTGACAGACCTTAGAGGATCAAATGTCCATTTTATTAAATCTATTCCTCTCCTCAATGCCTCCTCCCTCTGGGCCAGCTTTAGAAGAAAGCCTATCCCCTTACCCTGCATCTCCGGCACAACAGCCGTGTGGTGAGAGTAGAAGAATATTTTCCCGTTCTCCTCAGCAAGGAAGGCAAGGCTATAGCCTAAAGCATCTCCTTTTTCATCAAATGCGCCTAGAACTATGCCCCCATTGTCATCTATTGCCTTCATTATCCTGTGTCCAACGGCATCTGTGACAGATGGGTTCCACGTTCTTATCTGCACTTTAACAAGCTTCTTGAACTCCTCCTGATTTTTGGGCCTCCTTATCTCTATCACAGGGTTATGTTGGACCTTTCCTTTTAAAGCATTCAAAAGATATTTATAAGGTATTTTATTAGTATGATTGTGTGGAAACTATCTCCACATTCTTGTAGTCTCTTATTATGTCCAAGAGGAGATGGAGCGGATCACTTTCAGAGAAGAAGAGATGGCTCCTGTTCTCCCTATCATCCGATGAGCCGAATTTCTCTATACCAGGAAGAACTTTTGATATTCTTCTCGCTATCTCCACCTCATCTCCGCCCCCTATTTTTATCACTTTTTCGACCCTGAAGGAAGGAGCTGTCACCAGGTAGTCTATGTGCCACCTCACCTTAGATGGTCCCTCCAGATACCTCCTTATCCTCCTCTCTATCCCCGATCTAGCAGATCCTATATAGGCATAAAATCCTCTTCTCAGGTTTATTGGCCCTAGGGATCCGACCCTCAGGCTTACATCTTCACTATTTTTCAGTATAAGAATATAAGCCCCTCTCAACATATCATTTCTCCATTGGAAGATAAAAATCTACTGCAGTTAGAACAATAAAATGACCTGATCAATCTGCTTGCATCATCCACACAAAATCATCCTCTAGAACTGTGGCCGAGAAAGCTCATCTCTTTTATCACATCCATCCAGGCTGATGCAACTTTCTCAGGGTTATATCCACCTCCTCCAAGGGCTATCAACCTTCCATTTGCCTTTCTGTGGGATATCTCATGAGCTGTCCTGATGACCTCCTTGTGGACTTTTGAGCTGCATCTGAGGTGAGTTATGGGATCCCCATCCAGGCAGTCTCCTCCACACTGAACCACCACTAGATCTGGGTTTATGACATCCATGAACTTTTTTGCCTCCTCAAACCTGGAGAGAAACTCGTAATCCCCAGATCCTGGCTGGAGCGGGATGTTGAGCTTGGTTCCCTCTGCTCCTCCCCTTCCCCTCTCCCACTCAAATCCAGTGCCGGGATAGAGGAACCTCCCATCCTCATGCAGATCGACTATGAATATCTCCGGATCATCTTCATACTCATAGTATACTCCATCCCCATGATGGGCATCTATATCTATGTAAAGTATTCTCCTCAGCCCTCTTCCTCTTGCAACCTCAAATAGCACCCCTATATCGTTGAAGACACAGAATCCAGCAGCAGATCCCCTTCTAGCGTGATGAAGACCTCCCATTGGGTTGAATGCATGGTCAACCTCTCCCTTCAGCACGGAGTCCAAAGCTCTCAGCGTGGATCCCACAACGTAGGCAGATGCCTCATAAACGCCCTTGAAAGCTGGAGTATCCCCGTAGTCGAGGTATCCAAACCCCTTCTCCGACATCCTCTTCACAAACTCAACATAATCTTTTCTGTGAAATAGAGTTATCTCCTCCTCCTTCGCCATGACGGGCTTCAGCAACACGAAATCCCCTTGAAGAAGCTCGTAGAACTTAATTATCCTGGAGGAATTCATCGGATGCGATGGTCCAAAGGAGTAGAGGGTGAGCTCAGGCCCGAAGAGAACTCCTACTCTGCATCTCATATGATCCCCACGATTTCCACTTCAGTCTAGAAGACTATGTAGCTTAAAGCTCTTACCTTCCGTATTTTACAGTGGTCTCTCCCACAGCTATTATCTTGTTCTCCATTGCTTTAAGCAGGTCATCCCTGCTAGCTCCAGGTCCAAGCAAAATAGCTTCTTTCAGCGCATAAATCCTGAAGATATATCTGTGGGTGCTTCCCCTTGGAGGGCAAGGGCCTCCATATCCTATTCTTCCAAAGCTGTTTATCCCCTGCAGCCCAATCCCCTCGACTCTCCCCTCCTTCGGAATACCCTCTGGAAGCCCCTTCAATGATGGATCAATGTTGTAGATAACCCAGTGGACAAAAAGCCCGCCAGGAGCATCTGGATCCTCCACTATAATGGCCAGAGATTTTGTGCCATCAGGAATGCCCGACCAGGATATTCTGGGGGAGACATCCTGGCCATCGCATGTGTTCTTTATGCTGAAATCTATGCTGATGGAGATCTGAGGTGTGATCTGAGGCACTTGAGGGACCTCCTTCCTCTCCCTTGGGTAAAGGATGAAGATTATTATTGCTGCTATTATTATCAGGACTATGAGAGCTGACATCCGCATATGCAAAGTGAGGGGATGTCAGATATATACTTAGCCCACCCTGATGATGGCTGTCATCCTCTCCAGTTTCCCGCTTCTCACTTTTATCATCGCATCCTGAAGCTCCTCAAAATCAAATACCTCTTTATCTATGCTGAAATCAACTTTTCTAGCTAGATTCAACATTTTCATTATCGTGCTCCTCCTTATGTTGTACACCGTCCTTATGTCCTTTCCCCAGAGGTCCTCCCCATAGTTCTCAACAATCATTGGACTTTGAGATGCTATTGGAGCCAGGACAAGAATACCTCCACGCTTTAAATTCCTGAGAGCTCTTGTGAACATCTCTCCTGCCGGGGGGAAATATATTATGCTGTCCATTTTATCAGGGAAATCTTTTTCAGCTATGTTTCCAATCCATCTTGCACTTAGTTCAGCAGCTATCTCCTGATGATATCTTGATCTAGTGCTGACGTAGACATCAGCCCCTATGTGGTTAGCTATTTTCATCAGGTAGAATGCAGTTGGACCGAATCCTATAAGGCCTATTTTATCCCCTGGCTTAACTTCAGCTAGCTCATAGCAGAGATGAGCTATAACTCCAGGGCACATGAGGGGAGCACAGTCCTCATCTTTAAGTGGGATGTCAAGAGGTGCGACATACTCCTCCTCTGCAATTACATATTCAGCAAACCCTCCATCAACATCCCATCCGGTCCTGACTATATCCGGGCAGTAGTTCTCCCTTCCTGTTAGGCAGTATTTGCAGCTGTTGCAGGAGCTGTAGAGCCATGTCAACCCGACTCTATCCCCCTCCTTTATCCTCCTTCCTCTCGATCTATCCACTGTTCCGACGATCTGATGGCCCAGTATCACAGGCTTTTTGTGCAGAGGATGATCGCCCTCTGCTATGTGCAGATCAGTCCTGCATATACCGCAGAACCTCACTTTTATCCTTATCTGACCTTCCCTTGGCTCTGGATCAGGAATGTCAACTAATTTCAGGGGCCTATCCTCTATTTTGGACTGCCTTTCAAGGATCCAAGCCCTCATCATATCACCTCAGGCATATATCTCCTCATTATGTTTAAATCAGTCCTGAGCATTCTCATCGCATCTGGAAGGCAGTTCATTATGTCCACAGATGTCATACCATCTTCGCCCATCTTTTCAGCTGCTATATCTCCAGCAAGCCCATGTATGAAAACTCCAGTTCTAACAGCATCCCCTATGTTCAGGCCGAGACAATATAGAGCAGCTATCGTCCCTGTAAGTACATCTCCTGAGCCTGCTGTTGCCATTCCTGAGTTTCCTGACATGTTTATGTAAACCCTGCCATCAGGATATCCTATCAGGCTATGCGCTCCTTTCAGCACTATGTATGCATTTAGATCCTCGCAGGTCTTTCTGAGCAGCTCTATGTTGTTCTGCACCTCATCAACCTTTCTTCCAGTCATTCTGGCCATCTCCCCGGGATGAGGAGTCAGGACAGTTGGATTTCTCCTCCCCCTAATTGAATCCAGATCCTTGGATATTGCAGTGATGCCATCTCCATCTATTATCACCGGTTTGTCCAGTTTTCTGGCAAGATTCCTTATAAGCTCCTGAGTTTCATCATTTAAAGACGTCCCCGGCCCTACTATCATGATATCCTGCTCCCTCGAAAGCTCCAATATCTTGCCCTCATTCTCCTTTGATATCGATCCCTCATCAGTTTCTTTTAAAGGTATGTAAACAACTTCGCTTGCCCTTGATGCTATGAATGGTATCACTGATTCAGGGGCAGCAAGCCTTGAGTATCCACCCCCTGCCTTGAGAAAGGAGAGAGAGGAGAGCATAGGAGCCCCATAGTAATTTCTAGAGCCTGCAACAGTTAAAAGCTTTCCAAAAGTCCCCTTATGTCCCCATTTGACCCTGGGAGGAGGTTGGACGGGCTCGTTTATCTCAATTTTTATATCCCTGTAAAGCTCTGGGGGATAGGATATGTGCGATACATAGAGCTTCCCGCAGTAATCATACCCTGGATATAACATGTTTCCCAATTTTGGAAGGCCGAATGTAACTGTGTAGTTCGATCTTACTGCAACTCCATACACTTTTCCATCATCTCCCCCTATGCCGGAGGGTATGTCGACGCTGAAGATAACCTTCCCGCACCTGTTTACCTCCTCTATCACAGCCCTATGAACCCCTTTAACCTCCCTTGAGAGCCCAGTCCCAAATATCCCAACTACAACTCCATCGCTCTGCTGAAGCGATGACCTCAGCAGCCCTAAATCGCCCTCTTCAGATATAACATGAACCTCTATTCCCATATTTTTAACTATATTGTAGTTCCTCCTCGCCGGATCCCTGTACTGCTCAGGATTGCCCAATATGAAAACTCTTACTGCAGCGTTGCTTGAGTGGAGCTTTCTTGCAACCACAAGGGCATCTCCTCCATTGTTCCCCTGGCCAGCTATCACGGTAAACTTTTTTCCATGCACTCCGAGCTCCTTCAATATGACGAAGTAGAGGGCATTCCCTGCATTCTCCATGAGGATATCATATCCAATTCCATACTTCTCAGCTGCTTCAGAATCTATCCTCCTTATCTCATCAACTGTGCACACCTTCATCGGCATACTGAGTGAACTAGTGATAGGATATAATGACAGCTTATCTATTTAATTGTTGAAGAATAGTGTACGGAGAGGCTCTCGATCCGGCTGCATTAAAAATGAAATATGAGTTCTTCATGTCAAACAGCAGTATATAGGAGAAATCTTTAAAAGTACTACATTATAAAAATGAGTGCCAGAAAACCCAGAGCTTCTGGGATGAATGAAAAGTTTAAATATAAGAATATGGAGTAGGCCTTAAATCGGATGTTCCGAGAGGGTGGCCACATATAGCCCATGCGTTAATGAGATGGGGAAGCTGTGACGCCCCTAACCAGCAGATGTGACTGGAGGCGCAAATCCCCAGGTGAACGCTGGAACCTAGTGCAAGCTTCCAGCAAAACGGGCTGGAGGGCGACCTATGAAGCCTGAAGGAAAAGCTGGAAGCTCCCGAATTTAGTTGGGAGAGGACGTCACTTGTGTTACGATGAGCGTCACAATAACCGTTAAGGTGCCAAAGGAGCTCAAGGAGGAGATCAAGAGAATGGGAATTAACATCAACGAAGTTGTGAGAAGGGCTCTGGAGGAAGAGCTGAAGAGAAAAAAGATGGAGGAGGCCATGATGGCTGCAAAGTGTGTTGGAGAGCTACTTTCCAAGCTACCAGAGGAGGAAATTGTTGAATGGATTAGGAAAGCCAGAAGGGAGAGGTAAAACATCTGTTAGATGCAAAACAATAGCGATCACACCTAGGAGGAGACTATTAATCTGACTATCTTGACAAAATAATCTATATCTGTGCCATACTTTGCAAATATACTATATGCTACTGGAACTCCTCCCTCATTATCCCACCTGACAATCCAAGCAGAGTGTCCAGGCCCGTTCAATGGATCAAGCCCATATGGTGGAAATACTCTCCTTATTATGTTCAGGACAAAGGTGTTGTTCACAAAGGTAATGCTCCTGTACTTCTTCAAGTATTCCTTCATGATTGAAAACACCTCAGTGAGGTTGTTTTGGACTTCAACTACCCTGCTTCTCTCCATAATCCTCTGATTTATCTTCCTTCTCATATCCCCCTCTATTGCCTCCTTCGTATAAAGAATTATGTCGCTTGTGCTTATTCCCTCCCATATACATATTCCAACAGTTATCTCTGCTTCCTGCTTTGTAATAGCTCCTTTCTTACTGTATAGAGCTACTGCACACGGAAATTCTATGGGACGCATCCTGGGACATCCATCCCTCCAGTCAACAGGCACTTTAACTACAGTCAGGACCATCCCACCAGGCAGCACCTTGGGCAGATGAACATAGAGAATAGAGCCCTATATTTGAACTATTGAAAATTCGTTCTGTTTAATGAAAAACTTTAAGGTTCAGCGTGAGCTGAAAGAGGAGCTATGAGAGAAGCCTACATCTTGTCGGTGAGCATGGGCTACGGCCATCAGAGGACTGCTTTTTCCCTCAGGCAACTGGGAAAGGTGATAAACGCAAATGATTATGAGGGGATACCTGACAAGGATAGAAACATGTGGAAACAGCTTAGATCAGGATATGAGCTCATATCAAGGGTGAAGGGCATACCTATTTTGGGCGATCTTGCCTTTTCTCTTTTTGATTTATTTCAAAGGGTCCCGAAGTTTTATCCGAAGAGGGATCTATCAAAGCCCAGCTTCGCATTGAGAATTTACAGGTACATGATGAAAAGAGGCTTCGGGAAGGACCTTGTGGCAAGGCTGAAGGAGAGGCCTCTGCCGATTATATCCACCTTCTTCCTGCCTGCGTTCATGGCTGAGCACTTCGAATATCCAGAGGAGATATACTGTGTTGTATGTGATGCAGACATCTCAAGGACATGGGCTCCTTTTAATCCAAAAAGCTCGAGAATAAAGTACTTTGCCCCAAATCAGAGGGTTGTAGAGAGATTAAAGCTCTACGGGGTCAGAGAGGGGAACATATTTCTTACGGGCTATCCCCTGCCGATGGAGAACATAGGACCTGATATGGAGATCCTGAGGGAGGACATGAGAAAAAGGCTCCCCAACCTGGATCCAAGGGGGAAGTACATGGAGAAATACAGCGATCTTGTCTTTGATAGGCTTGGAAGCCTTCCAGAGAGATCGGATCATCCTCTCACAATACTCTTCTCAGTTGGAGGAGCTGGAGCTCAGAAGGAGATAGGAGCTGCTATAGTGAGGAAGCTCTGCCCCATGATAAAGAGGGGGGATATAAAAGTGGTCCTCTCAGCTGGAATAAGGAGGTGGGTCAGGGATTACTTTCTGAACTGCATAAAGGAGCTGAAGCTGGATGATCTCAAGGGCGAGTATGTCGACATAATATATGAGGAGAGCATAGATGAGTACTTTGAGAGGTTCAACGAAGCCCTGAGAAAAACAGATATCCTCTGGACAAAGCCTTCTGAGCTCTCATTTTACTCAGCTCTCGGCATACCGATAATAGCATCCCCTCCCATTGGATCCCATGAGGAGTCAAACTTGAGATGGCTGGTTAAGTCCGGATATGGGACCCCTCAGGGGGACTTGAGGTACATCGATCAGTGGCTTTTCGACTGGCTTGAAAACGGATATCTGGCTGAGATGGCAATGGAGGGATTTGTAGAGGGGGAGAAGCTGGGGACGCTTAGAATAAGAGATATAGTATTTAATGAGTAAATTTTAAACAAATGAAGAAAGGTTTATACTGGTTCTCTGATATACCGGTTTATGTTTAGACCAGTACATGCGAGCATTCTTGATGCAATTGTAGCACATCCGGAGGGAATATCAGTGAACAAGCTGGCCAAGGAGCTCAGAGGAAAGGTATCCAGGTCAGTCCTCCTGAGGGAAATGAGGAAGATGAGGGAGATGGGCCTCATCACAATAGGAGAGGACGAGAGACACAAGCAGAGGAGGATTGTGAGCCCGAGAAAGGAGATTGTGGAGGCTATCAAAGACTTTGGGGAGTTGGAGATAAAAAATCTGGATGAGGCAGTGAGATTAGTGAAAAATATGTTCCATGCGTATGCTGAAGCCAGAAAGAAGGTGAAAAACAAGCTGATCTTAGAATACATGAAGCACAGGATGAAGGCGAGATTCTCAGCAATCTTGGAGGTGATAAAATGAGCAGAATATCCGTAAAAGCAGAAAATTTGAGGAAAGCAGTTGAAATTTTCATGAAGCTGAGGGAAAAATATCCTACAAGGTCGATAGAGGTTTTCGTGGTGAGCAACGATGACGAAAGTAGTGATAACAACTGACAGAACGATGATGACAAACCATCATGGGAAGGAGTTCATCGGTTTCATGACGACAGCGCCTCCAATATTCATGCCAGAATGGCTCTGGATGAGGATATCTGCACCAAAAATTAGGACTGATGAAAGAGGGGAGCCATGGCAGGCTCCATATGGACTTAGAAAGATAGAAGCTGCCCTTCTCGATGCTGGAATTGACGCAGCTGTCATAGATCCAGATCATCTGAGCAAGCATATTGATAAAGCTAAGGTGCTGGCCATAGGTCATCACGACTACTTTGCGCTGGGGCCTCCAAGTAGTGAATGGTGGGTTCTGACGGGAAGGGAACCGGTAAATGCAAAAAGCTTCAGAAAGCTCATGGAAAGGCCTGAAATCAAGAGAGCGAAGAGAAATGGCGCGAAGATAATAGTAGGTGGTCCTGCTGCTTGGCAGTGGCTTTACAAACCTGATTTAATGGAGAAATGGGGAGTGGACACTGTGATAGATGGAGAGGGGGAGAGAGTAATAGTTGAGGTCGTGAGGAAAGCTCTCTCTGGGGAGGAGCTTCCGAAGTTCATTCAAGTTGGAGTTGAGGATGTTCCATCCCTTCAGCAGATACCCCTTATAAAGAAGGCCTCTGTGAACGGGCTTGTGGAGATCTCAAGGGGATGTCCGAGGCACTGCCGTTTTTGCTCCGTCACTCTCAGGCCGCTGAGGCACTACACTCTGGACATGATAGAGAGGGAGCTTGAGGTCAACAGAAGAGCCGGGTTAAAGGGCTGCATTCTTCACTCAGATGACGTCCTTTTATATGGCTCTGATGGCATTTATCCAAAGCCTGATCCGATAATAAAGCTCCATGAGTTGGCAAAGAAATACTTTAAAGATATTGGATGGAGCCATTTCAGCTTGTCCGCAGTCAAGTATGCCGAGGAGAACTACAGGCTGATGAGCAGGATTTCTGATATGCTCCTTGAGGATGATGACTACATTGGTGTGGAAGTTGGAATCGAGACAGGAAGCCCAGATCTAGCTGAGAGGATAATGCCAGCAAAAGCCCTTCCATACAAAGCCAGAGAGTGGCCATCTGTTGTGATAGATGCCTTCTCAATAATGCACGACTTGAGAATAGTTCCAGCAGCAACTTTAATAGTTGGAATTCCTGGAGAAAGACCTGAGGATGTCACAAAAAGCCTTGAGCTCGTGGATGAGCTTAGGCCGTACAGGAGCTTGATAGTCCCCATGTACTTCGTCCCAATGGGTTTGCTCATGAACAAGGAATGGTACAGAGCACAGCCAACGCAGGAACAGATGGATCTGATGAAAGCCTGTTTAAGACATGATCTCTTCTGGATAGATGATCTTGCAAGATGGTATCTGAGAAAGGCTAACCCATTCCTCAGATTGTCGATAAGCCTTTTTATATCGCTCGTGAAGAGAGCTGCCTCTAGATATCTTTTTATATAACAAATGTGCTGTGACAGATGCGTTACAGGCTCATGGACGTGCTCGCATGTCCTATATGCAAGTCCTTTCCCCTGGACCTCCATGTGATAAGGGAGGAGAGAAGAGAGGCCAAGAAGGTAGAAGGAATAAAATGCGAGCTTTACTGTGGTTTTAAAAGGGGATACATCTCAGAGCTCAGAGACATGGATTGCTCCTCATGCTTTGGTATCGAGATAGAGGAGGCTGTGATAGTTTGCAGCAAATGCGGAAGGTGGTATCCAGTGCTCGAGGGAATACCCAGAATGCTCCCGGATGAGCTGAGGAGCAGGAAGGAGGATGAGGATTTCATCTCTAATTTCAGAGATGTTCTGCCGAGGGAAGTGCTGGAGAGAGGCCCTGTTGGAAAAAGTTGAGGGGAAAGAATTTAAGCTTCTCGATTGCAGGAAGAGGGATGTATGTCGAGAAGCTCGTCTGCTCGAGATGCGGTGAGGTGCACTATCCGGATGAGAAGGTGTTTTTCTGCAGCAGAATTGACGGAAGACTTGACATATACTATGATTATGACTCGATATCAGATGTTCTAACAAGGGATCTTATAGAGAACAGGAAAAAGGGCATATGGAGGTACAAAGAGCTCCTCCCGACAAGGGAAGAGGTCTACCTAGGGGAGGGAAACACACCGCTCATAAAAGCAAGAAATCTATCAGAGGAGCTTCACATCGAGATTTACCTCAAGGATGAGACAAGAAATCCAACCTGGTCCTTCAAGGACAGGCCTATAGCTGTCGGAGTCGCAAAGGGAGTGGAGTTTGGGGTTGAAGTAGCTGTGACAGCAAGCAGCGGGAATGCAGCAGCATCTCTTGCAGCATTTTCTGCAAGAGCTGGGATAAAATCTGTTGCTTTCGTCCCTCATTTCTCCGGATTGGGCAAGGTGGCACAGTTGATCATGTACGGAGCTAAAGTTGTGAGACTTAAGTGGACCGGAAGCGAGGATCCTACCGTGAGGATGATGAAGGAGGTAGCTCTTAGGTACAACTGGTATCCAGTTCCGAGCTTTGGGCCTTTTAACCCATATCAATTTGAGGGAAACAAGACGATATCCTATGAGATAGCTGAACAGCTTAGCTGGACCTCCCCCGACTGGATCATGATACCAGTTGGAGGAGGAGGCCTTCTAGCAGGGAGCTGGAAGGGCTTCAAGGAGTTCAGAGAGCTTGACTTCATACCAGATGTTCCAAGGATAGCAGCAGTCCAGCCCGAGGGAAATGCCCCTCTTGTCAGGGCCTTCAAGCAGGGGAGGGGGCCTTTTGATATAGAGCCATGGGGAGAGCCCCATACAATAGCCACAGGCTTGGAGGATCCTTACCCATGGGATGGAGATGCTGCATTGACTGCAATAAGGGAATCAGGGGGAACTGCCGTTTCAGTGAGTGACGATGAAATACTGGAATCACAAAAACTTCTGGCCAGAAGAGAGGGGATATTTGCAGAACCATCAGGAGTCGCATCTCTTGCAGGAATGATAAAGCTTGTTAAAGAGGGGTCAATAGATAGAGGGGATAAAATAGTGGTTTTGATAACAGGAGGAGGGTTGAAGGACATGGATGTAATACTGGAGAGAGCTGAAATACCCCCTGTTTTGGAGCCTGATGTCAATGTTGTGATGAGCTATCTGGGGTTGTGAAAAATGGATGTGGAGATAGATCTTCCTTATATTCTGGTGAATGGAAGGAGATTTAAAGGAGATGTGAGGAGAATAGAGGATCTAAGGCCAGTTCTGATGGAGCCAGTGAGCGAGGAAGGAGATGCGTACTACATGTTCAGGGACGTGAAACCGGTTCACGAGACTCTCAGATATGATATAACAGTAATTCCAGCCAGAAATTTGGGAAAGGAGTTCATAAAGACGATGGGGCACTATCATGACGGTTCCTATCCTGAGCTATACGGCGTCCTTAGAGGAGAGGCTTTGTTCATCCTGCAGAGAAGAGCTGGAAGGGACGATGTCCTGGATGATTTGGTGCTCATAAGAGCAGGAGAAGGTGATATCATCAGGATACCGCCATATTACGGGCATGTGACAGTGAATATATCCAGAAAAACTCTTGTGCTCGAGAATATTGTCTGCAGAAAGTGCAAGTCAATCTACGAGCCCTACATAAGGATGAGAGGAGCTGCTGTATACGTTACTGTTGATGGAATTTTGAGGAACAACAGATACAACTACATCCCGGAGATCAGAGAGGAGAAGCCGGAGAGGGGTAACGTTCTCGGGTTGAGCAAGCTGGATCTCCTTAAGCTGTGTCCAACCTGACTATTCCCTGTAGAAAAATGCAGTTATAACTTATACTTAGGCTTTATAAAAAAAGAATGTAGGGTCAGTTCCTCTTAACCTTCAAGGAAAGATATCCTCTTCACATCGCTGCATTTCGACAGAACTTCTAGCTTGGGCAAATCTTTCGGTATAACTAGCTCCTCGCATCCATCTATTGCAATTATATTTGAGAGGGACTCCCTGTCCACCCTAAGGACAAGTCTCTTTATGTTCTTGAATATGATCGGTCTTCCAAGCTCTTTCACATCACTGCTCTCAACTGTAAGCTCCTCAATCCCCCCTATTGATGCCGGAATTCTCCTTGAAAGCTCTCCTGGCAGGCGAAGGATCCTCATGTAGATCTTCATTGCCTCGTTCATGAGCTCTCCAACAGTCTTCCCCATCTCCTTCGCCAAGGAGGAGAAGCTCCTGTAGACCTCCGACTCAAGGCCCCTTATCGTTACATCCCTCCTCTCCTCCGACATGGTATCACATGCAATACATGCAACGCATTCTATATAAGCTTTTCTCTCCTCAATGCAATTACTTGTAATTCTCGATAGGTTTTATCATATTTGTATTTTCTTATAAATAGATATTTTTATTACATCGGTAAAAACTAATGTTACTATAAAAGTATATAATAATGCAATCATCGTGTGGTAAAGGCTTATTCTCGCCATAAAGAACCCGCTTATAACCACAAAGGTGGCAACAAGTATGTCTGTAAAGATCGAAAAAAGAACTGCATTGCTCGGCTTTGAGCTCCAGAAAAATCCCCTTTCCCTGAAGTTAAGTATGTTCAGCAGACCCGAGACCAGAAGAACATAAAATATGAAGGATCTCACCTGGTTTATGTCCAGCCCTATGGAAAGGGCTATATACAGAGCTATGAAAAGCTCAATTATCTTCAGCCCTCCGAGCAAGGAGGATAACAGGAGCAATTTCCTCAGGTTCCATCTCTCCGGCATTTTTGATGGCTTGGCTCTGTCTGTTGATATTGATATTGTGACAAAATCGTACATGAACAGCATGAGTATCATCTGAGTAGGGCTTATGACAGGTATCCCTAGGAAAAGAGTGGATATTGCCACAAAGTATACTATCTGAAAAGTTTTTACTACCTTATTGATGATCCACAAGGTTATCCTCCTGTATATCGTCCTTCCAATTATTATCAGATCGACTATATTCTTTAACCCCTCCGACGTGAGTATCACAGAAGCAGAGGCCTTTGCCACATCAGTGGAGTTTTTAACAGCTATTCCTACATCTGCTTTCTTCAGAGCAGGAGCATCATTCACACCGTCACCAGTCATGCCAACTACATGTCCCTTTTCTTGTAGATATGAGACCACATTGTACTTATCCTCAGGGATCACCTCAGCTAAGGCATCTGCATTCTCTATTAGCTTAATCCCCCCTTCCCTTATGCTCACAGCTCTGCATCCTATTCCAACCTCCTCTGCTATATTCTTTGCTATTAATATGTTATCTCCTGTTATCATCTTCGGGTTCACCCCAAGCTCTTTGAGTTTTGATACCAGCTTCTTTGAGTCCTCTCTTGGCCTATCCTGCAGTCCAATCAACCCCACCAAGGATACGACTCCCTTTTTTCTCACCGCTATAGCCAGAGCTCTGCATCCCTCATTGCTAAGCTTTTCCAATAGATCATCGACAGACCTGGCTGAGATCTCCGATATAACCTGGGGGGCTCCCTTCATCACAGAGAACTCCTCTGAATTGATCCTCACAACGGCTTCAGATCTCTTCAAACTTGGGTCAAATGTGTGAAATTCTACAACGAAGTATCCTTCCCTGGAGATGCCAAGTTTTGCTGCATACTCTGATATAGCTAGATCTATTGGATCTTTTGTTATCTTCTCTGATGCAAGCAAAGCATATAAGACAACATCCTTCTCATTATATCCATCCAGGGGAATGACTCTTGTCACATATAGCTTGTTCTCTGTCAGAGTTCCTGTCTTATCAATGCAAACAACATCCATCATGGCAGCTCCCTCTATGCTCTCCAACCTCCTGACAAGCACCCCATTTTTAGAAAGCTCGAGAGCCCCGAGAGCAAGGGTTATCGTTGTCATTGCCGGAAGAGCCACTGGTATAGATGCTATGAGAAGGGTCAGAGAAAAGGGAAGCAGCTCCTCAATGGAGATTTTTGAGATAAAAAGTTTAACTGCAACCATCGCTATAAATGCCAGATCTGCTAGAAGGAGCCCTTTTGTCACACTAGATGTTATTCTTTCTATTATGAGTCTCGGCTTTCCTATTTGAACCAGTTCAGCTGTCCTGCCAAAGTATGTTTTTGGGCCTGTAGCTACAACTTCTGCTATGGCTCCACCCCTGACTATGGAGCTTCCGGAGTAAAGAATATCCCCTCTACCACGCTCAACTGGCAGGGACTCCCCAGTTAGGGTTGACTGATCTACTGAGACACTTCCCTCGATAACCTTGAGATCGGCAGGAACTATATCCCCTATCATCACCTTTACTATATCCCCAGGGACTAATTCTCTCGATGGAATTGTCCTCCAATTTCCATCTCTTAGCACCTTTGTCTCCACGGTTATCCTTTTTCTGAGGAGATTAACTGCCTTCTCCGCCCTAGATTCATGCAGAACTCCAATAATCGAGTTAAATAGGAGAAGGAATGCCATTATCATGAGATCTATGTATCTACCTAGGATGTAGGAAACCGCTATTGCAGCCTCTATAGTGTATGCAGTTAACCCTGTGAACTTTTTGAGAAAAGATAAAATTATGCTCTCCCTCCTCTCTGGGATCTCATTGTATCCATATGTCTTCAGCCTCAGTAATGCCTCACTCTCCGTTAATCCCTGCATAGACTGGAAAAAAGCAAGTGAATTTAAAAATTGATCCGAATCGCTTATGTCCCCCTGTTGCAGCTGGAAGATTGCCCTAACCTAAATCTGTTTATTTCCGGCTAAAATCCTGGCTAGTTAATGCCTTTTAAAGGTTTTTGGACAAGTAATAAGTTAACATGCCCTGTTTATTGAATGTAACAGAGCTATTGCTATCTTGTCTTGATAGCATCAGAGACCCTCATCACAACCCTTCCCCTCCATGGAACTCCCCTTCTCCTGTCAGTCCAGCTCTTCAGTATGGAGTAGCTGAGAACAACTGCTCCAACTGGGAGGAATACCATGTAGAAGGGCTTCACCCTCAGCTCAAGCAGGAGGGATATTGAGGAGAAGAGATAGAGGGCTATCATAGGAGGAAGGAACACAAGAGGATCCATCGAGATGATGAGGAGAAATGGGATGAATGCAGCTAGGAGGACTGAGACAGCTGCAATAACCGGGTAAACAAGCGGGACGTTTATGTCGAATGAGGATATCCTGATTATTGAGTTTACCACGTTTGAAAAGCCCTCATGCCAGCATGTAATAAGCCTTCCATTGGACCTGACCATGTGAACTGAGAAACCCCTCCTTGCTAGGATTCTTCCAAGCTCTCTGTCCTCAACTATCGAGCTTATCACAGCTTTATGTCCTCCAACTGCCTCATAAACATCTCTTTTTATCATTATAAATGAGCCGAAGAGCCATGCATCCTCCCTCGATCTTTTCCAGTAGGGAAAAACAGTCCTTATAAAGGAGGAGAGAGCGATCTCAGTGACGCTGCAGAAAAATCCTTTGCAGCATATCTTTGGTATAAGGGTTATCACATCTGCATTAAGCTTCCTCATTGTTGCCAGGGCATTGCAGAGGAGGTATTCGTCGAACTCCACATCAGCATCAATGAAGACAAGTATCTCATTTCTGGATCTCAGGTAGCCGGAGAAGCATGCTGAGCTCTTTCCAGCCCTACCCTCTGTTTTTATGACTGTAAACCTCTTGTCCCCACATACCTCCCTCAAAGCCACTTCGTACGTGGAGTCCTCCGAGCAATCATCCACTATTATCGCCTCAAAATCCGCTTTTTGTCTCTTTAAGCACCTTATCAACTTGGGAATTGATTCCTCCTCGTTTCTTGCTGGAACTATCACTGATATGGGCCTCATCTCTATCTCTCTTGATAGCGATGGAACTCTCCTTATTGAGAGCACTTGATGTCCTGTCAGGAGGAGGAAAGCCAGTGTGTACAGAATGGATATCAAGGCAGCCATCCTATCAGATATGAGCCACTAGATTTTTATGTTTCCTGCGGATTGGAGAATGTAATTATCACCACTATCTAATTAAATTAAAACTAATTTTTTTTTATTTTTCTCCGATTAAGGATCAGGGGTCGCCATGGATAAGGAGAAAATTCCCCTATTCGGCTTTCCGGGATTGGGAAAAGAGGGAAAACTAGCCATGATCTCTCAATTTCTAGGCTTTGGAATGGACTCCTATGACATGGGCCTTGTGATAGTGCTGGCACCTGTGCTCACACATGTTTTCACATCTCCCACGGGAAGTCTGGCTTGGCAATACGTCACAATACTTCTCACTTATTCCATCACAATGGCTGCTAGACCATTTGGCTCAGCCTTCTTCGGGCATTATGCGGACAAATTTGGAAGAAGAAGAATCTTCCTCATGACAATGGCAGGAGTTGGAGTAGTTACAGGGCTTACAGCAGCTCTTCCAACTTATGCCGAGATAGGAGTGTGGGCTTGGGTTCTATTTGCAATAATGAGGTTCATCATGGGCTTCATGTTCGGAGGCGAGTATGCTGTGGGACACACCTTCACCATGGAGCTGTGTCCAAAGGACATAAGGGGGAGAGTCGGTGGAATAATACAATCAGGATTTCCATTCGGGTACATGCTTGCTTCCCTGGTTTTTGCAGGCTTTTCAGCAGTTCTAAGCAAGGAAGCTATGATCTCAGTTGGATGGCGCTATGTATTTCTGACTGGGCTTGTGCCAGTTTTCGTAGCCCTAGCAGTGAGAAGAGTGCTACCAGAATCTCCTATGTATGAGCGAGCGAAGGAGAAGGGGGAGCTTGAGAAACATCCGTTCCTCAGCTTGTTCAAACCACCAGCTCTCTGGACATTCCTCATAATACTTGTGTTCATGTCCGGTCTCTTCATAAGGGACTACACTGTCTACTCCTACATCCCGGATATTCTGACCTTAAAGGGCCACGGCTTTGATTATGCAACATATGGTTTAATCTATGGAATCTCTTTATTTATAACAGTGTTGGGCTACTGGTTCTATGGATGGCTCTCCGACTACGTCGGAAGGAGGGCACTCACCATTTGGTACAATATCTACATATTGATAATAGGAATTCCCGCATACTGGTTCCTGTACACTTCTGCTCTAGCCCGTTCAGTGGGGCTTGCCCTAATTGCCACGATTATACTCTGCTCACTGAAGTTCACATGGGGAATGTTGCCAGCATGGCTTGCGGAGAACTTCCCGACAAAACGTCGTTCCTCTGGAGTTGGATTTGGCTATTCAGGAGGAGTATTTGTGGGAGCATGGTATTCAATATACACGTGGTGGGTTCACTGTATCCCACAAATCAAGGCAATCGAGGGAGAGGTGCAATGGCTGTCTCCAGCCATAGTCGGCATCATAGGGGCTGTAATGTGCCTTATAGCAATACTTTTCGTTCCGGAGAGGAAAGGCATAGATCTAGCTGAGATAAAAGAATGATCCCCCCCTTTATTTTTATGCAGATGAAAATTTCCCGATCTTTACAGAACATTGAAATATCTTCTTGCTGGCAATGACTAGATTTTCATGCTTCTGCTCAATCTTCTCTTCATCTCAGTTATTGCATCCTCAACTTTTAAGTATATTCTCTCTCCAGTGAGGGAGTCCACAACTGTCAGCATTCCCTCCTTCTCCTCCTTCTCTCCAATGAATATCAGAAACCTGACGCCGATTTTTCTTGCATGCTCCCTCTGGGATCTCTGATCCCTTCTCATCAGATCTACTGCAGTCCTTATCCCCTCATCCCTCAGCTTCTTGCAGAGATCCCAGCAGTAATCCCTGTTTTTCTCCGATATAGATATCAGATATGCCTGCGTTAGAGTGCTCTCCTTTTTGAAAATGCCTGTCTCAAATCCAACTTCTATTAGCCTCTCAACCCCTATGCTGGCTCCTGTCGCAGGGATATCCCTCCCTCCATACATCTTTATCAGGTTGTCGTACCTCCCGCCCCCTGCCACACTTCCTATCCTCTGGTCCTTCAGCACCACCTCATAAATTGGACCTGTGTAGTAATCAAGCCCTCTCACCAGACTGAGATCGAAGACAACCTTGTTCTTGTTTTTAACTAGGTCAATTATCTCGAGCAGATTTCTTGTCACTTCTCTTACCTCATCCCCTCCTACCCTCTCAACATCCTCTATTTTTCCCATGGATATAATCTCCTTTATTCTCTCAATCTCCTCATCCTTAAGCCCCTGATCCCTCAGCTCCCTTGAAACTCCATCCCATCCTATCTTGTCCAGCTTGTCAACTGCTCTGTAGACCTGGACATGATCTATCCCCATTTTTGACAGAATTGAGGAGAGAATTCTCCTGTCGCTCAACCTTATTGTTATCTCAAATCCGAACTGTGATATTGCGTCATCTATCAGGTTTATTATCTCAGCATCTGCTTCGGGATATGAGGATCCAACTATATCAGCATCACACTGCCAGAACTCCCTGTACCTTCCTCTCTGGGGCTCCTCATGTCTCCAGACCCTTCCTATTTCATATCTCTTAAATGGGAGAGGGAGCTCCGGATGCGATGCTACATACCTGGCAAGAGGAGCTGTTAGGTCATATCTAAGGGAGAGCCACTCCTTGCTCAGGAAATCTGGGAAGACAAATAGAAGCTTGCTTTCTGCCTCCTGCCCATATTTCCCCTTTATCGTCTCCCAGAGCTCTATGGAAGAAGTCTCCATAGGCTCAAATCCGTATCTCCTGAAGACCTCCTCTATTGAGGATATCACCCTCTGCCTCACGATCTCTATCTCAGGTGGGAAGTCCCTGAAGCCCCTTGGAAGTCTCATCATCGAGCATGAAAGCAGCACATTATAATCTTAGCGCAATGTCATTATCGTTTCAGAAAAGCTGTTCTTATTGCAATTGTTGTAGAATAGTCCCATTTTTAGATAGTTGTTCATCTCGGGTATCTAACTGTTATCGCCGTTGCCAGCAGTTTCAAGACAGATAAGTAAATAGA
>ERZ1669249.130-NODE-130-length-43134-cov-48.879709_pt1 | contig 43134 bp, 48 predicted proteins | sample MGYA00579293_ERZ1669249 | MGnify/ENA primary metagenome ERZ1669249 (study PRJEB41166, sample SAMN08046057) | hot springs metagenome | biome: hot spring; feature: neutral hot spring; material: thermophilic sediment; isolation source: thermophilic sediment from... | reverse complement strand
TTGGAAATAGCCGCAATTAAGGAGGAGCAGGTTAAATTTAGACAAGAGCAGATCAACCTTAGAGAAGACTTTAACAAAATGTTAGGTGAAATTCAGAAAATCAATGTAAGGCTGGGCAGAGTTGAAAGGACATTGGAGAAATTAACGTTAGACATAGAAGACGAGGCAAGGTCAGTTATTAAACATAAAATAAAAGAGATGGGCATAACAATGGATATATCATCCTTAACTCTTCCAGACGTGGAATTAAACCTTTACGGAGTAAACGAAGACACGTGCCTAATCGGGGAGGCTACGGTGAGGGCTGGAGCAAAACTAGCAGATGAGCTGTTGGAGAAGCTTGAAAAGCTAAGGAAAAATCACCCTGAAAAGCTTAGAAGCAAACTCATACTCGTCATTTACACTTCACTGCCAATGGAAGAACTAATAGAGGAAGCCAAAGCCAAAAACATATGGCTCCTGAAAGCCACAGAGGAGTTTCACAGACCAGAGAAACTTTTCCGCAGCCTAAACCTAAAACACCATCTGAAGGTATGAACCCCCCTCATTTAGGAGCATAATATAGAAGATTGTTCCAGAATCTTTTTATTGTATAATCGCCTAAACTTAGATGCTGATGGGGAGGGGGAGTTGAACTTCATAGTGAAACGACTTTTTCTGTTTTGTATAATAGCTTTTATGATGCTCTCCCCCATGCTAATATCTCAGGTTTTAGCTGACCCCGCAGCCATCCTGAAAGTTTCTCTGCCGAAGGGGACATATGTCAATTACAACAATGACCCATGGCTAAGCGAATGTTGGCTCCTCAACCTTACAGGAGCATCCCAAACCTTCATTTTGAGAATTAAAGACACAAGCAAATCCGTCAGGTCATATGATACACACCTTATTATTGCGCTTAACGATGAGGGATATAACAACCTCGAAACATTCATTGTAAATGGTACACAAGTCCCGAAGTCAGCATTCAAGTATGGGAAGCCAACACCATACAACATTTGGACATGGCCCTCAGGCGATGTTTACCCAACATGGTTTAACGACACGCTCGTAAATGTTGGAACAATTGAAAGGAAGGGATATGTTGACCTGATAGTTTCGATAACAGTTTCAAACGCGACAAATGTAAGGATACACTTTGATGCCTACGGAAGCAAAGTCAAATCGCCTCCACCAAAGAAGGTTGGCGACATAACACGTAATGGAATATCGGAAGATTCAACCGTTCTGCTACAACCTGGTCCCCCTCCCCCTCAGCGCCCAATTGCAAGCTTCTGTTACACACCTCAATATCCAGAGACCAACGAAATAGTAACATTTAACGCCACAGAAAGCTATGACCCAGATGGATACATAGTCAGTTACACATGGAACTTCGGCGACGGAACACCAAGCGTTACAACAAGCGTTCCTGTGACAAACCACACCTACACAACATTTGGAAACTACACGGTCACACTTAAAGTGACAGATAATAGTGGATTGACCGGTGAAGCAGCGTCCACAATACACGTAAGCCAGCATCCAATAGCGTCATTCACATTTACACCAACGGATCCTCTTGTACATGAAATAGTGACATTCGACGCCTCAGCATCCACTCCAGACGGGGGCACAATTATAAGTTATACGTGGAACTTTGGAGATGGAAACACCACAACAGTATCGGACCCCATAATAACCCATGCATACTCAACATATGGAACATACACGGTAACGCTAAACGTCACAGACAGCGAAGGCAAATGGGACATCACATCTAAGCAAATTACAGTTGAAGGCCTTCCAATAGCAGACTTCTGGTGGACGCCATACTACCCGCAAAGATATGAAAACGTCACCTTTGACGCTTCAACATCAGCCCCTGACGGCGGCACAATCATAAGCTACGCTTGGAACTTCGGCGATGGAACCCCAATAACGGTTGAAGCCGACCCCATAATAACACACTATTACACAGCCGTTGGAACTTATACGGTAACCTTAAACGTCACAGATAGTGAAGGCAGGTGGGACACGGAGACAAAAACGATCACAGTTGTTCCCATAAGATATTACTTGGAGGTTAAAACTGATCCTACCGGTGTCACAACCATTCCTGGACAGGGATGGTACGATGAAAACACAAATGTCAGCTTAGCAGCACCAGACACGGTTTTAATTTCAACCAGCATACGCTACAAATTCACCCACTGGACGGTTGACGGCGCATCCCAGGGCGAGGGCATCAACCAAATCACGGTTCTCATGGACAAAAATCACACGGCTATAGCACACTACAAAATCCAATATTACCTAACAGTGAAAACAGACCCAGCTGGCATCACAACAATTCCGGGGGAAGGCTGGTACGATAACTCCACAAACGTTTCATTAAACGCCCCCACAGTTGTAAACTACCAATTCAGCTACTGGGATATAGACGGCGCATCCCAAGGAAGCGGAGTAAACCCAATAACAGTGAAAATGAATGCTTCCCACACAGCCACAGCCCATTACACAAAAATAACCTACACGCTTACAATTGAAACAACAACGGGCGGAACCACAAACCCCGCCCCTGGAACATACACATACACTGCAGGCTCAACCGTTCAGGTTACAGCCAATACAAGCTCCGGCTACGTTTTCGACCATTGGGAGCTTAACGGCACAAACGTGGGAACAGCAACAACATACATGGTAACCATGAACGCCAACTATATCCTAAAAGCCTTCTTTAAAACGGCTCCACCACCATTAACAGTTTCAATAAGCCCCACGACTGCCTCGATACTTGTAGGTCAACAGGTAACTTTCACCTCAACGGTTAGCGGCGGAACATCACCATACACATACCAATGGTACCTAAACAACCAACCAGTAACAGGAGCCACATCCAGTAGTTGGACGTTTACACCCACAGCAACAGGCATATACTACGTGGTGCTAAAGGTCACAGACTCGGCAGGCAACACAGCCCGGTCAGACCCAGCAAGAGTAACAGTTTCCTCAGTACCAGTAGGCGGATATTCAGTCTCATTGGCTAAAGATGCTCCAAAAACGCCCATAGTTGCCTACACAATGCTAATAGTCTTGTTCAGCTCGGTTCTAAGTCTAACAAAACGCAGGTGGAAATAAAGTAGGTTTCGTCCTATTTTGGGCAAATTTTATATTTGTGGGTTAAAACATTTTTTAGGGGATGAAGACAATGGCGATGGTCACAGTTGATGACAGGGGAAGAATGACTATCCCAAAGGAATTTGGAATTAAAAAGACAAGGGCGATAGTGATTCCAGCAGGTTCATTTTTCATAACGATTCCGCTTCCCACCAAACCACATGAGCATGCTCGTTCATGGCTTCCATCCAAACGACAAAGGAAAGAGCTGAAGATCTTAGCTGAAAAATCCGCCATGGAAAGCGCAGTTAAACGGGCGGAGAGGAGAAAACAAATTTGATGATTGAAACAGACATACTTTATGCCTATGTTAAGAAGGAAGATAGGCTTAAGCCGGTTGCAGACAACGTTATAACAAAAATAGTTAATGGGGAATTAGGTCTAGTGTATGCTTCAAGGGAAACCCTCCACGAGCTATATTATGTTTCAATGAAGGAGGGGGTTAGCCTAGACGAGTATATATCCAGAGCCGCAGCGCTAACAGCCATAAAGAACCTAAAATTTGTTGAAACAACATACCAAATAGACCTACTAGCCCTAGCATTATTGAGGCAATATCGGATAGAGTCAATATTCGACGCTTATTATGCAGCCACAGCCCTCAACCAAGTTCCAGACCACACCATAATCTCAACGGATGAAGTGTTCGATGCGATACCAGGAATAAAGAGAATAGATCCTCACAAACTCTAAACCCCCTATCCATAATTACCTTTAAAAGGCTAAAGGACCGTTCTATTCATGCCTGAAAAGACTAGGAAAATTAAAAAGGTTCAAGGAAAAGAGGTAAGGAAACCACCTCTAAATAGGAAATTGTTGATAATTTCAATAACTCTGGCAGCCACAATAATCCTAGGCGCAGTGCTTTATCAGCTTCTCTGGCGAGCCTCAGAGGGCGAAGTTAAGTTTTCGCTTAAAGCTGCAATAATCGACCAGCTCAGCGAAGATTTTTACAACAAAACCTTCGTCCATACCGTAACCAATATTTTAAATGAATCCGGTTTTAAAGTTGAATATTACAATCATACCCAGACAAAGGTTGAATTTTTTAAAGGACTGGCTAAGGGCAATTATGGCATAATAATTTTAAGAACCCATGCTGCATTGCGGAAAAATGACTCGGCAGTGGATTTCTTCACATCCGAGTACTATGATGACAAGAAATATGAAGAATTGCAATCCAAGGGGCTTCTTGTTATGGGCGTACTGAATATTTCTGGAACAATTAAGAAGTATTTCGCTTTCACATCAGATTTTGTAAAAGAGTTGGAGGGTACATTCCCCAAAAGCATAGTTATCGCGATGGGTTGTCAAACTTTAAATCAAAGAGCGGGTTTAGCTATGGCAAGGGCATTTGTTGATGTGAAAAAGGCAAAAGTGTATATTGGCTGGTCTAGCTGGGTTTCGGTGTCACACTCAGACGAGCAAACCATAAAACTGATGAAAGGGCTTCTATGTGAAACCAAAACTATTGAAGAGGCTGTCAAAAATATCGGTACAGACCCAGTATATGGGGCTTCTTTCAAGTTCTATCCAGAATCTGCTGGAAGCTTAAAAATATCAGGTTTAATTAAGGAGGCGGAGGCTTCAGGCTTCTCTATGAAATTAACGATGCCGAAAATTTCTTATATGGTTGAAATGGAGCCTACTAAGCGCTTTAACTCTCTAGCCACGGTCAAGTATAGTTGGTTTCGCAGGTTTTCCCCGGTTAAGTTTGCCATTTTCAATTTTCTTATTTCTTCGGCAAGCGCCGCGTCTTCTAGGACTTCGTTTATCCATTTCTCGAAGTCTCCGCGGTAGAGGTGAAACTCCAAAGATTTTACGTTAACTTCCTTTATTTTTTCCATAAACTCCTTTAGTGATGAGGCGTTTTTTCCAGTATAATTTCCTATCGAGGTGAAGAAGTAGAAGGCTTTCTCTCTCGGAACAGTTTTTAATGTTTTCAGTTCTGTTTCATTTTTCACTTCTTTTTTCTCCCTTCTTACTGCTATTTCTGTTCTCTGCTGGTGTTAACTTTTTCGGGTCATTCGTTATTAAAGGTTGGGTTTCCTTAAACTTTTTTGTAACTATTGAAGTGCGTATTCGCAGGACTCCGGGGAGCGGCGCCACTGTGGTGGCTATAAACTCGTGGAGGCTTTCCTGGTTTTCAGCTATGACTTTTGCTATTATTTGAAGTTCTTCTGAAAGGGATGTGTAGACTTCTGTCACTTGGGGAGTTCTGCAAAGTTTTTCTGCCACTTTCTCGCTTTCTTTCGGGTCTGTAATTATTGTAATTATTGCTGTTATGGTTTTGGCTCCAGCCTTTTCAGCGTCTATAAGCGTCGTGTACTTTTTTATTATGCCATGTTGCTCCATCCTTTTTATCCTGTCGTAGACTGTTGAATGGGCTATTCCGAGACGTTTGCCAATAGTTGTGTAGGTTTGTCTAGCGTCTTCCTGCAGAATCTCCAATATTCTAATGTCTGTCGGGTCTAGACTTAACGTGTTGTTTTTGACGCGCAATCCCCTAACCCTGCTAGTGCTTCTACTTAGGTACACGTGATAATATATTGTTTATTGCCGGAAAAGTGTAGAAAATTGTTTGAAATTTTGGAAAGTGTTCGATTAAATAGCGCTAGAAAAAGCAACAAAATTGCACTGTTAATCTACGCGGTGAAACACGCGTCTTTAAAAGTCCTCATAAACTTTCACTTTTTATTCCTCGGAAAATTGTCTGAAAAATAATTTTTAATCTACAATTTTTCAATTTTTTAAAATTTAATCTTCATTTTTGCAGGTAAACTGACAAATAAGTTTAAATCTGTGGGATAGAATATTCTTCCAGAAGATTCTAACAGAGAGGCTTGTGGCTAAAGATGAAAACATTAAGGATTTGGGAAATTCTAAAAAAATTTAAAGAAAATTGCAGGTTCCGCGGTTGGAAAACCTCTGAAAATGAAGATTGGGTTGAAGTTGATAGCAAATATCACAATTTCCTATTAACCAGAAACATTCATCCATCATCTTTCCGGAATATTGCCCTAAACAGAAAGTGTGTTGTTCGTGAGGGCTTAACATATCGGGTTGTGGAGGCCTCTTACATGGCTTGGGTTTTCTCAGAAACGCCGCCCGAAAACCTCATAAACCTTTTTCTTGAGAATCCCGACTTTTCAAAAAAGGTTGCCCTGTACGACTTGAGCTCCATCGCGGAGGGGCGGAATACTTGTGTTAAACTCAATTTTACGGATAGCCCAGTTTTCCAAGAGTTTGAAAATTTCCTTGAAAGAGAGTTTGGGGTCAAAATCGAAGAGTACACAAATCTAAAGTCAAGCCTTGAGGATTGCACGTTAACTGAAGCCATCTGATCCATCTTCAGAGAATCAAAGGTTTGATAAGCTAAGACGCCGCAATTATTTAGTTGTGAGTGGGGATGTCTGAAGAGGCTGAAGAGGTTAAGAGGCTTCTAGCCTTCAAAAAGAAGCTTGAAAAGAGGGTTGAAAAGCTTGAGTCAGAGCTTAAGGAGTTGAAATCCATTTTGGAGGCTGTGAACTCGGTACTTTTGGCTAAGGGATTTAAACGGGCAGAAATCGCAAAAGCCCCGGTGCTAATGCCAACTTCGCCAGCGGGGGTTGTGCCAACAGAAGAGGAGATGGCTCTCCCGCCAGCACCTATGCCGGAGTTTAAGGAGGTTATTCCCCTAAAAACTGCTGCTGGCGAACCCCTTGCAAAGATTTACGTGGGTGATGGTTTTCTAAAAATTGTTTTAGCCGAGGACAAAAACTTCAATGTTAACACGCCGCCCTTCAACCAGTTTTTGGTGGAAAGGGTTTTGGCGAAAATGCAGCAGAAAGACAGCGAACTAGCTAAGGCTGGGAAGCTTAAGCCCGAAGAAATCTTTTCCTACAACATTGTTAGGGAAGGCGACATAATCCGAGAAATCCACATAAAGAACTTTGATGCTGAACGCCTAAGGGAGCTAAAATCCAGTGTCAAGTGGACTCTGGAGAAAATGTATGAGAAAATGAAGAGCCAAAGCTGAAAGGGGGCTTTAAATCTTTATGGCGGCCATTTCCTATCAAAGTATATGTTCTTTCCCTTAGCTGAAAGTGGTATGCCCATTGCAACTGTGGCTTCGGGCATAAGGTTAAGCTTTAGTGCTGCTGTGCCTATGCGGTACATTATGCGGTTATCAATGTTTAGGAAACTCGCTATTTTTACGGCTGAGCCTAGGGCTATTCCAAGGTCTAAAGCCTTAAAAAGACATGTTGGACCAATAAAGTCTTGTCCTACCCGTTTTTGGGCTTCCTCAAATTCGCTACAACTTTTGTAGCCACATGCCCCACAGTTAAATCCTAGGCTTTTGTTGCCTCTAACCCCTATTAGGACTACTGCTTCAGAGTCCCGCACGTTTTTCGCGTCGCGTTTAAATCCGTCAATTTTTCTTTGTTCGGCTATCTCCTCCATTTTCTCGGCTATGGCGTCTTTTTCCTCGCCATAAACAATCATTGTTAGGATGTCATCTATTCCAGCTGTTTTTGGGGCTGTTCTCGCCGCGGCTAGCATAAGCTTTGCAGCTTCAAGGATTGCCTCTTTTTCGCCTATTTCACTTTCAATTTTTGGGCTCATATACGCACCTCTCATGCTATGATAGAACTACATTTGGCTGTGAAATGTTAAGTGTTTTTCGATTTTCGCTTAAAAACTAGAAGAGGTGAAGGCCTTCTTCAAAAGCTCAATTATGGCGTTTAACTGTCCGGTGTACAAGCCTATGGCGAATAGGGATACTCCTAAAAGAAGTAGTAGGGCGCCTATGACTCTGCGCTCGTACAAGTCCATGTCCATTTCACTCCAAAAATCTCTTGAGGCGGGCTTCAACCTGGCTTTTCGGGACGAAGCCAACTATTCTGTCAACTTCTTCGCCAGCCTTCATAATTACAAGGGTTGGTATGCTAAAAACTTGGAAGCGGTCGGCTGTTGCCGGATTCTCATCAACATTAAGCTTTCCAAAAAGAACTTTGCCAGCATACTCCCTCGCCAGTTCCTCTATAACTGGCGCCATCATTCTGCATGGCATACACCAGTCTGCGAAAAAGTCGATCAGCACAAGCTGATTTTTGCCTACAACTTCGTTAAAATTTGAATCTGTAATATGGATTACTTGTCCACTCAAATTCTTCTTCTCCCTAAACTCTTTCATTAATTCGCGCAGTTTCTTTTCCTTAATACGTTTCAGTTCAATGTCGTCTTCGGATATAAACTCTTCGTGCTTTCCCGACATATTGGCACCTCAACTCTATCCGCTTTTAAGGTTTTCCAATAGTGCTTTTAACTTTCCATAAGCCTCTTTCGGATCGTCAATTTCCATGGCTGTTTTCTCAAAGGGGCAGACATCCTCTCCGGAAGCGTCCAATATTTTTTCCACAAGCCGCCCCCACTCAAAATAGATGTTGTGGTTTTCGAAGACTTGTTTGGCTTTGGCGCTTATGGTTGATGCGTAAACAGCCAGAACCCCGGCGTAAATGCAGAGTAGCGCGATGGCTTTTCCAACGACTTTGTCTGCAACCGACGTCCCCCTCATTTTGTCCCCGAACTTGTCTAGGGCTTCTATAAAGGCGAAAACTCCGTGGGCTTTACTTTCAAAAAGTACTATAGAATCCTTAACTATCACAAGTGTTAAACCCTTTTCATGAAGCCTCTTTTTGGCTAATTTTAGGTCTTCCCACATTCGCCTTTCATCTCGATGAGTGCCTTAACAAGGTTTTCTCTAGAACACTCGCCTTGACTTACAACCTCCATTTGTAAAACTTTATTGGGCACTTTGGAGAAAAGCCTCTCCACAATCTGTTCAATGCTTAGCCCCTCACGCAAAAGGGCTTCAACACTGTTTTTTAATGCAAAGATGTTGTCTAAAACCTTCATCAAAACGGATTTATCCCAAAAGCCATGTCCTCCATAGGCTTTCTCAAAATCTAAACTCACAACTTTTCTAATCGATTTTATCGTGTCTTCAAGGTTTTCATCCCGCATCAAAATAACTGGTTTAGGATTTGTCACCAAATCTCCAATAAATAGGCAGTCTTCAACTAGAAAGGAGACGCTGTCAAAACTGTGCCCGGGAGTTTCAAAAGTTTTAACGGTTAAGCCGCCAAATTCGGCGACCTCTATTAGTGGTTTGGCTTGCACTGGTTTAGGCTGACCCCAAACCACCCGCCTATAGGCTGGAATCTCCGGAGGCTTCGCCAGTGTTTCCAGCGACTTTTGAGGGGCAAAAACTTCAACGCCAAACCTTTCTTTGAAAGTTGGGGCTCCGCCACAGTGGTCCTCATGATGATGAGTTAAGAGGATAGCCTTAACATCTAACTTCATGTTTTCTATGAATTTTGCCGCTTCTTTAGCCGTGTGTGGGCAGCCAGAGTCTATGACAAGCCCCCTATAATAGTAGAAGGTTGTCCAGTAATATGGCTCGCCGTTATGGTCTTTGCCGACACTTATGGCTATGAAGTCTTTTGCGATATGCTCCCATCTGAGCATACCAAACACTAAACTATGGTGCAGAAGATTAGAATTTATCTATTTTCAACCTTGAACAACTGGCTTTCTGGCATGGCGGCTATTTTCCAGGCAAGCTCCTCGTTAGGCACTCCCTTTGAAAATTGCTCTTTAAGCATTTCTACCACATGCTTTTTCACGTAAATTTTTAAGGCTTTGTCTTGGCTTTTGAGCCTGAAAATTGCCGATATGGCTTCGCTGGAGTTTCTAACTTCAAGCTTTCTGTTTCCTATGGTGCATTTAGTAGCTGCTTGAATGCCGTCAAGGACGCATGAAAAAGGGGTGATTAACGGGAGCTCCGCTATAACGTGCATGTTCCACAGTTTATCATTGTCCACGTTTAGCGTTTTCTTTGCCAACCTCGCCATTTTCACACCTATAACTAAGAATGGTCCCAAATGTCCATGAAGGTTTTCGGCATTCTTAATTTCAAGCGTTAGGACTTCCTTCTCATCAAGCACTTTTAACTCCCTTCACTTTCGCCCTTTCAAGCGCTCCAATCACTGGCAAAGCGATTATCAGGCTTATTATTCCGCCTATGAGGTGCCACAAACCCCAGAAAGTCAGTGCCCAATCCAGGGACCTCTCCATAAAGACTGTTCCAATTACTACGCCTGCAAAGTAGGCGGATATTATCGTTGCCACCGTTGCCACCAACATGTTGTATGGTTTAAGGCTTACTTTGTGCTTGCAGAGGGTCATTAAAGCATCAAAGACCATGGCTGAGGCTAGGAAGCCTATCATTTGTGTTGATGCTGGTCTCATTGCCAGCACTATTATGGCGCCTATTATGCCAACCATTGATGGTATTCCAGCCTTGCCGGAAGCCCAAGTAGCCAGAAGCAGGGTGAAGTAGACTGAAAAGTCGCAAAATATGGGTAGATGAAACAGCGTGAATCCCAGGGGTCCAACTGTTATGTTTAATATTACCCACATGGCTGAGAATATGGCTATTGTGGCTATGTCGAATGGTTTGAGGGACATTCCTAATCCTCGTAATACTTTTTTTCTTTAACGTAATACCAAATTGCATAAAAACTTTATGGTTAAAAAACAAAAATAAAACTGTGGTTCCCATGGCGAAAATGGAGAAAATAGTGCGGGTAAGCGTAACCTTTCCACCAGATTTGCTGAAAGATTTTGACGAGGTTATACGGAAAATGGGCTACGAAAACCGTTCTAAGGCTGTTCAGGAAGCTGTTAGGCTTTTTATCTCTGAGAAGAAGTGGCTTCAGGAGGAGAAGGGAATGCAAGCAGGGGTTTTGATGCTTCTATACGACCATGAGGTTAGGGGTTTGGAAGACGCCCTAACAGACGTGCAGCACCATTATGCTGGCATAATCTCTTCAACAATGCACATCCACCTAACCGAGCGAGATTGTTTAGAGGCTATTGCAGTTAAGGGCGACGCCGCAGAAATCCGAAAACTGAGCGACGAGCTCTCATCAAAACGGGGTGTCAAACTCCTCAAGGCAATGATTGTCTCGCTCTAACGGGTTATTTCAAACATTTTTTCCAAGGCTTTTCTCGCTTTGCTTGCTATAGGCTCTGGAACAGTGACCACATGCTTCTCCTCTTTTAAGGCTGTGTAAATCCTTTCAAGAGTGTTTAGTTTCATGTTTGGGCAGACGGCGCCCTCATAAGCCAAAATGAACCGCTTACCCGGATTATCCTTCCTTAAACGGTGTAATAGTCCCTCTTCTGTTGCCACAATAAATGTTTTGGCGTTGCTTTCCCTTGCATATCGGCACATTTGGGATGTGCTCCCAATGAAGTCGGCTATTTTGCGCATTTCAGCCGTGCACTCCGGATGAACCATGACAACTGCGTCTGGGTAATCAGCCTTTAGGACTTGAACTTCTTCTGGGTGGAAGAGCAGATGGGTTGGGCAGAAACCGCGTTCTGGGATGGGGATAATCGTCTTTCCAGTCTTCTCTTGGACGTATTCTGCCAAGTTGTGGTCTGGTCCAAAAAGAACTGTTTCGGCGTTTAAGGCGTTTATCACCTCAACGGCGTTGGCTGAAGTGCAGCACACGTCGCAGTAAGCCTTTGCAGAAGCTAAAGTGTTAACATATAAAACCAGTGGCACAAGCGGATAGAGCACACGTATCCTCTTAATCTCGTCAACGGTGAGCATCTGAGCCATGGGACAGCGGGCACCAGCGGAAGGCAGCAAAACCTTCTTGTCTGGATTGAGGATGGCTGCGGATTCAGCCATAAAATCAACGGCTGCAAAAACAATTATTTCTGCTTCCTTTTCCTCCATGGCTTTTCTGCTGAGCTCTATGCTGTCTCCTACGTAGTCGGCGATGTCCTGAACCTCTGGTCTCTGATAGTTGTGAGCCAAAATAACGGCTTTTTTCTCCTTCTTCAACTGCAATATTTTTTCGGCAAGAGACATTTCCAACTTCGCCTTTAAGCATCTTCAAAAGTGCATTGTGGGATATATGCCTTTATGCCCTTACCAGCGTGGTTCTACAACAAGACCATAGCAATCGTTAAAGCACCCGCAAAACTCATTATCCTTAGAAATGGAGAAGCTCAGATTTTTCGCCACCACGGTCATTGGGCTTGAGGATGTAGCCTCAAAAGAAGTTGAAAGCCTTACTGGAGTTAGAGCTGAACTGGATGTTGGAAGAATAGCCTTCCAAGGCAGCCTAAAAGACGTTTACCTCCTAAACTTGAAGGCGGCAACCATCAACAAGATTTTCATCGAACTTTGCAAGTCAACCTTTGAAGGCTTAAACGACATTTACAAGCTTGCGAAAAGTTTGGACTACACTTGGATATTGGATGCCCAGCAGACCTTCGCCATAAGAAGCGAAAGAACCGGCGTACACAACTTCACAAGCATGGACGTCTCCCGCGTAGCAGGACAAGCCATAATAGACTCCTTCGCCAATGCCACGGGCAAAAGGTTGAAGGTGAACTTGAACGAGCCAGATGTTGAAATATACTGCCTAGTAAGAAACAGCGACTTCATAATGGGAGTAAACACCACAGGAGCTTCTCTACATAAGCGGGGCTACCGCGTATATAGCCACCCAGCAGCCATAAAACCAACAATAGCCTCAGCCATGCTCCGAATAGGCAACTGGACAAAAGCCAAATCCCTCATAGACCCTATGTGCGGAGGAGCCACCATCCCAATAGAAGCCGCATTAGAAGCAAGTGGCATCCCACCGAACCATCTGCGGAAAGACTTCGCCTTCCTAAAGCTCAAAATCTACAACCGAGAAGCCTTCGAAAAGGTTAGGACTGAAACATTAGTCCAGCAAAAGGCTAAAGGCGAATATGCGATTTATGCCATGGAAAAATTCGCCAAGCACATGCAGGGCGGAATTGAAAACGCCAAAAAAGCCGGCGTATACCAAGCAATAAAATTCAAAATTGGAGACGCCACAAAACCAGGAGACTATCCAGAAGCAGAATTTGACCTAATCCTCGTTAATCCGCCCTACGGGCTGAGGGCAAACCCAAAAAAAGGCATAAGAAAACTATACGAAAGCTTCCTTAGGGCGTTAAAGACGAAATCTCCGGAAGCAACCCTAGTCATAATAACGGCGGCATCAAAAAGATTTAGAGAAGCAGCTGAAAACGCTGGAATAGCCATAATTGGAGACCGCAAAATATGGCATGGTGAACTACTAACAAGAATATTCACATGCAAAATTTAACGGGTAAAACGTTGGTGCGGCGGGCCGGATTTGAACCGGCGAACCCCTACGGGAGAGGATGGCTCATAGGGGTATAGCTTCTAAACACCGATCTTGAGTCCTCCGCCTTTGACCTGGCTTGGCTACCGCCGCCCATTTTTCAAAGAATGGTATGATGGGATTTAAGCTTAGCGACTGTACTTTTGAGGGTGAGACGTGAAAAATAGAGGGGGTAGGCCACTATTGGGTTCTGGGGGGCTCAATAAATATTGGTTTTCTTAGGGGTTGCGGAGCTGGAAGACGGATTTTTCCACAAAAAAGTTTATTAGTGAGCTGTGCAGTTTTACGTGTTTAGCTTCAATATTATTGGAGACTTTTTAAAGCTGGATGATCCAAAAGCGGAGGAATTTAAAGTTTGAGAAACGCGCACCACGTGTTCGCCTTTATCATCAATTAAAAGGGTAGAGATTGCGGGGTTGGTTTATAATGGTTAAGCTTTCAAAGGAAGATGTGAACACACTTCTAAAGGCTTTCTTCAAAGAGAAGGGACTTGTCCGCCAGCACCTAGACTCCTATAACGAGTTCATAGACCACGGCCTACAAGAGGTTGTAGATGAAGTTGGTGAAATCCCAATAGAGGTTCCAGAATGCCCCTACACAGTTAAGCTTGGACAAGTTTGGATAATTGATCCACAGACTAGGATTAGCGGTCCATATGTGACAGAGGTTGACGGAACAAAACATGAAATCTACCCAATAGAGGCTAGGCTTCGCAATTTAACCTACGCGGCGCCAATAGCCCTCGAAATGACCCCCGTTGTGGACGGCAGAGAACAGGATACAGAACTCGTTTTCATCGGCAATATCCCAGTAATGCTCAAGTCTAAACTCTGCTTCTTGTCGCAGCTCTCCCGCGAAGAACTTATAGCCGTAGGGGAAGACCCCGACGACCCGGGCGGTTACTTCATTGTTAACGGCTCTGAACGTGTTATTGTGGCTATGGAGGATTTAGCGCCTAACCGCATAATTGTTGACATTGACGAGAAAGGCGCCACGCCAGTTTACCAGGCAAAACTCTTCTCAACAACCGTTGGCTTCAGAGCAAGAATAGAGCTGAAAATGAAGTCTGATGGAGCCCTATACGTCACGATGCCTGGAGTGCCAACAGAAGTCCCCTTCGTTATTGTAATGCGTGCCTTAGGGCTTGAATCTGATAAGGAAATTGCTGAGGCTGTCTCCCTAGACGAGGAAATCCAAAGTGAGCTGGAACCATCCTTTGAGAAGGCTGTTGGCGTCGACACAGTTAGAGATGCAATTTTATATATTGGAAACCGTGTAGCCCATGGGCAGGTTGAGGAGTACAGAATTCAGAAGGCTGAACAGGCCATAGACAAGAACTTCCTACCCCACTTGGGAAGGACAAGCCAAAACCGCCGCGAGAAAGCCATATTCCTCGGCGAAATGGCTTGCAGAGTCATAGAGCTGAAGCTTGGAAAGCGAAAGCCAGACGACAAAGACCACTTCAAAAACAAGCGTTTGAGGCTCGCTGGACCGCTTCTGGCGGACCTGTTCCGTGTAGCCTTCAGAAACCTTGTAAGGGACATAAAATACCAGCTTGAAAGGATAGGGGTTAAAGGACCAATAATCACGGTTTCAGCTGCCGTCCGCCCAGGAATAATAACTGAGAGGCTTCAGCACGCCCTTGCCACTGGAAACTGGGGAAGGGGCCGTGTGGGCGTAACACAACTCCTTGATAGGACGAATTACCTTTCAACCCTAAGCCACTTGAGGAGGCTCCAGTCGCCCCTCAGCAGAAGTCAGCCGAACTTTGAGGCTAGAGACTTGCACTCAACCCATTGGGGACGCCTATGCCCAAACGAGACTCCAGAAGGCTCCAACTGTGGCTTAGTTAAGAACCTTGCATTGTCAGCCTCCATATCTGTAGGCGTCAACCCAGAAAAGGTTAAGCAGATACTGTTCAGCATGGGCGTCACACCAGTTTATGAGGCGAATGAAACTCTGAAGCGTTACGGTGCAAAAGTCTTCGTGGATGGAACCATTGTCGGCTACTGCGCCACACCAGAAAAGGTGGTTCAAGAGTTTAGGCAACGCCGACGCATGGGTGAAATCTCAACGGAAGTTAACATTGCCTACTTCTCAAAGGAGTATGGCGAAAGGGAGGAAATATACGTCAACTGCGACGAGGGTAGAGTTAGGCGCCCGCTAATAATAGTTGAAAATGGTGTTCCAAAGCTTCAACCAGAGCACATAGAAAAAATAGCCAACGGCTTGTGGTCTTGGGAAGACCTCGTCAAAAACGGCATAATAGAGTATTTGGACGCCGAGGAGGAGGAAAACGCCTACGTCGCCATAAGTACAGTAGAACTAACCCCGGAGCACACGCACTTGGAAATTGCAACCCACACGATTCTTGGAATCTGTGCCTCAACAATTCCTTACGCGGAGCATAACCAGTCGCCCAGAAACTCTTATCAGGCGGCTATGGCAAAGCAGGCGCTCGGCGTCTTCGCCACCAACTTCCCATTCCGTGTTGACTCAAGGGCGCATATACTTCATTATCCCCAGACGCCGCTGGTTGAAACAGCCCTAATGGAGGTTATGGGCTATAAGCTTCGCCCATCTGGGCAGAATTGCATTGTGGCTGTTTTATCCTATGAAGGCTACAACATGGAGGACGCCCTAATATTTAACAAAGCCTCCATTGAAAGGGGCTTGGGACGCTCCACATTCTACCGTATATATGAGGCTGAATGCCGCCAATACATGGGAGGACTAAAAGACAAATTCGTCATCCCAGAACCTGGAACAAGGGGCTTCAGAGGTGAACAATATTATAGGCTTCTGGAGCCGGACGGCATAATAAGCCTAGAAGCCCAAGTTGCAGGCGGAGACGTTCTAATCGGCAGAACAAGTCCGCCAAGATTCCTTGAAGAGTACAAGGAGTTTGAGGTTAAGGGTCCATCGATGCGGGACACTTCTGTGGACATGCGTCCATCAGAAACCGGCATAGTGGACGCGGTCTTCATAACAGAGTCTGGTGAGGGAAGCAAACTTGTAAAGGTCAGGGTTAGAGACCAGAGAATCCCAGAGCTTGGCGACAAGTTTGCATCCCGTCACGGACAGAAGGGCGTTATTGGACTTATTGTGCCCCAAGAGGATATGCCCTTCACAGAGGACGGCATAGTCCCAGACATTATAATTAATCCCCACGCCATCCCTTCAAGAATGACCATCGGGCAGTTCATAGAGTCCATAGCAGGCAAAGTAGCCGCCATGAGAGGAAAACCAGTGGACGGCACACCATTCTCCAATGAGAAGGCGGAAGACCTAAGAAAAGCCCTAATAAAGCTTGGCTTCAGCCACACTGGAAAAGAAGTCTTCTACAACGGTGTGACTGGAGAAAAGTTTGTGGCAGACGTTTTCGTAGGCATAGTCTACTATCAGAAGCTCCACCACATGGTTGCAGACAAAATCCATGCAAGAGCCAGAGGACAAGTGCAAATGTTGACCAGACAGCCGACGGAGGGAAGAGCCCGTGGTGGCGGGCTCCGCTTCGGCGAAATGGAGAGGGACTGCCTAATTGGGCATGGCGCCGCCATGCTTCTCCGTGACAGACTTTTAGAAGAGTCTGACAAGTATACGCTCTATGTTTGTGAGAATTGTGGCTACATAGCCTACTACGACCTAAAACAGCGTAAGTATGTCTGCAGAATATGCGAAGACAAGGCTAAAATCTCGCCTGTAATAGTTTCCTACGCTTTTAAGCTTCTTCTCCAAGAACTGATGAGTCTTTGTATAGCGCCAAAATTGAAGCTTAAGGAGAGAGCCTAAAATGGCGGCAGTTGAGGAAGTCGCCCATAAAGTTGTTGATGAAATCCGTTTCGGCTTACTATCCCCCCAGGAAATACGCAAACTATCGGTTGTTGAAATTCAAACGCCTGACACCTATGATGAGGATGGCGCCCCAATAACCGCTGGGCTTATGGACGGAAGGCTTGGAACCCTGGAGCCAAGGCAGAGATGCAAGACATGTGGCAACACCGCTATACGCTGTCCGGGGCATTTTGGGCACATAGAATTAGCAGTCCCAGTAATCCACATAGAATTTGCAAAAATAATTTATGACCTCCTTAGGGTTACATGCCGAAACTGTGGGCGAATTCTACTTCCAGAGGACGCCATCAAGAAGTTGAGGGCTAGAATTGAGAGAACCCGCCAACTCTTGGGAACAGTTCCAGAAGAGGTTTTTAAGCGAATCACCCAAGAGATAAGGGCTAAGACTTGCCCCCATTGCAACGCGCCCCAGTATAAGATAACCTTCGAAAAACCCACAAAATTTAGCGAGGAAATTCCGGGTGGTTCCCAGCCATTAACGCCAAGCATGGTTAGGGAGAGGCTTGAACGCATACCAAATGACGATTTGGAGCTTCTGGGCTTCGACCCGAAAACAGCCCGTCCAGAATGGATGGTTCTCCAAGTTTTACCCGTTCCACCAGTATATGTGCGTCCATCAATAACTTTGGAGTCCGGAATACGCTCAGAGGATGACTTAACCCACAAACTTGTGGACATAATCCGCATAAACCAGCGCCTAAAGGAGAACATGGAGGCTGGCGCACCCACCCTCATAATTCAAGACTTGTCGGAACTCCTCCAGTACCATGTAACAACATACTTTAACAATGAGGCTTCTGGCATTCCGCCGGCAAGGCACCGTTCTGGAAGAGCCCTTAAAACGCTTTCCCAGAGGCTTAAAGGCAAAGAGGGAAGATTCAGAAGCAACCTCTCCGGGAAGCGTGTAGACTTCTCGGCGCGGACGGTGATTTCTCCAGACCCAAACCTAGACATAAACGAAGTTGGCGTACCATTAGAGGTTGCCATGAGGCTCTCAGTTCCAGAAAAGGTGACCACATGGAACATTGAGGAGATGCGAAAACTTGTCATTAATGGTCCCTTCAAATATCCTGGAGCCCTCTACATTATCCGTCCAGATGGCAAGAGAATTAGGCTTGAGTTTGTAGCTGATAGGGAGAAGATTGCCGAATCCCTAGAGCCGGGCTACATTGTTGAGCGTCACTTAAAAAACGGTGACATAGCCATTTTCAACCGTCAACCGTCCCTCCACAGAATGTCCATTATGGCGCATTATGTGAGAGTCTTGCCATACAAGACCTTCCGTCTTCACCTATGTGTTTGTCCGCCCTACAACGCAGACTTCGACGGGGACGAGATGAACCTTCACATACCGCAAAGTGAGGAAGCTCAAACAGAGGCTCGCCTCCTCATGCAAGTGCAAGACCAAATCCTCTCGCCGAGATTTGGCGGTCCAATAATTGGGGCTATCCGGGACTTTATAACGGCTGCATACCTCTTCACGAGGAAGTCAAACTACTTAACAAAGGATGAGGTTAGCAGACTATTAATCGCCGCTGGCTATGAGGGTCCACTTCCAGAACCGCAAATAAAAGAGCCCCAGCCCATGTGGAGTGGCAAACAAATTTTCAGCCTATTCCTGCCGAAGGATTTAAACTATGTTTTGAAGGCAAATACTTGTCGCGGATGTGCCAAATGCCTTAAGGAGGAATGCCCCTACGACGCCTACGTCGTCGTTAAGAACGGGCAGCTAATATGCGGCGTAATTGACAGAAAAGCCATAGGTGCAGAGCAATCTGAAAGCCTCCTCCACAGAATAATTAAGGATTATGGAACGGCTGCTGGACGAGAGTTCATAAACAATATTACGAGATTGCTGAAGCTTTTCATAACAATGAGGGGCTTCTCCTACTCCTATGATGAGCTTGTTCTTTCTCATCAGGCTGAGGCGAAAATAAGGAAGATTATGGAGAGGGTTGAAAAACGCATTGAAGAGCTTATAAAGAGTTACCGAGACGGCACACTGCCAAGGCTTCCGGGACAAACCCTCGAAGACTCCTTTGAAATTTACGTAATGAACGAGTTAGCTAAAGCCAGAGACGAAGCAGGAAAAATCGCTGATGAAGACTTCACTTTGGAGAATTCTGGCATAGTGATGACGAGAACAGGCGCTAGGGGTTCAAGCCTAAACATCGGGCAGATGAGCGCCTGTGTTGGACAGCAGGCTGTGCGTGGAAAACGTATAATGCGTGGCTATTTGGGAAGGACGCTGCCCCACTTCAAGTTCGGCGACCCATCTCCAAAAGCGCGAGGCTTCGTTTACTCTTCATACCAGAAGGGCTTAGACGCCATAGAATTCTTCTTCCACGCCATGGGCGGACGCGAAGGGCTTGTGGACACCGCTGTTAGGACGCAGCAGAGCGGCTACATGCAGAGACGCCTAATCAACGCTTTGGAACACTTGCGCCTAGAATACGATGGAACTGTTAGAAGCTCAACAGGCGACATAATCCAGTTTAAGTATGGCGAGGATGGTGTTGACCCAGCTAAAAGCGACCATGGAAAGGCTGTAAACGTGAGCCGCCTTGTTGAACAGATAAGAATTGGAATGGAAAAGGGTAAGCCAGCACCTCCAGAATACATTAAGGAGAAGCTTAAGGAAGTTGAAGACCAACTCACGCCATTGCTGATAAGCGAGCTTAAGCAGAGCCTAACAGAGGCTAAACTCAGCAAGGAGGGCGTCGACAAAGCCATAGAGCTAACAGTTGAGCACTACAAACGCGCCTTGATGGAGCCCGGTGAAGCCGTGGGCATAGTTTCAGCCCAATCCATTGGAGAGCCAGGCACACAGATGACCCTTAGGACATTCCATTATGCTGGTGTTAGAGAGCAGAACGTAACCTTGGGCTTGCCGAGGCTTATTGAAATTGTTGACGCTAGGAGGGTTCCATCAACACCCATAATGGTCATTTACTTGGATGAGAAGCACCGCAAGAGTAGGGAAGCCGCCGTAAAAATAGCCAGAAATATACTTTACACGACCATTGAAAACATTGCCCAAGCTGTATACCAAGACCCAGTTCGCGGGGAAATCATTGTTGAATTGAATAAGGCTATGATGGAAGACAGGGGCGTAACAATACAGGAGCTTAAGGAGAAAGTGAAAATTGCCAACTGCACAGTGAAGATAACTGGAAACCGCATCCACGTCAAGCCCAAAAAACCCGAAGCCCTGAAAAAGCTCCTTGACAAGGTTTCATCCTTCTACATTAAGGGTGTGCCTGGCATAAAGCGTGTTCTGGTCACTGAAGAGCATGGCGAGTGGGTTATACGCACAGACGGCTCAAACCTCCCCAAAGTTCTGGAGGTTTATGGCGTTGACACTACTAGGACGACTACAAACAACGTTCATGAAATAGCCAAAACATTGGGAATAGAGGCTGCCAGAAACGTCCTAATCCAGGAGGCTAAGAGCGTTTTAGAGGAGCAAGGCTTAGATGTTGACGTTCGCCACGTGATGCTTGTGGCGGACATGATGACCGCCACGGGCGAGGTGCAACAAATCGGCAGACACGGCGTGAGCGGCAAAAAGGCAAGTGTCTTGGCTAGGGCAGCCTTCGAAATAACAGTTCCAAACATCGTTGAAGCCGCCATAAGAGGAGAAAGCGACCCATTGGAAGGCGTGACTGAAAACGTTATTGTTGGGCAGTCCATACCCGTCGGCACAGGGCTTGTGGAACTGTTTATGTCCACGTCTGAGCTTAAGAGGGAGAACAAATGATAGACATAGACAAGGCCATTTCAACGGCTGTTAAAACTGGTAAGGTTTCTTTTGGCTCGAATTCGGCGATACAGAGCGCCAAAACTGGTAAGGCAAAAATGATTATTGTTGCTTCTAACTGTCCAGCTGAAATCCGCAGCGACTTGGAATACTACTGTAAGCTTTCCAACATTCCATTAATCGTTTATCGTGGTTCTTCAATGGATTTGGCTGCTGTCTGTGGAAAACCTTTCCTTGTTTCAGCGTTAACTATAAGAGAGCCCGGTGATTCAGAAATTCTTAGATTAGCAGAGTCCACTGAAGAAGCCGAGGAGGAGTCCGAAGGAGGAAGCGAATGAGTAGCGGCATAAAATTCACCACCACAGAGATGAAGTATATAGCCCTCTTCGAAAGTATAAGCGGCGCCAGCGTCAAAGACTGCATAGTTGACGAGGAACAGGGACGAGTAATCATGGTTGTGAAGGAAGGCGACATAGGCGCAGCCATTGGGAAGGGCGGAAGAAACATTAGGCTTCTTGAAAGGATGACGGGCAAAAAGCATGAGATAATAGAGTATTCTGAAGATCCAGTCCAGTTTATTAAAAACGCGTTGAAACCAGCCAACGTCCAAGAAGTTAGAATAACCGAAAGACCAGACGGCAAAACAATAGCCGTTGTAACAGTCCACCCAAGAGACAAGGGCGTAGCCATAGGAAAAAATGGTAGAAACGCCGAACGCCTCCGCATGCTAGTGAAACGCTACTTCCAAATACAAAACGTCAGCATAATCTAAAAACAGCCAAAAAATGGAAAAAGAGGGCAAAAACAAGCATGAGGAAAAATCTAGCTGCAATAATTCTCTGTGCACTTCTTTTAGTTTCCACTTTAATTAACCATGCTTATGCAGCCGAAGAGTCCCTTCCAAGCAAGTTTTTGGGCAATCCACTCCTAATTCTCACAGCAATAATCATAATCGACATCATAGCCTTCCTCTACAGAAAAATCAGAAAATAAGCTCCTTTGTTACTTTGATAGGATTAGATCTATGAGTGCTTTTTGGTCTACTTCTGCTCTTGTTCGCCAGTCCAGATACAACTGTTCGTTTTCGTCTTGAGTTAGGTATCCATAGCGTATGTAGTGGTCTATGTTTAAGCCCACCTTCCAACATGGCAGCTTCTCGCGTAATAGTTCTTCCACTTCTTTTCGTGGTGCTTTTCCCTTCTTTGAGATTATGTAGGCTATTGTTATGGCTAGTCCAGCCAAGTCGTCTATTCGCCAACCAACCATCTTAGCCTCTTTAGGCGTTAAATCACCACGGAGGGTTATGTAGAACCTTGCCCTGTCTAACTCCTCCAGCGTCGGATTTTCGGAGGCTGGCTTTTCCTCTTCAAAAACCATTTTAACCTGCAAGTCCAAAGGCTTCAAGTACTCATCCAAAATGCTTAAAACTTTTGGGTAGTCGGAGCCCAAAGTCTTTCTGAGCTCCCAACCCTTTACTCCGGGCTTTTTGTGTCTGCGGTAGAAAAGCATGTGAACGGCGCGTTTTATCTTGCTTGCGTAGACGGCTTTCCTTTTACTCATTTTTACGCCTCCTTTCTTCGCCATTTTTCCCACTCTTCACGGGTTATGGCTATAGGTATTGTGACCAGCTGTTTTTTGGCTATGCGCCTCTGCTGCTTTTCAAAGGGTCTGATGAAAATCTCCTCTTCCAACGGGTTGATTTCAAGGGTTGCATAGCCATAAGTTACGAGAAAACTCGTCATAAATGCTCTGTGGATTGTTTCCTCATAGGTTTCTGCGCCAACAAAATCCCAGTATCCTATTCTGCCATTTTCGCCCTTCTCCTCAACAAGCCTTTTCAGTTCATTCCAGAAGTTTTCCAACTCTTCTGTGAAGGCTTTATCCCGCAAAATTTTAAGCCTTATAAGCTCCTCTCGGGTAGCTGCTCTACCAGCCTCCTCGGGTGGAGGAAACTCTTTCCATCTATCTTTCAGTGGCGGTAGGCTTTCCCAGTAGCGCAGTGCCTCCTTTAGGCTGTGGAGCGAAATCTGTTCAAACTCAACTATTGGGTGCCAAGCGCCGAGAAAAGCCTCCACTATGGCTTCTTTCTCTAAGTGTTTTATCTTCTCCTCTAAGAGGAAAGGGTCTGTGTAAAGGGATGTTGAGCGGTGCTTAACCCACTCGCTTTGAAGCCTAATAACGGATGCGAGGCGGTTTATGGCTTCAGCGTCTAGGCATAGGTCTTCTGGCTGCTCCCATTCTGGGAAAAACTCCCTAACAACCCTAATTATCTCATCCACATCCACCAGAAAGGGGTCTAGAGAGCGCTCCTCAACAGCCCTACACATCTCAATAACACGCTGAAGCCTCTCCCGCCCAATTCTAATGCGTTCTCGCTTAGATTGCATCATGCAACCTCTTTAATGATGGATTTGCCCTCAACATTCTGAACAGTAATAATGTTGACATTATCCTTAGCGAAGGTTACCTGGCTCGGAGTAATCACAATGTACTGAGCATTCGCATCCTTAACCGTTGAAATAAGCATCTGAGCTATTAACTCACGGTTTTTAGGGTCCATGTGCACATCGTATTCGTCCACTGCGCGGAAGGGTGAACGCACATGCTGTTGCAAAGCCAATAGGAAGCTCATGGTGGCTGTTGTCCTTTCGCCCCCGCTCTGCGTATAGGCGTTAAGCGGCACTGGTTTCCCACCCTTAAAGCCCACCAGAATTTCAAGTCCAGCCGCCTCAATGTCATGCTCGTTCACGAGCTTAACCTCGCCAACAGCTTGAGAACCAGCCAAAATCTTCTTATACTCAAGGTTTACACGTTCTAGGAGGCTTTGAATAACTGTTCGCCAAGCCTGCATCCGAGCCCTAACCTCTTCTAAGGCTTTTTCGCGGTTTTCAGCCACCAGTCGGGCTTTCTCCTTAAGCTCCAAATAAAGCTGCGAATAAGACTCGTACATGCGCTCCACGTCTTCTGAAACGCCAGCCAAAGCCGCCAAATGCCCATCGGCAACGCGAATTTCATCCAAAATCTCGCCAGCACTTTTAACGACGGCAATTCTTGGTCCAGTTTCCTCAGCCCGTTTAATAGCAGCATTCAACTGGGATTTTGCATCTTTAAGCGCCTTTTCCAGATCCTCAATGTTCGCCTTAGCATTCTCCATCCTATAATTCAAAAGTGCAAGTCTAACCCTCGTGTCGAGGATTTGGCTTCCAACCTTCTCCATCTGCTCCTCAAGAATCACCGTCTCCGACAGTTTTCTGCTCAGCTCTTCATCAAGCTTTAAAACCTTCAACCTTGAGCTTTCTATAAGCTCTTTTAGGCTATCAGTTTTCAAAAGCTTCAAGTGCCTACCGCTTTGGGCTTGGTTTTCTATGAAGGCTGCCTCTGCTAGGATCTGTTCGCAGAGCGAAATTGTGGCTTGGCTTCCAGCCTTCTCCCTTTCAAGGCTTATGGTTTCGTTAAGGCTTCTTTTCCATTCGCTTTTCAGCCTTTCAAGTTGGCTCTGCTGGGTTTGAAGCTGTCCTTGAGCTGTTTTGGCTTCCTCTTCAATCTTCCTTAACAAGGCGAGTTCTTTCTCACGTTTTGCCTCTAAATCCTTGACCGCGTCTTCTCTTCGGTTTACCTCAGCCCATGCAAGCTCCCGTTCCAAGAAGCGTCTCTTCGCCATCAACTGCTTCTTCTCTTGAAGTCTTTCGTATTGCTCCCTCCAATAGTTAAGCGTCTGCTCCGCCGACTCCAAAAGCTTGCCTATGGACTCTTCTTGGCTTAGTATGCGCGTAAGCTTTTTCTGAGCTTCCAAAACGTTTTCGCGATAAGCCTCAAGCCCAACAGCCGCCTCAACCATTTTCAGTTTTTCTTGCGGAGAAAGAACTGTAAACTGTTCCACCATGTTTTGATGCATAATAATAAGCATGTTATCCGGGTCAACGCCCAGCCTGGCTAAAAGCCTCTCAACATCCTGCTTTGAAGCGGCGCGGTTTTCAAGCTCAAACCAGTACTTGCCATCCCGCCTCAAAACCCGGGTCAAAAAAATCTGGTCCTTATTAAACTTTGGAACTGGACGTTTGCCTCCCCGCTTAGAATTATCCAGTATAAGCGTCACACGGGCTTGATCCTTACCCCAACGGATCAAGTCGCTGAGCTTCCTAGAACGCTCAGTATAAGACTGTCCAAGGGCTACAGAAATAGCCAACAAAAGCGAGGACTTCCCAGCACCATTAGGACCACAAACAACGTTCACACCTGGCTTAAGGGGTACCCTAGCATACTCATAACTCATGAAATTTTCAAGGATCACCTCGCTGATGAGCATTTGACTTCTTTGCCTCTAACGATTCTTACTGCAGTATAAAATGAGGATAAAAACTATTATTAAAACAATTAGGCAACCAGCAGCTAAAGAAAACCACTATTTTGACAAATTCTTGAAGGGATTTAGAGTTTGTTTTGGCTGAGCTTTTTCCTTACCTCCATTTCAAGCATCCATTCTTTGGCTAGCTCCTTTGGGAAATCATCAAACATCTTCTTCAAAGTTGCCACAGAAAGTTTTCCGAGGGGTTTTTGGCAAACTGCACATTTAAACCTAAAGTGGGTTTCCTCAACCGTTAAAAGCGGTGAGCGGCAATATGGGCAGAAAAGCGTACCATCCCTATAAATCGGCGCTTTTAACTTGTCTTCCATTTTAATCCATCCCGATAATACTTTATAAGATGTGCCAAGCCTTCCTCTTTAGCCCTATTCGTTAAGTATTTCCAATCTATTTGCTCCCGCATGTTTAAAAGCACTGACATGACATCAGCGAAGTCAAAGGTGTCTGGTCTCCTCGCTTTCAGCTTGGTTATTATGTAGTCTTCTGGGCATGGAATGTTTATCTGCGCACCATCAATGTCAACCCTTCTAAGCCTTTTCAATGATTTTCGGCTAAGGCCAGCAGTGCTTAGCGAGAGAAGGATATCCACTCCCACTCTTGTTACGCTGTCAATAAACCTCATCACAATCTTTCCATTGTAATACAAGGTGTACCTATCCGCCAAAATTGCCTTTAGCTTCTCCCTAGAAATGTGTGAAATGGGAACAATGTCTATGTCCGCCGAGGTTCTTGGTCTACCATAAAAATGTACTGGCAAAGCACCGACGACCACATACTTTATCCTATTTCTTTTAAACCTTTCAACTAAATCCCTTAAGCAAAGCTTAACCTGTTCTGGTATGTAGCTCATAACTATCTATTTTAGGTTGGCAAATGATATAAATGTTCCAAGCTTCAAGCGTAAGACTTTAGTCTCAACGCGTATTATAGGTGTTTGGCGATGCTAAATGGTTGTCGCTGGCAAGGTTTTTAGGCTTTCAGAACCGCTTCCACTGGATGAGGTTGCTTCAAGGCTTAGTGGCTACCGTGTTGAAGAATCCTACGAAGAGGGCGACTACAAGTTTACGCTTGTAACCGAGGTTGTGGGCCTTTTGCCAAAACCAGAAGAGAACATGCTTAGGGGTGTATATTCCCACGACTACATAATCCACGTCTTCCACAGGGGGAAGGTTGCGCCCCTACCTCACACGGTTGAAGCCCTCTTCAGCTTTTCCAAAATGGAAGATGTCACGTTTTTGACGGTTGTTGAGAAGAAGCGCCTAGCCAACTTCATAGCCAACAAGCTCAGCGAAATTCTCTTCGACCGTGTTGGCGGAGTAGTGGAAGCCCGTATACCGCCTGAAACCCTCCGCGAGTTCCACCTGAAAAACCCAGAGGACACAAAAATCACGTTTTTCGATAATGTTGATATTCCAAATGTGAATAAGCTTTCCCTTTATGGACCAGACTTGGTGAACACTTCGCTTTTTGAGGATTACTGTAAGCACGGAGACCTATGGTACATAGTGGCAAGGTCAAGGGAGTACGGCTACGTTGTTGGCATAACCAGAGACGCCTCAGTAACAATATTTAACTTGACAGACAAAGAGAAATACCTAGAATACGTGACTAAAGAGGTTTATCCGCTAATCCTAAAATAAGCGAGCTGCGAAACCACATTTTTCTGAAACTTTAATAGGGCGATTTTAGAGAATAAGCATGCCGATATTGGAGGAAAGTATGTTGGAGTCTAAAGGGAATGCTTTTGGCTATGGCGCAGGCGCCCTCGCTGTTCTTGTTATTTCTTTAGGCTTAGCTGCAGTTATCTACGGCATTAACATTATTCCCTTCGACATCATTAACCTTCTGGCTTGGATTTTTATTCCTCTTGGTGTATACACTTTGTTTTACGCCTTTTTCAACCGCAAAGACCCCGTCTACTATCTTGTCTGGGGAGTTGTCATGACATGCATCGGTGTTATTTCAGCTACGTATACTGTGGTGCCGCCACTTCTGGTTCTGGGGATACTTTTAATTATAATCGCTGTCATAGGTATAGCTGCCTACAAAAGGGGTAAATAATGAGCGGAAAAGAGTATTTGGAAAAGGTTCGCAAGGAAAGAAGCCTATTAGAGCGAATCATGAGCTACATCCCTGGCTATAGAGGATACAAAGAGAAAGAACTGCGGAGGGAAAGCGACCGCCTCGTCCGTATGGAGGTTGTAAACAGGCTTAAGGATGCGAAAATGATTTTTAGGAGGAGCTTTGCAAACCCGACGGTTGCCCAAAGGCTTTCTGGTGAAGACACTTACAGGTATGATGCACTTTTATCACGTCTTGACAGGGTAACCCAAAGGATAGATAGGGCTGTTGCCGGTTATGCTGGAATGTTTGACGCTGTTAAGGTGCGGGAGGATAAGCTTGACCAAGTTCTTCAAGCTGATGCAAATCTCATTGAGAAGGCTCAATCCATAAGGTCTGATGCTGAAAAACTGGTCAAGATGGAGGTTGGCGGAGGCGAGTGGAGACAAGCCATGGACAATTTAACATCAAAGGTTGAGGAGTTGGATAGGCTGATTGACCAGAGAGCTGAAATCCTAAAGGGTTTGCAGGGTTAGAGGAGGTGAAGTTTATGCCAAAAGTTATTGAGTGGGTTGCTGCGAGGGAAGAAGACATTGTTTGGAAATATCCAAATGAGGAGATAGCTTGGGGAGACAACCTAATAGTCCATGAGTATGAGGCTGCAGTCTTCTTCAGAGATGGGAAAGCCTACGACGTTTTTAGGGCTGGACGCCACGTTTTAACAACAGCGAATCTTCCGCTCCTCACAAAGGTTTTGTCCAAAATTGCAGGTTTTGAAAAAGTTCCCTTCAGATGCACTGTGGTCTTCGTATCCCTTAAACAGTTTCAGGGAAGGTTTGGGGCTCAAAGCCAGACGAAGGAACTTGCCCCAATAAAGTTCTTTGGAAGCTTCTGGTTTAGGGTTGAGGAGCCAAACCTCTTCGTGAACGAGGTGGTTGGCGGGCAAGGCGTCTTCACAACAGACAAGCTTCAAGACTTTTTGAGGGGCTACTTCAACGAGAGGCTTATTGACACTTTAAGCCAGTACTCCCTTGCAGAGGTTTATGGGAAGCTTGACGAAACAAGCCTCGTGGCTAAAAACGCCCTCTTCGACGCCTTTTCAAGGATAGGACTTGAACTGATAGACGTCAAATTTGAGGGAATTGACACAACACCGGAATGGAGAGATAGGCTATTCTACGTGAAGACTGGTGTTGCAGCAACTGAAGTTCTAAGGATGGAAACCGTCCAAAAGTCAGCTGAAAGCCTATCAAAAAGTCCCGGCGCCGCTGTGGGAGCCGGCGCGGTGATTCTTCCACAGGTGCTTCAGCCAGCACCGGCGCCAACGCCAGCAGTGCCTATGGTGTTATGTCCAAAATGTAATTTCCAAAATCCACAGACGGCAAAGTTCTGCAGCAACTGTGGCGCGTCACTGCAGCAGCCAGCTGGTGGAGTTAACTGTCCAAAATGTGGGGCATCAAACCCTGCCGGAGCCAAGTTTTGTCTAAACTGTGGAAGCCCACTGCAGTCAACAGTTAAATGTTCAAAGTGTGGAAGCGAAGTCCAAGCCGGAGCCAAGTTCTGTCCAAACTGTGGAGAAAAACTCGCTTAGGCTTTACTCCTTTTCCTTTCTTTGCTCCCTAATTTTGAGGACACCTTAATTATCTCTGAAGTTTAAGCCTTAATTAGCGGATAACCATTAAAGGTGAGATATGAGCGGCGGCCTTAAAGGTTTATGGCTAATCGTTTTAAGCGGTTATCCGGGTTCTGGCAAAACCATGCTTGCTAAAAGGCTTGTCACCGATTACCCGTACCTAGCAAGAATAGGTGTTGACGAGTTGAGGCAGATGCTCTTTTATGAGGGTTTCCCATGCCGCGACGAATTTCTCGTTTATTCCCTTATTGCCGAAATGCGGGACGCGCTCCTAAAGAAGGGCTACAGTGTCATAATTGACTCAACAGCCCCAGACAATGTTACCCGCAACTTCCTATTAACATCAAAAGTTTCACCCGTCAACAGCCTCCTAATAGTTCTCAACGTTGATAAGGAAATCCTAATTAAGAGAAGCCTTGAGCGTTTTGGCACCGCACGCCCTATAGACGCTTATGACAAGCGATGGGAAAACCCGAAAGGTGAAATAGCCATCTTCAAGTTCAAAAGCAACACGCCAGAAGAGTTTGAAGCCTACTACGCCCGCTTAAAAGAGCTCCTTGAAAGTGAAACCCACCCCTTCAAACCAGAATTCCAGCAAAGAATACTAACATTAAAGGAGATAAGAAGGGCCCTCAAAAACTTCCTCATGAAACGCCCCAAGCAAGAACAAGCCTAACCCCTATAAACCACTTTTTGTCGCTCTCTGTCTCTTTTGCATGTTTCATCATCTTCATTTCTTGTAAAGCTTTCCCAAGTTTTTTATGTTTAACCGGCTACTTTAACAGTGTAGGAGGGTGAAGGTTGGAAGCCTATATTTTGATAAATGCTGAGCCTGGTATGATTTGGGAAGTTGCGGAGGCAGCCCTAAAAATTGAAGGTGTTAAGATGGCTCATGCCGTGACTGGACAGTTTGACGCTGTTGTCTATGTGGAGTTTGCCAAGGTTGAGGAGCTTGGAAGAATAATTGAGAAGGTTCAGCAGATTAGGGGTGTCCATCGCACACAAACTTTGATTGCTGTTCCACCACCAATAAGAAAGTAGCAGTCCGCCTAAAGCCTAGATTATCCCAATCCAGCTGCCTATGGCTTCTCCAAAATACGCGAGGAAGGCGAAAACTATCAGCCTAGGCGTAAAACTCAAAACGAGAAAGGTTTTGATGCTTGCCTTCAAAAGTCCGCAGATGAATGCCAAGAACTCTACTGGCATGAATGGGATTAAACCGAAAATGACGTAAAGAATCCATCCCCAACGGCTCCATAAAATTGTGGCTTCCTCAAGTTTTTCAGCTCCAAATTTTCGGGCGACATAAGAGCGTCCTAAGCGATAAGCCATGTAATAGTTTATTGTCATGCCTATTGTAAACCCTGTCGTTGCAGCAACCACCAGCGGTATTGGATGAATCCCCAAAGATGCTGCTGCCACCACGAGTGCAGGGCTTCCCAATGGAACGACTGTTCCAGCAAGTATGGTGGCGAGGAAAACGCCTAAAATGCCATAATCCCTTGCAAAAGCCTTCACGTCCGAAATTATTTGGAAACTTCCAATATTTACAGCTTTAAAGGCGAATATTGCAGCCAACCCTACGGCGAGAAAAATCAGCCCGACGATTGTGGCGGACCTAATCCATGGAGTCTTTACCACTTCTGAAAAACTTCGCCTCGCTTCTTTTTCAGCTTTTGTCGTCCTCTTCAAAAGTCTATCCCCTCCCTAGCCTGGCAACCCCTTTTATAGGGGTGCTTAACCTCCTGCATTTCTGTGACAAGGTCTGCGACATCAATGATCTCCTTTGGTGCATAGCGTCCAGTTAAAACAAGTTCCACATGTTTCGGCTTACTTCTTATAAGCTCCAAAACTTTTTCTATGCTTATAAGTTTGAGGTTTAAAGCCACATTGACCTCGTCAAGTATGACCAAGTCGTATTCCCCGCTTTTAACAATTTTCTCAGCCAGTTGGAAGGCCTCCTCTGCAAGCCTAACATCCGTCTCTGATGGGGGGTGCTCTGTCACAAATTTTCCCCTTCCAAAGGCTTTCAGCGTCAAATTTGGAAGCTTGTCCACAACATAGAGTTCTCCGTAATCGAAGCCGCCCTTAATAAACTGTATAATGTAAACTTTTAACCCTCTGCCTATTGCCCTCAAAGCCAGTCCAAAGGCTGCCGATGTTTTGCCCTTCCCGTCTCCGGTGTAAACTTGCACAAGACCCTTCTCAAGCTTCGGCATTTAGCGTTTACTCCAAAATTTGGTTTAGGAGTTTTTCGGCGGCTGAAGCTGGGTCTATTTCGCGATTAACAATCTGCCTTAAAATCTCCTCGAAGCGTTTCTCCCGCTTCAACTTCTCAATTATTGAGCTTGTCACTTTCTCTTTTATGGCTTCAACAAGTTCCGCCTCAGCCTTTTCCCAACTCCTTTTGTGGAGCACCCCCTTCTGGAGATACTGCCAATGCTCATCTATCTTCTCTATAAGTTGTGGAACACCCTCACCCGTGAGGGCCACTGTCTTTATTATTGGTGGCGTCCAAGCCTTCTCCTTGTTGTTCAACTGCAGCATAGCTTGAATATCCATCACGGTTTTGTCGGCGTTTTCACGATCAGCCTTGTTGACGACGAATATGTCGGCAATCTCCATCATCCCAGCCTTTATGGCTTGAATCTCGTCGCCGAGCCCGGGAGCATGGATAACTATTATTGTCTGTGCCACTTTGATTATGTCAACTTCTGACTGTCCAGCGCCAACGGTTTCAACAATTATCACGTCTTTCCCAGAGGCGTCTAATATTTTTACAGCGTCCTTTGTGGCTTTTGCTATTCCTCCGGGATTGTTTCTCGTCGCCATACTGCGGATGAAAACGCCGTTGTCTGTTGTTAGCTCCTGCATGCGGATTCTGTCGCCTAGGAAGGCTCCGCCTGTGAAGGGGCTTGTTGGGTCAACAGCTATTACGCCGACAGTCTTGCCCCTTCGCCTATATTCTCGAACCATTTTCTCTATTAGGGTGCTTTTTCCAGCGCCTCCTGGGCCAGTTAAGCCTATTATGTGGGCTTTTCCAGTGTGAGGGTAAATCGCTGCAATTAGGCTTTGGGCTTCTTCTAGGCTATTTTCGGCTATGGTTATGGCTTTAGCTATGCTTCTCTTGTCCCCGGCGAGCACGCCTTTGGCTATTTCATCAATTTTTTGCAATGGCTTTACCGGCTATTCTACCTTCTTTTCGGGGCGTTCTCCAGCACATATTTAATAATGGTTTCCGTCGAGGTTCCAGGTCCAAAAACCTCTTTTATCCCAATCTTCTTAAGTTCTGGAATGTCCTCCTCTGGGATTATGCCTCCAGCGAACACTAGAACATCCGTTAAGCCCTTCTCTTTTAGGAGTTCCATTATCCTTGGGAAAAGTGCCATGTGCGCCCCTGACAAGATGCTTAAGCCTATGACGTCAACGTCCTCTTGCAGGGCTGTTTCAACTATTTGTTCTGGTGTTTGCCTAAGCCCTGTGTAGATTACCTCCATTCCAGCGTCTCTTAGGGCTCTTGCAACAACTTTTGCACCCCTGTCATGGCTGTCCAGTCCTGGTTTGGCTATTAACACTCTTATTTTTCTTTCACTTTGCATGCTTGCCCCTCCCACATATTTTGGGTTTTAGATTATTATTAGCTCTTTGTATTCTCCGTAAACTTTTCGAAGGACATCCATTATTTCGCCTAGGGTGGCATAAGCCTTAACAGCCTCAATTATTGTCGGCATGAGATTTTCATCCTTTTCTGCTGCATAATGGAGTTTTTCAAGAACTTCCTTAACTTTTCTGTTGTCGCGTTTCCTCCGCAGTTTCTGAAGCCTCTCTACCTGCTTTTTCTCAACGCTTGGGTCAACCCTTAAAAGCTTAACTGGGATTTCTTCGCCCTCTATTGCGTACTTGTTTACGCCCACTATTATGCGCTTTTTCTCCTCTATTTCCCGCTGGTATCTGTAGGCGCTGTCGGCTATCTCCCTTTGGAAGAAGCCCTTCTCTATGGCTGGGATTACCCCTCCCATGTCGTCGATTTTTTGGATGTATTCCATGGCTTTCTCCTCCATCTCATTGGTTAAAGCCTCCACGTAGTATGAGCCTGCAAGCGGGTCCACAGTGTTTGCTACCCCGCTTTCGTAGGCTATTATCTGCTGGGTTCGGAGAGCCACTCTTACGGATTCTTCTGTTGGTAGGCATAAAGCCTCGTCGAAGGAGTTTGTGTGTAGTGACTGAGTTCCGCCGAGCACTGCGGCTAAAGCCTGAATTGTTGTTCTGACAATGTTGTTTAGGGGCTGCTGGGCTGTTAATGTGCATCCAGAGGTCTGGACGTGCATCCGCATCCACATGGAACGCGGGTTTTTCGCGTGGAAACGCTCCTTCATTATCCTAGCCCATAGGCGTCTGGCAGCGCGGAACTTGGCAATCTCCTCGAAGAAGTCGTTATGGGATGCGAAGAAGAAGGATAGGCGGGGTGCGAAATCATCCACCTTTAAGCCTCGCTTAAGGGTTTCCTCAACATAGGCTATTCCGTCGTAAAGCGTGAAAGCCAACTCTTGGACGGCTGTGGCGCCTGCCTCTCGAATGTGGTAGCCGCTAATGCTTATGGGATTCCATTTTGGCAGGTGCCTAGCACAGTATTCTATTATGTCAACTGAGAGCTTCAGCGAGGGTTGTGGCGGGAAAATGCAGAGCTTTTGGGCGAAAAACTCCTTTAGGTTGTCATTCTGTGTTGTGCCGCCTAACTTTTCCCTTGGGACTCCTTGTTTGTCGCCCACGGCAATATACATGGCAAGCAAGACTGTTGCTGGACCGTTAATGGTCATGGAGGTTGTAACCTTGTCCAGTGGTATGCCGTCAAACAAAACTTCCATGTCTTGAAGCGATGATATGGCTACTCCGCATACTCCAACCTCGCCCCTTGCTATGGGGTGATCTGAATCATAACCCATAATTGTTGGGTAGTCAAAAGCAGTGCTTAATCCAGTTTCGCCCTCGCTTAGCAAATATTTGAATCGCTTATTGGTGTCTTCTGCTGTGCCGTAGCCGGCGAACATCCGCATTGTCCATAGGCGTCCACGGTACATGGTGGCATGCAAACCTCTAGTGAAGGGGTATTCGCCCGGAAACCCCAAATCCCGCATATAATCCATTTCTTTGATGTCTTCAGGCGTGTACAAACCCTTAATCGTCATGCCAGAATGGTTTTTGAACTCTTTTTGGCGTTCTGGACATTGCTTAATCCAGTTGGGCAGCGTTGTCTTTTCCCAGCGTTCCCTTTCCTTTGCTATTTCCTCAATTTTCTGCCTATCAAACATAATAGGCTAAACTCCTACACAAGTGGTTTTGTCTAAAATATCTGCGTCAAGCCTAAAAAGTTATTTCTCCAACAAGTCATCAAACAATGTTAAGCTGGTGAAGTACATGACTTCAAAACGGGCTGGCTTTTCAACAAGGGCTGTTCATGTGGAGAAAAACCCGACACTGTGGGAGCTGTTGCCACGCCAATTTATGAAACCTCGGTATTCGCCTTTAAAAGCACCAAGGAACTGTTGACGTTATAAGCGGAAAAGCTTAGGGCTACCTATACACAAGATTTGACAACCCCACAGTGCGGGCTGTTGAAAGGAAAATGGCACTTTTGGAAGAAGCGGAGGATGCGGCTCCTTCTCCTCTGGAATGGCAGCCATAATAACGGCTGTCCTAACAACTGTTTCGAAGGGCGACCGCGTTGTAGCCTCAAGAGACCTTTACGGCGGAACCCTAACTTTTCCCAAGAAATATTACCAAAATTCGGCATTAAAGTAAGCCTCATAGACGCAACAAACCTAAGCGAGGTGGAAAAGCCATAAAAGAAAACACACGGTCATTTATGCTGAAACGCCGACAAACCCAACCTTGAAAATTGTGGACCTGAGCGGGCTGGCTTCCATAGCAAGAAAAAATGGCATAACGACTAATTGTTGACAGCACCCTTGCCACTTCATACAATCCTGAAACCAATAAACTTTGGCATAGACGTGGTTGTCCACAGCGCCACCAAATATTTGGGCGGACACAGCGACATAACAGCCGGAATAGTCTGCGGCACAAAAGTGTTCATCCAAAACTGAAGCGAAACCGAAAAATCTTCGGCGGAACCATAGACCTAGTGGCGCTTGGCTACTATTAAGGGGCTTGAAAACCTCGCCTTAAGAATGGAGAGGCACAACTAAAACGGAATGCAAGTAGCTGAATTCCTAAAAATCCAAAAATCGCAAAAGTCTATTATCCTGGACTGGCAAGCCACCCACAGCACGCGCTTGCCAAAAAGCAGATGCAGGCTACGGCGGAGTTGTAAGCTTCGAGATTAAGGAGACTTTGAAAAGACGATACAGTTCGTGGAAAGCCTAAAGCTTTGCCTTTTGGCAGCAAGCCTAAGCGGAACAGAAACCTTAGCAACACAACCAGCCAGCCACCTCTTCACATTACTTCATAACCCCGGAACAAAGACAAAAACTCGGCGTAACAGACCAGCTTGTACGCCTAGCTCTAGGAATAGAGGACGCAGAAGACATAATGGCAGACCTAAACAAGCCCTAAACAAAATCTAAAATGCTACAGGAAAAAGGGGATGAAAAGGGAGCTATTCTGCTGGTTTGAAGTAGGCTATGTCGTTTATCGAGGCTTTCCTTTCGTTTGGCGGTTTGAAGACTGCTTCAACCTTCATTCCCATTTGGACTTTATCCGTTTCGCCTATTTTGTGGATTAATCCGCCGTGGGCGCCTTCAAACTTTATTAGGGCGTATATTTGGGGCTTTTCGAGTTTTTTGCCGTCTATGTCTATTGTGGCTATTGTGTATGTGTAAATGTAGCCCCGTTTGCCAACATCAACCCACTCTTCAAGCTTTGCAAAACACTTTTCGCAGTAAAGCCTCGGCGGAACAAAGATTGCGTTGCAGACTGGGCATTTGGCTCCCATTATGCGGGCGTTCTCCTTAATCTCTTTGAAGAAGCGTTCTCCAGCTATGCCAAGCGTGTAGCGGTAGTCAGCCTCCATGTGGCCTATCCAGTGGCGGGCGTTAAATGGGTTTGTTATCTTTTCAAGGCTCATGGCTTTTCACTCCTTTATGGGCTTGAAGTATTTGATGTCTGTGATGGCACCGACACGTTCCTCTGGCGGTTTCCAGACGGCTTTCACCCGCATGCCAATTTTGATTCCTCTCCAGTCGCCATACTCCTCTATACGGTGGACTATTCCCATTCCTTCTGAGGCGCCGTCCAAGTTTATGATAGCCACAACGATAGGCTCCTTAAGCCTAGAAGCATCAGCCGCTATAAAAGAGACTGAAAACGTGTTGATTACGCCAGTATCCCTCACAAAAGTCCATCCATCCGTGGGCTTAAAGCACTTTTCACAATAAATCCTTGGCGGAACCATTATGCGCTTGCACTTGTTGCACGTGGAAGCGATGATTCGCCCATTTTTAAGCTCTTCTAGGAAGCGGCTTATGGCTATGCCAGCGCTCCACGCGTACCTAGCCTTTGGACGGAAAGCCTCAAAGAGAACTTTTCCCTCGCGGAAGTCCTTCGTCTCGATTTCCTCGCCCGGAAAATGCTTAATTTTAGCACTCATATTCAACCCTCCTTTAACGCCTCAACACTATTACTGAGCCATACTGCATCAAATCACCCCACGCTTGAGCCACACCAGTTCTCGGGTCTCCGGGAACTTGCCTCTTGCCAGCCTCGCCCCGCAGTTGCCAGAAGATTTCGCAGACCTTCATCATTCCAGCCGCCGCTATTGGATTTCCGCATCCCAGCAGTCCGCCTGATGGGCATGTTGGCAAGTCTCCGTCCCTTTGGGTTACGCCTTCCCTTGTGAGTTTTGGAGCCTCACCCTTCTTGCATAGGAGCAAGCCCTCCATGTGGTGCAACTCCTTATAGTCAAACGGGTCATATGGTTCTGCTACGTCAATTTCTTTAGGTGGGTTTTTGATTCCAGCCATCTTGTAGGCCATGCGAGCTGCATACTCCACATAGTCTGGGTAATACAAGTCGCGGTCAGTCCAATGGGTAGAGTCTATGCACCAGCCAACGCCGTCGATCCAGACCGGGTTGTCTGTAACCTCTTTAGCAACATCTTCAGAGACAAGAACGGTTGCGGCTGCCCCGTCGCTTGTTGGGCTGACGTCTAGGCGTTGAACTGGCCAAGCCATAATCTCAGAGTTTAAGACATCTTCAACAGTTATGTTTGCGGCTAACTGCGCTATTGGATTGTCTAGGGCGTTTCGCTTGTTCTTAACTGAAACTAGGGCTATGTCCTCCTTCTTGATGTTATGCTTGTGCATGTAACGGTTCATTTCCAAGGCGAAAATCCATATGAGGTTCATGCCGATGGGCCGTTCAAGTATTGGGTCGAAGATTGTTGTGAAGGCATACTGCGGGTGCGGGTGACAGGAAGACATTTTCTCCTCGCAAACGACTAGGCATGTGTCAAATTGTCCAGAGGCTACATGCCACCATCCAGCAAGAGGAGCGAAGACACCTGTTCCGCCGCCCACAAAAACCCTTGTGTAGGGCTTGTGGTAGGCTCCAGCTCCGTCAGCCAAGTATTCGCCTTTCATGTGGACTCCGTCGAAGGCGTCTGGGGCTGTCCCCATTACAACGCTTTGGATGTCGCGGAGCTCCATCCCAGCCTGTTCCAAAGCCATCTTAGCCGCGTGATAAGCTAACTCCTTACCAGTCTCTTTCAAATTCCTCCTAAACAAGGTTACGCCAGCACCAACTATTGCCACTCTTTTCTTTCCAAACATGTCCTCCCACCTCCACCTACTTAACATTACTTAAAACGGCTACCGCGCCTGTTGCTGTTGGGATTCCCCGCCACGTGTGGGCTAATCCCACCTCTGCATCTTCAACTTGTCTTGCGCCAGCCTCACCTCTAAGCTGTAAGACAACTTCCAAAACCTTTTGCAGTCCAGAAGCCTCCAACCCATAACCCATTCCAAGTAGTCCGCCAGACGGGTTTATTGGGAACTCGCCGTTTAGTGATGTTAGACCTTCCTCTGTTAGTTTTCCAGCCTCTCCGTAATCGCATAATTTCAGGGCTTCCATGTGCTGTAGCTCCTTGTAGGCAAACAAATCGTGGATTTCAGCGAAGTCTATATCCTTCCACGGATTGGTGATTTTCGCCTCTTTGTAGGCCATTTCAGCCGCCAGCCTCGTGTAAACAGCCCTCGTCCAGTCCCTTGTTTCTAGGCTTGGAGTTTCGGTGCACCAACCGACGCCTTTAATCCAGACTGGCTTATCCGTGAGTTTTTCAGCAACTTTTTCTGAGGCTAGAACCATGACTATGCAACCGTCTGCTGGTGTGCTTATCTCCAATTTTTTCAGCGGGTGGAAAAGCCTCTCCGAATGCATGACTTGGTCTAGGGTTATGTCAGCCCCATAAGCCGCGTATGGGTTGAGGATGGCGTTTTTCCTATTCTTAACCACGACTTGGGCGCACTGCTCCTCCGTCGTACCCGTGTCATGCAGGTAGCGGTTCATTTCTAAACCAGCAATGTAGTAGGGATGTCCACCTAAAGGTCTGTTGAAAATTGGGTCAAGCCCGAACTGAACAATATCCATGTACGTTAGTATGTCTGATGCTTTGCTGTGGGCTTCCACAACCACTGTGTCAAAATATCCAGTCTTTATCAGCATGTAAGCCGTTGCCAGTCCAAGCATTCCATCGCCTGAAACCGTGAAAAGGTGGCGTAGGGCTGCGCCAAGCTGGTCTGGAACAAACTCGTCGAATATGCTGAAGCCCTCCAAATAGTCTTCTGCACATGTTACGAAAACGTCTATGTCTTCCCTAGGGTTTATCCCACCGGCATCCTCGTAGGCTTTAACAGCCGCCTCGAACATCAGCTCCTTATATGAAAGCTCTGGTGTTATTGGTCTGAAGCCGACGCATCCAACACCAACAATTGCCACTTCGCTCATGTTTTCTCCTTCCCTTTCTCCATTTTAGAGGCTATAGTTTAAGCCGGTGTTCACATAAAACTTTTCGTGAAAAACGTGAGGAAGTGTTGAAGAAACTTAAATACTTGTTTGCCAACTATGGATTTTCTCCGAAAGGCTGCCTCTGGAGAAGTTTAATTTGAAGGGAAAACCCCTAGCCTCAATAGTTTCTGCGGGGCTTTCAAAATTCGGGAGGCTTGAAGGCTTATACGCAAGAGAAATCTTCGCCCAAGCTGCAAAAGAGGCTTATGAACGCTGTCCAAAACTAGACCCAAAACGGGACATAAAAGCCCTATTTATTGGGCATATGGGCGAATCCTACGAGCATCAGGGACACACTGGCGCCACAGCAGCAGACTGGGCTGGCTTACTGCACATACCCGCAACAAGAACTGAGGCGGCTTGCAGCTCTTCTGGTGCAGCCCTAAGAGCCGCCATATTCACTATCGCTTCAGGCTTATGCGATGTTGTAATGGCTGGCGGTGTTGAAAAGATGACTCATCGAAGCACTTCCGAAGTCACGGAGTTTCTGGCCATGGCTTCGGATTTCCCCTTTGAACAGTGGCACGGCATAACCTTCCCAGGATTATTTGCGTTGATGGCTACTGCCCACATGCACAAGTATGGCACAACAGAAGCCCAATTGGCCCATGTGGCAGTAAAAAACCATTATAATGGAAGCCTAAACCCGAAGGCTCACATGCAGAAGGAAATAGCCCTAGAACAAGCCTTATCATCGCGGGTTATCGCTTGGCCCCTAAAACTCTTCGATTGTTCGCTAATAACTGATGGTGCAAGCTGCCTCATACTGACAAAGCCTGAAATAGCCAAAAAATACACGGACACGCCAGTCCACATTATTGGGAGCGGACAGGCCAGCGACACGATAGGCATGTATGAAAGGGAAGACTTCACATCGCTGAGAGCCGCAAAACTTGCGGCGAAACAAGCCTATGAGATGGCTGGCGTGAAGCCAGAAGAAATAGACGTTGCTGAGGTCCACGACTGCTTCACGATAGCCGAAATAATAGCCTACGAAGATTTGGGCTTTTGCAAGCCGGGCGAAGGCGGAAAACTAGCTGAAAAAGGCGAAACTTCGCTTAAGGGAAGAATACCAGTAAACACAAGTGGAGGCCTAAAGGCGAAAGGCCACCCAGTGGGCGCCACAGGAACAGCCCAAGCCTACGAAATATACCTACAACTAACGGGACAAGCTGGCAAGCGCCAAGTGGCAGACGCAGAAATAGGCTTAACGCATAACGTGGGCGGTTCAGGCGCCACAGCCACAGTCCACATCTACAAGAGGGGGTGAAAAAGCGTATGACCGAACAGCCAACAAATTTCACAATTGAGCAATTCTACAAAAACATAAGCCAGAAAAAACTGATGGCTGGAAAATGCCTTAAATGCGGAAAAATCCATCTGCCACCAAGACCATTATGCGACAAATGCCTTTCAACAGGATTCGAATGGGTTGAACTCCCACAAAATGGCAAACTCCTAACATACACAATAATCCACGTGGCACCACCTCAATTCCAAAACATGACACCGTACGCAGTAGGCATAGTCCAACTGGAAAACAGCGTAAAAATACCGGGAATGATAAAAGACGTACCGCTAGACAAGATTAAGGTTGGCATGAGCCTAAAAATGGAGTTTGAAGAACCACAACAGCCACAGCAAACACAATGGCCCCAATGGCCAAGATATTACTTTAGGCCATCGTAACTGCCTTATTTTTGCGAACTAAGATTTTCTTCCCTTTTTCAATGGCTTCTTGGATGACTATGCTTTTGTCTTTGAGTTTTTCAAATTCTTTTGGTGTGAATCCGAAGGCTTCAAGCATAACGTCGTGTTTCCAGTGCTTCTGCAAAATTAGCATTCTCTTCTCAAAGGGTACGCCTTCAAAATCCTTTGAAACTATTATTAGGTCTATGTCGCTGTCTCTTAACCTTTCGCCATAAACTGTTGAGCCAAAAAGAATGGCAAAATCTATCTTAATTGACAAGCTTTTTAGGTAACGTTTCACTTCCCTTTCGATATAAACCTCTGAAAGCAATCAAAAATCCTCCTAGTTTTCGTCAGACAGTCTTTCGCGAAGCTTTCAGTTATTATTTCGCCCGGCAACCCCATTGCAATGTCCGGGTACCGTGTGATAAAGTAGTAGGGCGATATAAGCGATAGAAAATCCTTAAGCTCCTCATCTATTCTGGCATATTTTTCCAACGGCTTGTAAAGGGTTGTGAGCTTATGGGTTTTAACAGGCCTCTTTTTGAGAAGTTCGATTGATAAGCCCTTAAATAGTTTTTCTAAGGCTTGTTGACAGTTGAAGACGCAATCCTCGTAGAAGCCAAGCTCCAAATATTTTCCAGCTTTTGTCAAACACCTTTTTGCATCTTCAATCCACCATGCAGATTCTTCTCTCATTAGCTTCTTTCTCCAAACCACAATTTATTCCGAATTTTATCTAAAAGTAGCTTTACTTTCTATTAAACACTTTTGGGGGCGTTGATTTGTTCTATCAGAGTTGGTATGTCCGTTATTGTTGTTATTATGTAGTTTGCCCCTGCGTCTGCAAGTTCCTTTTGTGTTGAGATGCCTGTTGGTAGGGCTGCTGCTATTGCGCCTAGCTCTTTTGCGCATTTCATGTCTGATGGGCTGTCTCCCACGACTAGGGCTTCTTTTGGGCTTACGCCAAGCGCTTTTAGCGTGGTTTCTAGGTGTTCCGTGTTGGGTTTAACATTTTTAACATGGTTTCTCGTGGTTGTCGTGTCGAAGAATTTGGCTATTCCGAATTTTTTTAGGATGTAGTCCACTGATTTTTGGCTGTTTACTGTGCATATGCCAATTTTTAAGCCCATATCCCGTAAGGTTTTTAGGACTTCTGTTATTCCGGGCTGGAGGCTTGTGGTTTTTGCGGCTTCCAACTCGTGTTTTTCGGCTATTGCTAGGGCTTTTCGGCGGACTTCTTCTATTTCGGCTTGTTTTTTCCCGTTGTTTTTCATGAAAATTTCAGTTTTCTTCAGCATTTCGAATATGCTTTCGTTTAGAGATAACACTGAGGCTGGCATCCCCTCCCTTATTAGGAAGCTTCTAACTTCGGCTCTCACAGCCCTATAATCTATGTTGAATTTGACTATTGTTCCGTCTAGGTCGAAGACAACCGCCCTAATCATTGCTTCAGCCCTTTTGAATTTGTAGCCTAACAGAATCGCTAAAGATAAACTTTACCAAAGTTTCTTCCGTGCGGCTATTTTCGTCAGTAAAATCTTATTTTGGATGTGGCATACTGCATCATGTGGTGTTTAAGGATGGAAGTTTTTGAGGCTGTTCAGAAACGCCGTTCAGTAAGGGCTTACCAGCCAACACCAGTGCCGATGGAAAAGCTTTTGCGAGTTTTGGAGGCTGGTAGGCTTGCGCCCTCAGCCAGCAACATTCAGCCATGGCACTTTATAGTTGTCACAGATGCTGAAAAACGCGAGAAGCTTGCCCAAGCTAGGTTTGCAAAGTTCCTTAAGGAGGCGCCTGTCGTTATTGTTGGATGCGGCGACCAGAAGGCTTCGCCTAAATGGTTCATGGTGGACGTTGCCATAGCCATGCAGAACATGGTCTTAACAGCCACAAGCATGGGGCTCGGCACATGCTGGGTTGGAAGCTTCGACGAAAATCAGGTGCGCGAACTGCTGAAAATTCCAGAGAACTATCAGGTCGTGGCTTTGCTGGCACTAGGCTACCCGAGAGAGAAGTTTGATTTTACTGGCAAGGTGCTCCATCTATTTAGACGTCGGAAACCCCTAGAAAAGATTGTGAGCTTCGAAGAGTTTGGGAGAAAGCAATAAGACTTCAGTGGTTATGGTGGCTCTGGAGAGTAAACTGAAATAACCAACTTTCGCAAATATTCTTCTATGATGGTTATGAGCCTTGAAGAATATGCCAAAGAGAAGCTTTGGCCCATCCTTGTTGAGACTGTTCACGCCATGGTCATGTATCCCCATCATAAGGCTTACACAAGGGATGTCTTGCTTCATGAAAATCCGGATATTACGCCTTCTGAGCTTGCAACTAGGCTTGGCATTCC
>ERZ1669249.129-NODE-129-length-43328-cov-24.639591_pt1 | contig 43328 bp, 49 predicted proteins | sample MGYA00579293_ERZ1669249 | MGnify/ENA primary metagenome ERZ1669249 (study PRJEB41166, sample SAMN08046057) | hot springs metagenome | biome: hot spring; feature: neutral hot spring; material: thermophilic sediment; isolation source: thermophilic sediment from... | reverse complement strand
TTTTTTAATTATGAAATAAAGTGAGACGAAGCTTTGATAAGCTTTTATATGCCTAGGCATATGTGTCATATGCCTAGGCGCACAACGCTGGTTCTAGATGATGAGGTATACGAAAAGCTAGTGCAGGAGAGCATCAGGAGATATGGGACTGCTAGGGCGATATCCAGGGTTGTGAGCGATTTGCTCAAGGAGAGATTTAGAAGCGATTTAATCAAGCTTATCTATTCAGAGAAAATCGCTAGAATATCCCAGAAGGAGTTTGAGGAGTTTCGTGCACAACTTAGTAGGAGGATTGAGGAAAGATGATCTTAGATACAACGTATCTCCTCCCTCTTGCACGAATAGATGTGAAAACAGATTTTTTAAAAGCAGTAGCAGATGGAAAGATAAAAGTGAACTTTTCAGACCTGAGGATAAGCCTTATATCAATATTTGAGATACAAGCAAAGGCATTTAGCTTAAATGTACCTCCGACATACGTAATAGAGGCCATCGATGTCATCCAGAAATCTTTTGATATAATACCATTTTATAAAATAGGTATAGTAGAGAGAGCCCATGAGCTGCGCGATCTCCTGAGAGATTACATAAACTGCATAATAGTTGCGACAGCGATAGAGGAGAAGGAGGCTTTGATAACAGAGGACTCCTCCATTTTATCAGCGAGAGAGGAGATCAAGAAAAAGTATAAGATCGACGTAATGAGCTACCGAGACTTCAATATATAAACTGGATCAAATATTATAACTTCCATTCTAATGACTATGATCTCATTTCACTCGGAGCTGGCAACTCCCTCCCAGATCTCCCTGAACGCTCTGGGGAGATCCTTCCACTTCACATAGCTTATGCGCTCTCTCACCCAGAGGGGGAGAAAATCAATTACATCAGACCTCTTGTATCTGTCATCAGCAAATGCCACTGTCACCTTCTTTCTGTGCCCCCTGGTTGATCTAGCTGCTGCTTGAACTGCCATCCTCACAGCAGGAAGTGTAAACACCACCTTATATCCCATTCCAGGGAATTTCTCATTGATTTTAGCAGCCCTCAATCTCATCAGATCGTTCGGCTTCCTGTAGGGAAGTCCTATAACAACAGCAGATGACATCTCTTTCCCAACAAAATCCTCCCCCTCGCTGTTTCTTCCTCCTGAGACGCCGAAGAGGACAGCCCCACCCGCATCTGCCATTTTCTTGAAGTTGTTTATCATCTCTCTGTTCTCTCTCGCAGTTCTCTCCCTGCTCTCAAGAAAGACCGGTTTATCCATGCTTTCCACCTCCTCGTAAACTCTCTCCATAAACTGGTATGATGGGAAGAATATCCCGACATTTCCCTTTACAATTCCGACTATCTCAGATAAGACATCAGCAATCTCCTTGTAAAGCTCTTTTTTCCTCTTTTTGTACCTTGTAGTTATCCCCTCTGCCACAAATACATGTAGATCCTCCTCCCTCCCTGGATTTATCTCTATGTAATCCAGTTCAATGCCTAATTCTGCTGATATAGCCTCCTTTCCGCCAAAAGTCCCTGACATCATGACAATCCCGCTGAACTTATCGCCTAATACTGTGTTGTAGAGATCCCCAGGGAGAACGGGCTCCATCGCTAGATATCTTCCTCCCTCCCTGCAGAACACGATGTTCTCCATATTGTTCACTGCAATCTCCAGCTTTCTCAGGAACTTAACAGCATCCATGAAGCTGCTGTCCATGAGATCTCTCTCCTCAGATCTCTCAAGAACTTCATTCAGAAAGTTCCTCAGCTTACTTATCTCCTCCCTGCTCACGAGCCTGAGGACCTCACCTGAAATCAGTTTGGAGTTGCTCTCACAGATCTTATCCAGGAGCTTGATTGTCCCGTTGAAACCTGTATCAGAGGAATATCTGGATAGAATATCATAAAGCCTATCTATCCTCGCTTTTGCTCTCAGAAAATCTAATATTCTATCCGAGACGTTGTGAGCTTCATCTATTATGAGAAGGGGCCTGTTCAGCTGAAGCTTTTCAAATAAATAAGTTGAATAGAACATATCAAATACATATATATAATTTGCTATTATCAAAGTTGAATCCCTTGCAAGCTTTAAGGAGAAGGCATAGGGGCACTGCCCCCTCCTCAAGGCCTCCAATATGACAACTTCTGTGAAGAGGGGCCTTATATCACCCACTTCATCTATGCTCCTCGTGTAATTGCACATCCTCTTCTTCACTATAAAACTGCAGAAAACTCCCTCCCTGAAAAGGCCTGTGTTGAATGGGCAAAGGCTTGCCATCCCTCTTATCGGTGCATATTTTACCTCAGTTTTTTCGGATATCCTCTCCACCTCTTCAACCACCCTATCCGTCTGGGAGTGAGTTCTTGTCAGATAGAGAACTCTTCTTCCGCTCTTCTCTGACGCAAGAAGAGCTGCTGAAAGGACTGCTGAGGTCTTTCCAATTCCATTAGGGGCTTCTACAACAAGAGTTTCCCCCTTTATTAGTGCCTTATATGCTCTTTCTGCTAGCTCGATCTGTCCCTCCCTCGGGTTGTCATAAGGAAAATACTTGAGTATGTCCTGCAGCAATCGAGGAAAAGGGAGTAGTGTTCATGCTTCAGCACAAATGGAAAACTTTCAGGCAGGACGCAACAATTTTATACTGAAGCAGAGCATGACAAAAGGGATCCATGTTGAGCGAAAGAATACAACCAGAGATGAACATCGGAACTGCAGGTCATGTTGATCACGGCAAATCAACCCTTGTTCAGGCTTTAACTGGAGTCTGGCCTGAGAAGCACAGCGAGGAGCTAAAGAGAGGGATAACAATAAAGCTGGGCTATGCAAATGCAGAGCTGAGGAAATGCCCTAATTGTGATGAGCCAAAATGCTATACTACAAGCAGAAAATGTCCATTTGATGGAAGTGATACGATCCTCCTGAGGAAGATATCAATTGTGGATTGTCCTGGACACGACACACTGATGGCGACGATGCTATCTGGCGCAACCCTGATGGATGCAGCCCTTCTAGTTATAGCATCAAATGAGCCCGTTCCTCAGCCTCAGACAAGGGAACACCTAGCTGCATTAAAGATAATGGAGGTAAAAAACATAATAGTAGTTCAGACAAAAATAGAGCTCGTCAGCAGGGAGGAGGCCATAAAGAATTACGAAAGCATAGTGGGATTTCTGGAGGAGAACCTGGGCTATGTGCCGCCTATAATTCCTGTATCAGCCCTCCATGGTGTGAACATAAACTACCTCATAAGGGAGATGGTGAGAAGATTTGTCCCTCCGGAAAGGGACTTGAGCAAACCTCCTAGGATGCTCGTAGCAAGATCCTTTGACGTGAACAGGCCTGGAACTAAGCCGAATAATTTGAAAGGAGGGGTGATAGGAGGGGCTATATCTCAAGGAAAGTTCAAAATTGGGGATGAGATAGAGATAAGGCCTGGTGTTCACATAAGAGATAAGTATGTGCCTCTAACAACTGTTATAGTCAGTTTGAAGAGCGAGGATATAGAGCTGGAGGAAGCAAAGCCAGGAGGGCTCATAGGAGTCGGAACGAAGCTTGATCCATCCCTAACCAAGGCAGATAACATGAAGGGAAATGTAGTAGGCCTTATAAACGAGCTTCCGCCGGTTTTTTCAAGCATAGATGTGGAAGCTAGCTTCTTCGAGAAGATAGTGGGGTTTAAAGAGGAGATAAAAGTTGAGCAGCCAAAAGTGGGAGACCTTTTGCAGATAAGCATAGGAACTGCAACAGTGCCCGCAATATTAGAGGGAAAAAGAGGAGATATGATGTCATTAACGCTGAGAATACCTGTCTGCACAGAACTTGAGCAGAGATTGGCTATATCCACAAGAGTAAGTGGGAGATGGAGGCTAGTGGGTCATGGATTAGTCAAGGGAGGAAAGGAGTACAGACAATGATTCTAGACTTGGCTCACATTTTGTACAATATTTCTCAATTCTTAATTTATTATATTTAAAAATAATTATAGAAAAGTCTGAACTTTAGCTGGATAAATAGACAAAGTTTAAATAATGAGGATCTAAGACATCAGGGCGGTAAGCCTGATGAGCCCCCGACTTCAGCTGTGGGGTTCTGGCGAGGCGAAATCCATGCGGCCGTAGTCTAGCCTGGAGAGGATGGAGGCCCTCCATGGCGCCGAGGAAAGCCTCAGACCCGGGTTCAAATCCCGGCGGCCGCATCAACTTATTCTTCTTAAGATTGTCCTGAAGTGGAAATCCGTGAACCTGTATTTCATGAGGACTTTCTCTAGAGAATCGGAAAATGCACAAGGATGCCTGCACACAGGAACCCTCTTTGCCCTGAAGGCTATGCTCATCCATTCATCTACATCCGCTATCTTTCCATCAGTCAGACTTATTATGAAGGCTATGACGAGATCTGAAAGCAGATTTTTAGACTTTTCATCATTAAAACCTTTTTTCTCAGCAATTTTTCTTATCACTTCTGAAAGCTCCTTCTCGAGTTCATCCAGCTCGTCCATAGCTTTTCTCAGCAGCCAGCTTTTATAAAGGTGGTGCCGGAAAACCCGGAGCTCTAGGATGAATTGATAAGTTTTGATATAAGATCTCGTGACATGGCGTAAGCCTTAAATCGGATGTCCCGAGTGGAGGATGGCTGAAAAGCCTTTAGCCCCATGGATGACAAGTCCATGGGGATGGGAGAGCCGTGACATCCTCGAACTGGCAGATGAGGTTGGAGGCGTAAAGCTCCAGCTAAACGCCAGAACCTCGCACCGAGAGGTGTGCTTTCAGCAAAACAGGCTGTATAGCGACAGATGAAGCTTAGCTTGAAGGAGAAGCTGAAGCCAGAAGCTTCAGCCGGAGAAAGAGCGTCACATATTTTGCATGGAACTTTCAAGCTGAGACCTCAGGTAATCCCTGAATGCGATAGATGCTCTCAGGGACAGCTCCTTTAGATCCTCAATGCTCAAACTTTCCCTGTAATCTATTCTTTCACCTCCGGTCAACGCCATTATCTCATTAGTCAGATCGATTATCCTTCTTGTAATGTCTCCTTTCGCTCCAGATTGCTTCAGAGCTCCTCTTATCTCAGCCTTCTGCTTTCTCAGTTTATAAGCTATGACTCTCAGTTTCTCCTCATTCATGCGAGATCACCTTTTTTAATACAACTGGACATACTGCCTCGATGGCCATGGAGTTGGATGTACTGGTGGAAAAGGTGGGAAAGGATCCCCTCTTTAATCTGGATATCGTTGAGCTGAAGTCAGGCAACACAACCATAATTCTCGACTTCCCAAGGGAGATAGGAGCTATAAGACAGAAGGAAAGAGGGAAACTAGTGATAAGTAAAGAAGCTCCAAAGGAGAAAAAAGGATATATATTTAATGGAATAGTTTATAAATCATCTAAAAATGAGCTTCAAGTGTCATTTTATGGCCTCTGGATGAGGATAAATGGGGAAAACTTGGAGGAATTTGCGCAGGGGGATAAGGTTTATGTGCAGTTGACTCTATCGGAATAGTTTTCCCCATCTCTCCCTATTACCTAAATTAAGTTTCCAATTATTCTTTCATAAGGAAAACTTTTTATTACAAGGACTCAGATTGCCTTATGAAGTGTGAGTTCTGTGGATCCGAGCTCCTCAGAGGGGAGGAAGGGCTCATCTGCAGCTCATGCGGTGCTGTATTTCAGGATTTCCAGGAGGGCTACGAGATTACAGGAGGGCCTCTTGCAAGAAGAGAATCCGAGACCATAGATTATTTATCCTCTTACTTCAATGTGCCGATGACTATTGCTGAGGAGGCCAAAAAAGTGGCAAATATCGTTAAAAAGGAGCTGGGAATAGAAAAAGCACCAGCATCCCTCGAGGTAGCGGCCTTTATATACGCATGCAGGAGAGAGGGAAGGCTTATACCGCTGAGCGAGATAGATAAGCTGGCGAAAAAGGAGAGGATGAGGATAAGCACATCCACAGTGGCTCTATACATAGCCAAGATAAGCAGCATTCTAGGGAGGAGCAGGGAGGATCTGATGGTCCCCTACTTGAATTATGTTAGGGTAAAGATAATGGAAAATGAAAGCATAATGAAAAGAATGGGCAAGAGGGGAAGATATCTAGTGGAAGTGGCTGAACAGCTTGCATACAAGAACCTAATCTATTCATTTGAAATTAACAGGGGAAAAATAGCTGGGAGGAACCCGATTCTCCTAGCAGCTACAGCTTACTACAATGCACTAAAGCTCCTAGGTGCTAACATAACCCAGAGGGAGGTGGCATCATGTGTGGGGATTGGGAAAAGCGCGATAGCAAAGGGGAGGAGAGTGGTAATAGGCCCAGTGGTGATGAGAAGGGAGGAGATCTGACTGAGATCAGGATGGAGCTGGAGATGTTGAAGAGCTCCGTAAGAATAATACTGATGGAGATAGAGGAGATAAAAAGCGAGATTAGAAGAGCTAAGGTGTGCTGCCATGAAGAAGAGCAGGGATAAAGAGGTCAACTTCCTCATAATAACTCTAATAGTTGTATTTGTGCTAATAAAACTATATAAAAATATTTATGTAATAAGGATGCTGTACAACAGCTCCCTTATAATGATACTAGGCGTTCTCATAGTAGCTATAATCATATTACATAGAATGAGAAATAAAAGAAATGTCCTTGGATTGACCGAGCTAAGGGAGAGCATATTCCTGCTTAATCTGTCAGGAAGGAGCTATGTAGCTGCATCTTTCCTCATCACACCTTCGGGAGGTAGCGCTCCAGTTGAATCAGCTGTGTTGGATGTGGAGAAAATAGCATCAGTCCTGTCGGACTTGGATGTTAACATTGCCCTCACGGTTTCCGGAGTGAGGAGAGGATTGCCCATCGGGGATGAGACAAAATACTCCATGACTGGTGTGCTGTGGAGGAGGGTCTCATCTATCTCCTCGGATGCAGAGCTCTTGGACAACTCGATCAAGGTGATAGCTAGAATGATGGAAAGCGATGGGTTTGAGGTGAGGAGGACAAGACTGGACAAGGAGTACATAGCTGGGATAATATCATTGCATCATGTAAGGCAATTCGAGGAGAGACCATCCTTAAAAGTGCCGAGCTTCAGCTCTGGAGGTGAAAACACTCTCTCAATTGAGCCTGGAATAGAAGTTAAGGATCTGCTGAGGCACATGCTTGTGGTTGGGTCGACGGGATCTGGAAAGACGACCACTGTGAAGAAGATCTTAGCTGACCTGTGGACAATTTATGGGATAGAATTTGTGGTGCTCGATTATCACAATGAGTATGCCAACCTCGTGGCAAGTCTTGGAGGCAGGGTGCTTGAGCCAGAGGACTTCTCGATAAACGTCCTCAAGGGAATAGCGGGGATGGAGAGGGAGGAGCTCTACAATCTAGTGGAGTCCTTCAGGGTGATATTTGACCTGACTCCTCCCCAGGAGTTCATGCTGCTGGAGGCCCTTGGGAGGATCAAGATGAAGGCTAGTGCGATGAGAAGCGAGCCAACCTTGGAGGAACTCCTGGATGAGGTCAGCCAGATAGAGGTAAGATCACAGCCCGAGTATGAGACGAAAGCAGCCCTCCTGAGGAAGCTGTACCTGATATCGGAGTCATCCTCCGTCCTGTCGAACGAAAAGCTCAGCTTGTCAAGCATAGACTCGCCCGTTGCAATAGAGCTTGGGAATCTGAAGACCGATCTCGGGAGAAATCTTTATGTCCACTTCTTTTTGAAGAGAGTATACGATGAGTTCAGGTTGTTGAAGCAGTACAACATGCCGGAGCTTGTGATAGTGCTTGAGGAGGCGGAGAGAACCATACCAAACATGGGCCAGGAGAGGATGACGATAGCGGAGAGGGTGATAGCAGAGATGAGAAAGTTCGGCATATCGGTCATAGTAGTGGCACAATCACCGAGGAATATATCCCAATATATAATCCAAAATACTGGAACTAAGATAGTGCATCAGCTCGGCGGAAGCGACGACATAAATCCGATAAAAAGCTTCCTGGGAGCTGATCAGAAGACTGTGCAGGAGGTCTCAAACAAAATAGGCAGGCTTAGAAGAGGTGAGTTCATAGCGATAACAGAGAGGAAATCACTTTATGGTAGGACTGCTCCTACGGATTTTGAGCTCGATCTTGGTGCTGATGAAACCGCACAAGTTGTTATATCAGCTCTCAAGTAGCCTTAGATCTGCTCTCTTCAAATTGCCTCACTTCTCCCTCCATTGAGCATGCCTCATAGCTAGTCAGAGGAAGAACACTAAGTAGGCTAGAAGAATGAGAATATATCCATAAATGGGAATTCCGGGAACTCCATCCTCTAGGCCTATAGCTCTTCTCATTAGTACAGCTGCGGAAGTTGTGGGTGAGATAAGTAGCACAATTCTCCAGGGCATTGGGACAATGCTAGCAGGAAAGAAAACAGGAGAGAAAAATGTGAGCAGAAGTCCTAGGATTTCAGATACTCTCATGGCATTTAACAGATATCTCACCTAGAAATTCTATTTTAGAGAATATTACCTAAATCTTAGATGGGACAAGGCGCAAATCTCTATTCGATAGAATATTAATTTATTAGTTTATAGCTTAGCACTTTTCCCCTTTCTCTGCCTTTAAAGTAAATATCTGAATCCTGAATTACAGAAACCATTATTTCTGAGCTTACTGGGGATATTTGCTAAATCAGAACATAAATTAGGTTCTCCTCCTCAATCCAGACATCTTGACATTGGAATTGCCAACTCTGAGTAAATTGAGATCTTTGCTATAGCTGAAAAGTCAGTGCTATGCTGATAGAGCTAGAATTACGAGTATGTCCGACCATTTAAACTCTCCTACCTTGGTCTCTTCAAGGAACATCTCAAGCTGCTCGACGAACTTCTTTGGTACACCTATCCGCTTCCATCCATCAATCCATAATTCTACCATCGTTTTAAGTGCTTCATATGGTACTGCTGTCCTCCAGCTGATGATCTTCTTCTCAACAATATTCATACTAAGCCGTTCCAGCAGCGTCAGCCAGTACTCCGGCTCCCGGTACTCCTCAAATTTACCAACTGACTTCATGGCATTTTGCCATATATTGCACAGCTTTCGGTACATCTCATTGCCGCTGGGCACTGGCTCTGCGATCATGATGTGCTTAGATACCTTCTTGGCGCAAGCAAGAACATCCAGGTGAAGCCTAGGATTTATCTCATGGAGCACAAAGTAAAATAATACTAAATCAATAGATTTTTGTCTCAATGGAAGATATGACGCATCGCCGCAAGCGAGCATTAATCGATTCAGCCTCTCATAGCTGGAACCAATCTTCCTATGAAATTCCACTAGTTTGCTGCAATCTGAGTCTACAGCAATGACAAGCCATTGATTCGATAGCAAGTTTATCGTGGACTCGCCAACTCCTATATCGACGATAACCCTTGGCTTGACCTTAGATATTATCGATAGAATCTCTCTTTCTATTCTCCTCAATTCATCAAAATAGCTCCTTGAAGCAGTGTGGACCTTCCGCAAGTATGTCACCAAGCCGCTCTAGGCGCTTGACCACTAATATGATAGTGTTTATATATAAGCATAAGTTAGCTGAGCATTAAAATAGTCAAAGGCCGATCATTGATAGAGGGATTAATTTTCACTATAGATACCTTCATTATTATACCCTGAAATATATAATAAATATTAAAGTTAATAAGAATGTATATTGATGGCAAACTATAGTAAGAGGATTTTTAAATTAACAGCAACCATTACAGTAAATTCTTGCAACCTCAACTTATTTCTTTAACAGTTTCAGTATTATTCTGCAAATGATGCCAGTTGCTCTAAAGTCTACTTTAGTATTTTTCAGGCGCTGTGAAGAATGAGATTTTTCCCCTGTAGAAATCCTCGAGCAAAATCCTAGCTGCCTCTGTTAAGTTGAGCTCCCCAGTTGACCTGAAGATAAATCCTCTCCTTTTTGCTATAGTCCTCAGGACTTCCTCTGGATTCTCCTCAGCGGCACCATAAGCTCTCTTCAGAAGGCCAGGGCTAATTCTGGATGCAGCTGAGATTAAAGAAGAGGCCATCTCCACGGGATCAGCCTTTGCCCCTCTCACAACAGCCTCAAAACCGCTTCCCTCGGGGGGTATTATTCCAGGAGAATCTATTATGTAGAGGCCCTTCTCTATCTTGTACTTTGTGAAACCCTTGGTGTAGCCGGGGCTTCTGGGCACAGGGCTGGTGGATGCAGAATGTCTTCCTTTCAACACATTTATTATAGAGCTCTTTCCAACTTTTGGAAATCCTGCTATGAGCACAACGGCCGGGGAGTACTTTTTCAGAGCTCTCCTCAGCCTCATTGTTCCAAGCCTTCTTCTAGCGCTAACAGGGATTACAGGAAACTCTTTTGAGATTTTCCAAATCCACCTCTCAGCCACATCTCTCGGCACCAGATCAACCTTGTTCATTGCTATAACAAGATATTTCCCTTTTTCCTCAGCCATCTTCTCGAGCTTTCTGCTCCTAGTTATATCAGGAAACCTGGAATCTATGACCTCCAGAACGACATCAGTCTCCTCCATTGCTCGCTCTATTTCCCTCCAGCTCATCCATTCTACCCTTTAAACTGTGACATCATGCTCTTGAACTCAAGTATCGCCTCATCATATCCAGCTTGTGTCGCAACTTCAACTATCCATTTCCCTCTATACCACATCTGCAGCACTAGATTTCCTGTCCTAAGCTCCATGTATCCGGAATCCCTGAACGTCTTGTACATGATGCTGTAGTTTCTATATTGATTTATTATTGTATTTGCCACACTGCTTGCAGAAGAGTTCAGAAAGGCAATTATTGCTATCACTGGGGTTACATTTCTGTAGCTCATGTATATTCCAACTGCGTAGCCTCCCTTCGGCAGTGACACATTCCCGGGCATGTACCTAAGGGGCATAACTTCTATAACATTCATATCCTTAGTCCCATTTATAGAAAGGAGCTGCAGAAAAGTTGTCTTGTCCGAAGGAGTTGGCCACTCGCTGCTGCTCATTTCTTCTCCAGGCAGCAGGAAGATTATGCTTCCTGCGACAAGGAGAACTACAAACACTGCTGCAAAAATTGCTCTGAAATTCAACTTTGCACCCACTCAAGCTTCAATGCTAGGTGATAAATCTTTCGTTTACAGGAAAGCTCAGTTAATGCATAATTTTGTATACTAAGAACGCTTTTATTCAACTTCGCTTACTCATCCTGTGCAGGGCATCATATTCATCACAGGAGGAGTGGTAAGCGGCCTCGGGAAGGGGATAGTTGCCGCATCAATAGGCAAGATACTGCAGGCAAGAGGATATGACATATCGATGGTGAAGCTGGATCCATATCTTAACCCGGATCCAGGCACTATGAACCCAGCTGAGCATGGTGAGATCTTTGTGACAGAGGATGTATGGATATTCAGCCCCTCTGAATCAGTCAGCTTTCAGATAGCTGAGATAGATGAGGATTTTGGTCATTATGAGCGTTTTTTGGGGAAGAACATGCATCCATCGAACAACATAACGAGCGGTCAGGTCATGCTACAGGTGATACTGGGCGAGAGAAAAGGGGTTTATCTGGGCCAAACAGTCAGGTTGATACCCCATGTGGTGGATGAGATAAAAAGGAGGATAATGGAAGTAGCAAAGAGGGAAAATCCGGACTTTTTGATCGTTGAGCTGGGGGGCACGATAGGTGATTATGAGGCAGAATCCTTTGTCGAGGCGCTGAGGCAGATAAGAGCTGAGAGGAAAAGCCTTCATGTGCATGTAACATATGTTCCGTATCTCAGGTCAACTGGAGAGCTGAAGACGAAGCCAGCTCAGACGTTCATAAGGCTTGCAAATGCAGCAGGTTTGCCTCCAGATGTTATAGTTGTGAGAAGCGATAGGGATCTTGGAGCAGATGTCCTCAGGAAGATATCCCTGTATTCAGGAGTTCCCATGGACTCCATATTTCCCGATCCGGACAGGGAGAATGTGTATGAAGTTCCTTTGATTTTAGAGGAGAAAGGACTAGGCAGAAGAATAGAGGAGTTCTTTGGGCTTGAAAACAGGAAGGCTGAACTAGAAAGTTGGAAAGAAGCTGTAAAAGAGGGAAGTAAGGAGCTGACAGTGGGAATAGTGAGCAAGTACTGGAGGATGCATGATGTGCACATAAGCATAAATGAGGCGGTGAAACATGCGGCATCTGCCATCAACTGTAAGGCGAGGATAAAGATGGTGGATGCATCCTCCCCGGATCTGGATGGCCTGGATGGGGTTATACTGGCTCCAGGCTTTGGCATAAAGGGGACAGAGGGGATGATAGAGGCTGCTAAAAGGGCTATGGAGGAGAAAATTCCAACCCTGGGCATATGCTTCGGGGCGCAGCTGTCAACAGTAGCTTTTGCAAGGCATGTGATGGGATGGGATGGCGCAAACAGCACGGAATTAGATCCAAGCACGCCATATCCTGTTGTGGACATACTTCCTGAGCAGATTGGGGTGAAGGAGAAGGGAGGAACGATGAGATTGGGGGCCCATGAAGTCCTCATAATCCCTGGCACAAAGCTAATGGATGCATATGGCGAAAATGTAGTGAGGGAGAGGTTCAGGCATAGATATCACATCTCGAGGAAGTACGCAGAGCTCATGGAGGAAAAAGGATATAGAGTGAGCGCTGTTGACAGAACAGGGAGGATAATAAATGCCTTTGAGATAAGCTGGCACCCCTTCTTCATTGGGGTTCAGTTTCACCCGGAGTACAAGTCAAGACCGGGCAGGCCAAGTCCAGTATACCTTGCCTTCATGAAATCTGTTTTAGAACGCTCTTGACCGAATCAACCACATAGCTGACATCATCATCGCTCATGCCTGGATGTATTGGGATGTAGAACACCTCCTTCGTCAGCCTTTCCGCTACAGGGGTCCTTTCAAACTCTATTTTATCAAATAAAACTGCAAGATAATTTCTCTCTGGATCATTAAGCATTTTCATTGCTTCTTGCTCTTGAACTGGCATCGGATATGGCCTTCTAGCCATCACGCCCATTGAGTTCAGCCTATCAACTATTTCATCCCTTTTTCCAGCATCCGCTATCAGCGGGTAAAGGTGCCAGGCATGTTTAGCCCAAGGAGCAACATATGGCGTTTTTATCCCCCTTATATTAAGCTCCTCCGAGTATATCCTTGCGATCTCCTCCCTTCTTTTGTTCATTGAATCCAGCTTTCTTAGTTGCACTAATCCTATTGCAGCGTTTATCTCCGTCATTCTATAGTTAAATCCTATCCCCCAGTGAATATACTTGCTTTTCTGTCCCTGATCCCTTAAAATCCTTGCCTTTTCCGCTATTTCCCCATCGTTTGTGGTTATCATCCCTCCCTCTCCTGTCGTCATGTTCTTTGTCGGATAAAAGCTGAATATAGCAGCATCTCCTATAGATCCGACTTTTCTTCCCTTGTATTCAGCCCCATGAGCTTGAGCTGCATCCTCCAGTACAAGAGCTCCTTCTCTTCTTGCCTTCTCCATTATAGGATCCATGTCAGCAGGATGCCCATGCAGATGCACAGGTATCACTATTTTGCACTTATCCAATTTAATTTTCTCGGGATCAATGTTCATAGTCCTCTCATCCACGTCAGAGAACCTTGGAACAGCGCCGCAAAGAGCTATTGTCGATGCTGATGCGAAGAAAGTGAAGGCAGATGTCAAAGCTCTATCCCTTGGCCTCAATCCCATCGCAATAAGGGCGATGTGAAGAGCTGCAGTTCCGTTTGATACAGCTATTGCATGCTTTGTCCCGATATAATCGGCGAACTTTTGCTCAAACTCCTTTACTCTCTCAGCCTGAGCCAGCATACCGCTTTCCAGCACTTTCTCTATCTCTCTAAGCTCCTCCTTTCCCAATAAAGGCTTGGATATTGGTATGACCTTCTTGGCTGTCACATGGCGATGTGAAGGTGAATGTTAAAAAACATGCATGGCCACTTTCCTCATGCACCGTGTCCTTCTGACGAACGATGATGGCATACATTCAGCTCCATTTAAAGCTCTTTGGAAAGCTTTAATAGATAAAGGATTCAATGTTTCGGCTGTTGTGCCAGAAAGAGAGATGAGCGCTGCCGGAAAGGGAATAACACTGCATAAACCGCTGAGAATATGGAGGATACCGACCAAGGTGGGGACATATAGAATAGCTCATCTCGTGAGCGGGACTCCAGGTGATACCGTGACAGTGGCCCTCAGGTATTTGCTCGAGGACAAGCCTGAGGCAGTTCTATCTGGCATAAACGTGGGGGATAACATGACTGTGGACAACATATTCACCAGCGGAACAATAGCAGCAGCAATACAAGCAGCTTTAATGGGATTCAAATCAGCTGCCTTCAGTGTTGAGATACCTCAAAGTGAGGAGCCAAGGCCTGCAGATAAGTTCAGGAGTCATGCATTGATAGCAGCTGAGATAGCAGAGTGGATGCTTGAGAACGGGCTTCCGGAGGGAGTGGATCTCCTGAATGTGAATTTTCCATTTAAGATATCCGATGACACCCCAGTGAGGCTCACAAAGCTAGCTAAGGTCAAGTTCGAGAACTATGTTCTGGAGAGAGTAGATCCAAGGGGGAAGCCATATTACTGGCTCGGAAGCAATCCGATAGCAGTCTCGGAGGAGATGAGAGGGACTGATTATTATGCACTAACCGTGGAGAAGGCGATATCCATAACTCCCATAGGGCTGAACTTCATATCTCCTTTGGAGGAGAGAAGAGCTGATAGGGAGAGAATAGTGGAGAAGATGAGCGATCTAATATCAGTTATATCAAATCTGGTTGTATCCCTGAGATAATTCTCTTAAGAAGGCCCTTATCCTCATTTATCTTGTTTACTGCCTCATCTATGTATTTTCTCACAGCATCAGGATTGGGGGATCCATCGCCCTTTCTCTTCAGCAATTTAAGTGGGTTCAATATCATCTCCATGATTTTCTCATTTAAATTAAACTCCCGCTTGAGGAAGGACAGCAGTTCATCCGGGCTGGGATCTTTCATCTCGCTTATCCCCCTAGCTATACGCATGTGGACCTCCCTGTAGGGTATATTTAGCTCGAGTGAGAGAAGCTCAGCCAGATCGGTTAAGATTAGAGTCTCAATGCGCTCAGCTTGCTTGAACTTGACCTTCGATATAAAATCCCTGAAGATCTTTACAACATCCAAAAGCCTCATGAGAAGTGAGATAAAACTGCTGTTCATCTCCTGAAGATCCAAGTTGTATCCCGATGGTATTCCCTTCTCCACAGCCAAGATGGAGGTGAGAAGGCCTATAGATCTGCCTCCCCATGCTCTGATAAGCTCCATTGTCACAAGGTTCTTCTTGTGCGGCATCAAGCTGCTCGTAGCCATGTGCTCCCTAGGTGCGTCTATCAGCCCTGAAAACGAGAAGAATATCATATCCTCAGCTATTCTAGATAGAAATACAGAAAAGGAGGCAAGAATGGAGGACGCAATAAGCATGAAATCCCTTGATCCTGTTGCCAACAGGGAGTTCTTTACCATGTCGCTAAAATGGAGGGAGGATGCAAGCTCCTCCCTGTCGATGTCCACCATCGTTGAGGTAGCAGCTGCAGCTCCAAGGGGTGATCTGTTAACCAGCTCCAATATGTCCAAAAGAAGCCTGGTGTAGAAGGAGAGCTCCTCCTCAATGTATGTCAGGTAGTGTGCAGCTGTGGATATCTGAGCCGGCTGCATATGAGTAAAGGAGGGAAAAAGCGTGTACAAGTTCTCAGAGGTCTTATGAAGCAACATAGATCTCAAATCCAGAACCTCCTTTATTATGCTGATGAGATATCTCCTTGTCACAAGCCTGAGGACAGCAGCAATGTGATCATTTCTGCTCCTCCCTATTGATATCCATCCAAAGTCCTCCCCAACCTTCTCCTTCAGATATGCCTCAATTGCCTCAAATATGTCCTCAGCTTTTTTAGATAGGAGATCCCCTGCTGATGCAGATTCTAGGGCTTCCAGGACTCTCTTTCCAGCCCCCTCTGGTACTACATTAATGGACATTAAATGCTTTACGTGGGCTTTCATCACATCAATTGCTTCTTTGACGAAATATCTATCCACATCGATAGATGAAGTGAACCTAAGTACTTCCTGCTCCACATCACCAAGCAATGCTTTCCTGTAGAGGGACACTTATACCCCTCCTCATCCTGAATCCTAGGATGCTCTGCAGTCCCCATAGCTCTACAAATCCCTTTGAGAACTCCTGGGAGAGAATGCTGTGGCTCTCATATGCCACAAGCTTGTCCTCATATAAGCTGTTGTATGAAGCTCTCCCCACAACCCTAGCGCTTCCCTTGTAGAGCTTTAGGGTAACGCTTCCGTTGACCTTCTCCTCAATGTTGTTTATGAATGCATCCAGGCTGCTTTTCAATGGCTCCACCCAGAGTCCTGTGTAAACTAGATCAGACCACGTCTCATCGACAAGCCATTTGAACGAGAGCTCCCTCTTCGTGAGGACCATTTTCTCCAGGTCTTTGTGGGCCTCTATGATGACTGTTGCTGCTGGACACTCGTAAACCTCCCTGCTCTTCAATCCAACAGTCCTGTCCTCTATATGATCTATCCTTCCAATGCCATGCCTTCCAGCCATGGTGTTAAGAGTGGCTATTAGCTGTGATGGAGCTAGAGCATTTCCATTTACAGCAAATGGAACCCCCTTCATGAAATCTATAGTTACATACTCTGGCTCATCCGGTGCTTTTTCAGGAGATACGGTCCATTTGAATGCGTCCTCAGGAGGCTCTCTCGATGGATCTTCCAGCACTCCTCCCTCTATGCTCCTGCCCCAGAGGTTTTCATCCACACTGTAGCTCTTGTACTTCACGGGTATTCCCTTTGACTTCGCATACTCATACTCCCAGTCCCTGGCAAGATCCCAGTCTCTAACAGGGGCAAAGACCTTCAGAGAAGGATTTAATGCCTTTATGGTGACGTCAAATCTTATCTGATCATTTCCCTTTCCGCTGCATCCATGGACAACGGCATCAGCATCCTCTTTTTCAGCCACTTTCACCAGTTTTGAGGCTATTAAAGGCCTTGCAATAGCGCTTGATAGAGGGTATTTTCCCTGGTACATGGCATTTGCCTTTATCGCTGGGAAAATGTAGTTCTGGGCGAACTCTTCTTTTGCATCTATGTAATAGTGTCCTGCAGCTCCAAGCTTCTCCGCCTTATCTGCTATCTCCTTGAAGTCATCCTCCTGTCCGACATCAACTGTCACTGTTATAACCTCGCTCCCTGCTTCTTTCAGCAAGGAGAGAAGGACAGATGTATCTAGACCTCCTGAGTATGCCAGAACGACTCTCATTTTTCCTATCTCATCTGGAATTTTCATGAAGATCCCGGGAGCTGAAGATAGCCTTATTTATAAGTATATTGTAATATATACTTCATTATAGGGAATGAAATGTTCTGATTGCAACAATTCAGCTGGACCTGAGCCTCAGTATTATCTCCTCAAGCACGTTATAAGCTCTTATTGCATCATCCCTGCTTACAATCAGGATTGTATCAGTATGGCAGGAGATTATCTGACTTATGTTTATCCCATTCCATGCTAAAATGGATGTTATATAGGAGACAACTCCTGGGGTATCTATTATCTCCTTTGGGCTCACTAGGATTATGGCTGCTTGATCGTCCATCTTATATGCTATTCCTCTGCTAAGCAGATTTACTATGCTGCTGCTTGCTTCCCTTGCAATGGCCAAGGTGAAAGTCCTAGTCCCCTGAGTTAATTGGAAGAACCTGGCATTTGCAGCTTTCTCCATTATCTCATTCACGTTTCTCAACACAACTTCCCTCTCAGCTGTTACAACTATAACATCCATTTCAAGCCTGACGGAGCTGTTTGCAAGTATGTATCTGATCATCCTCTCATTTAAAGTTCTTCTCCTCTTGATATCCTCCGAGAACCTTATGATTGCCATTTTTACGGCATTTTCATCTATCTTCTCCAGATTACCCGCTTTCTTCACCTCCTTTGTTATTATCCTGCTCAAGGCGCTGAAGTTCACTATTCCAAAACAGATACAGTCAATTATTGAGGGATGGCTTTTTATAACTTTTCTCACAGCTTCAGCAGTGCTTCCCTTCCGCATATGCATAGAAGTGCTTCTCATTTAGAAACATTTCTATAGATCCAGCAATGTCAGACCTCTGGCTTCTATTGTCCTATTAAGCTCTTCATCCAGCTCGAATATTGCTATCTCAGCTGTTCCTCTCACATATCCCTCGATTAAATGCCCAGCTATTACTCCTCTCCATGATCCTAGGACCACATGTAGGTGCAGGAACTTTTCCCCATCCTTCTTTACACTGAGATTCCCTGATAGAGAAGCTATTTCGTGGAACCCAATTACCTCTCTGACATCATATTCTCCTTTCTCCGGATTGAATACTGCTATTTTTGCCTTATCCAGCCCACCTATTCCCTTTATTATCCCTCCTTTCATATTATTGCAGGCTTTTTTCAGCTCAGATATTATCTCAGTTCCCTCCTCCAGTCTTACCATGTGGACTGCTTTTATATTATATGTCCTCATAATATCACCTTATATCCTCCAGCAGCAGAGTTCAACATGCTTGCATTGATAAACCTTGACGGAAGCAATGAAAGCTTTAATGCGCTTGAATACTTCATATCAAAATTTTCTCCGGAGAGATGGGAGATAATAGTGCTAAGCGTCGTGGACATAAGGGTTATAGAAAGCTTTTCCTCTTTTCATCCCGAATCCGGGATATTTAGGCCATCTCCGGTGTTGATAGGGCAAATAGAGGAAAAGATGGAGAAGGAGGCAAGGGATATAGTGGAGAGGGGAAGGAGACTTGCTGAGGAGAGGGGATTTAAGGCAGAGGCAGTTGTAGAGAAAGGAAGCCCTCATGATAAGATACTGGAAGTCGCAAGGAGAAGAGGAGTGGATCTGATAGTTATGGGCTCAAGAGGACAGAGAAGGCTTCTGCACAGGATGCTCGGAAGTATATCCTCATATGTAGTAAATAACTCAGATATACCAGTTCTTGTAGTTCCCTTGCAGGAGAAAAGCCAGCAGCAAATTTAGAGTTCTCTTACAAGCTTTACGATGGAAGAGTAGATGATAAATAAAGGCCTGTAAGAGGATCCTCTAATTAAAATTCCATCTGCTTTCAGCCCTCCAATTGTAACAACATTTCCTATTTCCCTTAACAAGTGAGCATCGCTCCCCCCTATCCCCCTCTTTCCACATCTTTTTGCGAGCTCTAGTGCCTTCTCATTCTCTTTCCTGGAGGATCTTCCATTGGCAACTTCCACAAAATCGGCCAGTTTTATTGTACTTTCTGATCTTATCGATCTTCCTCTGAATGGATGTGCTATCGCTGCGATGCCGCCTTGTTCTCTTATATTATCTATCGTTTCCTCAGGGCTTCTGTATGGTCTTACCTCCTCTGATATGAGATACGCAAGCACCTCCCCGCCGCTGGTCATAACTTCCTCTCCAGGTATTAGCTCAATCTCCAGCTTTCTCGCTGTTTCTCTTGCACTCATATAACCTTGCATGCTGTTGTGATCTGTTATAGCTATTCCAGAGAGCCCCTTTTTCTTTGCCACTTCAATCACTTTGCTTGGCTCCGAAAGGGAGTCCTTTGAGAACCTTGTGTGAACATGAAGATCATACATTATCATCACCTGTCGAAGTCGCAATGCAATTCGACATTAAAAGCTCGAGGATTTTTATTAAATAATACTAAAGTATGAGGAAAAAATTATAACTATTGTTAATCCTCCCAAGACAGGGTTAAAGCATGAGTGGGAAGATGGCTATTGTAGTTTTTTCCGGGACTATTGACAAATTGATGGCAGTTGGAGTGCTTTCATCTGCGGGAGCAGCTCTGGGTATGGAAGTACAAATATTTGCTACCTTTTGGGGTCTTCAATCTCTGAGAAAGGACGTGGCGGCAAACAACACAAGGATAAGCAAGGAATGGGAGGAGATGAAACAACCAATGTTGAATATAATGAAAGAAAAGAAAGCTCCTTCATGGCTAGATCTGATAAAACAGGCAAAGAATGTTGGAAATGTAAAAATACATGCATGTGCTATGACCTTCGACTTATTCGGGTACAAAAAAGAGGATCTATTAGATATAGTAGATGATGTAGTTGGAGCAGGGGAGTTCTTAGAATATGCTAAAGGGGCCGATATAGTGCTTTTCATCTGAGGTGATGAGATTGTCCGAGATTAAACCAAACAAGATAGTTGATGCGAGAGGATCTTTCTGTCCAGGTCCTCTCATGGAGCTGATAAAAGCGATAAAGGAAGCTGAGGTAGGTGAGATAGTAAGCGTATATTCTACTGACTCTGGGAGCAAAAGAGATATACCACTCTGGGTTCAAAAGGCAGGACATGAGCTACTTGGCGTATTTGAAAGAGAAGGATTCACAGAGTTTGTGGTGAAGAAGAAGAGGTAGCTGGGTGTTTAGATGACAAAGAATGTTCTAATTGTCGGAGGAGGAACAGGAGGGACAATAGCAGCAAACCTTCTCTCTTATAAACTTAGAGAGGAAATAAGGAGAGGAGAAGTGAGAATACAACTAATAGAGCAATCCAAGAGACATTTCTATCAACCAGCATATCTTTTAATTCCCTTTGGGCTAAGTGAAGTAAGTGAAGCGGTTAAAAGCGAAAGAGAACTGCTCTCTGAAAGCGTAGAGTTAATAACAGAGAGGGCCACTAGGATAAACGTAGAAGACAGATTTGTTGAGACAGAAAAGGGAAAATACACATACGATTATCTAATAATAGCTACAGGATCAGTTCCAGATCCTTCTCAGGTTCAAGGACTTTCAGAAGGGGCTCACCATTTTTACGATCTTGATTCCTCGCTGAAACTGGAGGAATCTTTGGCAAAATTTAACGGAGGGAAAATTGTAGTGGGTGTTGCGGGAGTGCCGTACAAATGTCCTCCAGCTCCGCTGGAGTTCACATTTCTTGTCGAGGATTATTTCCGAAGAAGACACATGAGAAATAAGGTTGAGATAGAATATCTATATCCTCTTCCGAGAGTCTTTCCGATAGAAAGCGTGGCAGATTTTGCGTATAATATCATGCTGGAAAGAGGAATAAAGGCAAATCTATTATTTAACATAGAATCTGTTGATCCTGGGAAAAAGGAGATAATATCTATGGAGGGAGATAGCACTAAATATGATCTTGCGGTAATAATACCACCACATCGTGGTGCAGATGTAATAATAAAATCTGGTATAGGAGATAAAGGAGGATGGATACCCACTGATAGATATACGTTAAACATGAAGAATTATGATGATGTATATGTAATCGGGGATGCCACAGATCTACCTATATCCAAGGCAGGATCAACAGCAGACTTTGAGGCCTCAGTAGTCTCATCAAGAATAGCGGATTCAATAAGGGGAATAAAACCAAGAGCGGTATATGATGGGAGAGTTATGTGCTTTCTTCTGAGCAAAATAGGGGAGGGTTCCCTGCTAGTATTCGATTATGAGAATCCATCCAAGCCTGTTAAGCCCAACTTCTTCTGCTATTGGTATAAGATGGCTTATAATAGGCTTTATTGGAATATCACAGCTAGAGCTCTCCTGCCTGGATTTGGGGTGTGATATCATGTCAGATGTAGAGACATTAGATGATGTGATACGTGTACTTTCAAATAAGGAAAACTTGAGTGCTCTGAAGAATATTGTGGATAATCTCTCTACTATAGAATATACAATAGAAAAACTGAAAGAGCTTAGGGACATGGGGGCTCTAGACACCTTATTCTCACTTGGCTGTGGGATAGCTAGCATGAAAAATATGTTATCTGATGAAATGGTAGCTGGTGGGGCATCCATGCTATCGGATGTTCTCGATCTATTGGCTAAAGTAAAATCTCCACCTGTTGCGAGATTTTTGTCACTATTCTCTGATCATGGATTTGAGCTCGAAAAAGCAATAAAGGAGGAGCCGAGGAAGGGCGTAATAGGCATTTTATCTGCTCTCAGAGATCCAGACGTTCAAGAAGGCATTACATATCTGATAGTGCTTTTGAAGTTTCTAGGCAAATATCTGAGAAAAGAAGATTCATCAACAGAGGATTCCACTGAATAAATTTATCGACTAAGCTATCTAAGGTTTTTAGGGCTATCAGATGTAAATCCTCCCAAAATCGGCCAATAAACTCAATATCTACCTTTTTTATTTTATTAATCCTCTTATTCCTAAAGTGGCGCTGAGGATGTCGCCGAGAAAATAGGCCAATAGGGCTACACCGAGAACTAAACCGACTGTTTGAAGGAAATCTACAATAAAACTAGAATTAGTATATACACTTCCCTGGAATGTAAAAATCATCACGAGTAATATACTGATAGCTATAGATATTACGAAAGCCAATAGTATATTGTTTAATATAAAGTAAGGCAGTGACATAAGGGCAACAGCTAAAATGTACCCAGAACCTGTTATAAGTGCCGCTATCGTGGGTGACTTGCCGGTCTCATGCTTAGTCTGCAAATATGATGCAGACGCCATGGAAATAGCAGCTGAAATCCCAACAACCAAACCAACAGCCCCGGTAATGATTGTGGAGTTAGTAGTACCAAGTGTTCCTGCATGCGTGCCTGTAATTTCGATTATAGCATCTGCCAGTCCCAAAACCAGGGCACTCATGTACTTGACAATGACCTCATCCAACTGGCTTACGAAATAACGTTCATGCTCTAGCTCGTCCTGAATTATTCTCTCCACAGCCTTCTTATCCTCCTCTGTCTGCATCAAATCAAGTGCAGTACGATATCTCTCCACAGCCTTCTCCTCCCCTCTTTCCAACAATTTTATCGCGAAGGTTACACCAAAGATTAATCTTAATAACATCAGAAAGTAAGAATACAGAATTGATTTAAGTGAAGGTTTGAATGGGAAAGAATATTTCTTCCAGAAATCAAAATGGTCGTGTTCTGTTTTAGCTATAACTTCTAGCTTCTTCTTGCGCTCCTTATTGAACTCTATGGAAACAAGGCGTTTATAGGCAATATAATCAGCATACTCATCATGACAAAATTCTGTTGCCATTCTTCTCAGATCGAATTGCTCTTCTTTATGAGCAGTTCCCATTAAACCCTTGTCATTATAGCTATACAGTAAATTAAGGCTTATCTCTTCATGTTTCTAGTATATATTTTACTTCGGGAACTTGAATAAGAAGGAAACTCTAAATTTTGTAAAGAAGACATCTCCTCTGTTAATCCAAGGGTAGAACTGGCCACAGCTGGTAACAACAAATTAGGTCCTACTCTTGCTGTTGTGTAGTTCTGTTTGATCTTCTGACCTTCTTTCAGGTGAATGGCCTCCATGATTGTCATGTAAAGCCTGTCTGATGGTCTTCCTCTTTTGACTCCAGGGCATCTTTCGTCAAAATAGATGTAATAACCGTTGAAGTATGAATCTGCACCTCCCTCCCTCGTGAACACTATGGGCCAAAGTTTGCACGCTATTGGCTTTTCATCTCCCAGCAAGCACAAATTTCCATATAGAAACACGCAGGAATCCCCTATCCTCCTGAGAATTGGTCTTCCGTGTACTATCTCTATCTTGTCTCTTCCATAAGCAGATGATATCCTAATAGCTTCATCTGGCCTCAAGCTTACAAAGAACCACCTGCAACACTCCCCGCATGCGAAACAAAACCAGTCTCTCACCTTGCTCCACGGCAGGAGCATAACATTTCCTTAAGCAAAGGCAAAATAAATTTTATTCTTTTACACAAATTAATTGCTTCTCCTGAATACAACTCGAAAAACCCTTCCGCTCTCTCCCTCAAACTCCTCATATTTCTCTATCTTCCAGCTTGATCCGCTTTCATCCTCAAGAATATACCTAAAATCGTCAAAATAATCATAAATACCACAGGTGTAGCACATGTGACCATAAAAATCTACAATAACCTCATTTTCCTCCTCTTCTACTATTTTTGCTTTTGCTTCAGGCCAGAATCTTTCAATAAATTTCTTAAGAGCCATCATAACTGTGCTCATATCATTGCTTTGCAGGAGCTTTTTATATAATTTTCTCTGGACAACTTCGTATGTGGGATGTGCTTCTATGCTTCATAACAGGTATAGCTCTTGGCAAGCTCCTCAAGCCGAGGAAAAAAGTAGAAAGAATACTCTCCTATATAGCGTATGCTCTTATCTTTCTAATAGGAGTGGAGATAGGTAATGAGGGTGTGTTGCTTCAACTACCGGAGATCATGCTCTCATCATTCATCATTGCTGTGTCCGCCATAATCTGCAGTATAATTGCTGTAAAATTACTGAGGTGAGCTAATGCCATCCTCTGTAATCCCTCTATCCCTCCTGGCGCTTGGTATGATTGTGGGCTTGTTCGTTAAATTTCCTCCTGCAAGCATAGCAATATCCATATTGCTATATATCCTGATTCTACTAGTGGGAATTGTGCTGGGAAGAGAAGGAGCTAGTTTGAAAATAGGAGATCTAAAAATACCCATCCTAACTTTGATAGGGACTCTTGCCTCGGGGATAATTATATCCCCTGTAGTAGGTCTCCCGGTTAATGTTTCAGCTGCTATCTCAGCAGGACTCGGCTGGTACACTCTGGCTGGACCTCTTATAACAAAAGCATGCGGAGCGAAAATCGGGATAATAGCTTTTATTTCCAATCTCCTCAGGGAAATGATAACTCTTACCATGGCCAGAACAATTTCGGAGAGAATTGGCTGTGATTCTCTAGCAGCATCAGGCGCAGCTCCATGCATGGACACTCTGCTGCCCTTCATCGCTCAGGTATGCGATCACAATGGAACAATGAAGTCATTTATATCAGGGCTCGTGCTCACCATTATAGCTCCTCTCCTAATACCTTTACTACTTAGTTTATAAGGAAAAGATTATTATAAAGAGTCGCCTTCAATATCGGGTGTTTCAATGGGAGAAGCATATGGAGAGATAATATTTGAGGGATATGAACCGTTTGTAGAGCTCCTTAAAAAACTCAGAGTTAAAGAGGTGGAGCAAATTGAAAGGGAGCTCAGGGAGAAGGGAAAATGTGATGCATCGCTCAGCAATGTAAAAATACATTCAGAGATGAGAAACGGTCTGCTTCATGTAAAATTCGATGGAGATGAACTTTGGATGGCATCTGCAGCACCCTCCGATGAGAACTATGTTGACTGGCTTAAGAGAATATCTGCTGGTGTTCTATGGATATCTGAGGTATTCAAGGCAGTTGATGTGCACAAAAAAGAGGGAATAAGCTTCCTCTTCTTCTCCGAGGATGAAATAGAGAGAAAGAAGGAGGAGATGAACGAGCAGTGGATGAAGTCGCTTGAGGACATATCTGGCTTCTTCAACGTCTAAATATACCCCTCAATCTATCCATAATTCCCCTCCTTCTCCTCTCCGGTGGATTCAAGGCAATTTCTATCGGTATTTGTCCGGCTAAGATCGATGTGAGGAAAGCCGAAAGCGTCATTAATGTCTCTTCCTGAATGTACGTCTCTATAGCCCCGGGTTTTATCCTCCTCATGTACTCTATGGCAGCATTAGCTGTCATCCCCCTGCTAAATATTAGATAACCAGCAGCGACCGTTGCAGCTCTCCCCACACCAGCAAAACAGTGCACTACAGATGGTCTTCCCTTAGCTGCCCTAGAGCTTATCCAATCCAGAAGGTTTACCATATCTCTTGTGTTAGGTGCACCTCCTGGCTCGACTGGTAGGAAGTAGAACTCCATTCCCTCATCTATCACAGCGTGTTCGTAGGAATATATCCCTCCCCAATAAGGGGCTATCTCCCATTCTGTGGCCAGACAAACGATGCATCTGGCACCCATTGCCTTGAGCATCTTCAAGTCATCTTTTTTCACCGGTATTCTCGATATGCCGAGCTCCATTGGAACTACCCACGTCAGAAATTGCATAAAAAACAATTGAGAGGGAAGGATAAAAACATAAATTTGATAATAAAACTTTCTTCAACCATGAGAAGTTAAATATCGGAAAGCTGTTGACGGACTTTGTGCGCTTGGATTATGTGGAGAAACTTCTAAGGGAGATGGGTCTAAGTGGCGTGTGTAAGGCTGACCTAAAAGAGGGAACTATAAGAATAGCTGTGAGGTATGATCCCTTTTATGCTGAAAAAGCGAGGATAAGGAGGTTAATTAATCTTGTGGACTCAGATGAGCTCAGGGATCAGCTGAATCATCTGCTCAATATGATGGAAAACGCATCCGTTTACACAACAGTTGTTGTGGCAGAGATTCCCGGAGCAGCTTGGAGGCTGAGAGCTAATTTGGAGATGATAAGCAGGAGAGTTAATGATGCAAAGTCAAGAGTTCCTGGAATAAAAGCTGTGATGAGGAAAGTGGACAGCTATATAAAGGAATACCTCAGAGCGAGGGGAAAGAATGTTGAATGATAGGGAGTCAAAGATAATACTTGTAGTAGAGGCATTTTTCGGCAGCTTATACGTAACGGTGACAAGAGGACTGTTTATAGTGATGTTGAGCTATAGTGGATATGAAATGAGCTCTATATCGATAGTCAGCTTGTTCTCAGCAATTCTCGGTGTTGTAGTATCTTATCTACTGTATTACAAACAATCCATAATTTACGGGAGGTTCAAGCTGAAGATGGTTATCTCCCACGGGACTGAGAGATTCCTGTGGATGAGTCTTCCATTTTTTGTGTGGAACAGAGAGATAACAGCTTTACTGTACTCCCTTTCCATGGCAATAACGGTTCCTGTTGGTGTTTTCATAAGCGCAGCTATGATGGCCCTGTTTAGAGGAGAAGAACTGGATGATCTAAATGCAAAGAGAAATATTGCAGGCGCTGCTGCTTCACTTATAGCAGGAATCTTTATGACCCTATCATTAGCATTTCTTCCAGCTCCTGAGAGCTATTACATACCATACGTGTCAGCAGGTCTTCTTGGCCTCAGCTCAACATTTGCCATCTCTATGCTGAAAATCCAGAGGCTTGAGGAGGAAAGAATATTAAAGCTCCGTGAGGAGGATAGAATAAAGCTATCAACAACATTTGTCTTCCTTATCATAATGTTCACTGGTTCCAACATTCTTGGAATAGCTTGGATTCCATACCTCAAGAATATAGGAGCTCCAAGTTATATAGCTGCCTTGATGAATCTAATAGGATCTGTCGGCGGGATAGTAGGGCCATATCTGTTCAGGAGCTACAGGCATCATAGGATCGCTATATCGACTAATGCTCTTGCTACGCTATCAGTACCATTCTTTCTGGTGCCGATAGTCCATCCAGCTCTCTCCTTTGTGACATCCGCTACTTTTGTCAGCGTCAGCCTTCTATCCATGCTTATATACTCCAATTATGTGGAGAATCTAGGAATAGCAAGGGCATCCGTGTTGTTAACAGCATCATCTTTCATCGGTCTTGTAATAGCATCGCTCTTAGGCCTGTTTCTCCAACCATTTCTGCTTTTAATTCTGGCTGGATTATCAAAAATTATCGCGGCATTAATAGTGACTTTTGCTGTTCCTGAGACAGCAGTCGTTCCTAAGGAGGTGGCTATGGGATATGCTCGGCTTATACATTCGGTAAGCACCGCTGGTTATATGACGATAGCTGTTATATCAAGACAGGCCATGATAACAGCTCTAAAAGTATTTGCACTCTCCCTTCTTCTGATATTAGTATACTTTATATATAGGCTTCTCTTTCTCATTACCCTATGAGCTTAGCAGATGCGTTGTTGTCAATATCCCAAGAGCTCATACAACTGTTCCCGAAGATAGCCCTATCAATACTTCTGATAATGTTATTCTTGTTGATAATAAAGGGAGTTAACAGGCTGATAAGATGGCTGCTCAAGGTGAGCGATGTAGAAGGCTTCCTAGGCAGGTACTCAGCGTCCTTCTTGATGACCCCCATAACCCAGGTTTTCATAGTTCTATCGGATCTTGGGCTCATAATGCTCCTCTCAGCAATTCTTCTCAGTGTCTTCCTACCGGCTGGTAGCGAAGCCTACAATCTCTACGTCTCATATCTGGGAAGAATAGGAAGTGTGGCTTTTCTTGCAATAATCTTTGTATTCGGCATAAGCTCCGTAATGAGCCTAGTCAAGTTGGAGGACAAGGTGAAGGGAATGATAATGTTGATATCCCTGCTTATGATATTTGCTGTCCTCATAGACCTGACTAACTTAGGAGGCGAAATAAAAGCTGGACTTGTCTGGGGGATATCGCTGGGAATAGGAATAACGATAGGCGTGTTCTCCATATGGTTCTTCTTCAAGGAGAGCATAGACTCCCTCTGCGGAGGGAGGTAGCTTTAGCGGAATGATCTCCTCAGTGCTAACAGCAGTAAGAATGAGAGGACTTCTGATACCAGGGAGAGATGGATTATAAAGCTCCTGTTTATCTCATAGAGGAGGCCCATTAGCAAGCTTCCTGCCATCCAGAATCCCCCTGTGAGGAAGCCGAATATCCCATATGCATATGCCCTGCCTTCAGCTTCAACAAGATCCGCTACTGCAGCTCTTATGTTCGTTTCATATGCTCCCATTGCTATTCCCCATACTACTGCAGCAAGCACACTATTTCCCGAAAGGAAAAGAGGTACTTCAAGAAATGCTGCGACTGGCGCTATGAGAACGGAGGCAATACCAGCTTTATCATACATTATTCCTGCTGGCAACGCCATGACAGCGTCTGATGCCATTGCTAAGGCATAGATGAGGGCAATTTCTTCATCACTTGCAAGGTTGGCTGCCTTCAAATGGTACGACACGATAGACCAGTGCATGAATCCCATTGTGAAAAGAGCCATGGCAGCTGCGTATATCCAGAAGATCCTCCCTGTTTTCCCTGAACTTGTGCTCTTTCTCACTGCTTTCACCTCAGGGTAGCTTGCATATCCAATAGATAGGGATATTATCGCCAGTAGAGCAGGAATTGAGAGAATTAAGAATGCTAAGCTGTATCCATCTAAATATAGCGCATATGCGACAATTATAGGGCCTATCAGGGCTCCAATCTGATCCAGAAGCTCATGTATTCCAAAGCCCTTCCCTCTTCCAATTCCCTCAGTTATCTCCGATAGTATCACATCCCTCGATGGCTGTCTAAGTCCCTTGCCTATCCTCTCCAGGAACACAAGAAGAATCACATAAGTCCAGTTTCTTGTGAATGCAAGCAGAGGAACTGCCACTAGATTTACTCCATATCCCAGAAATACAATCGACCAATACACCTTGCTGGATCTACTTCTCCCAGCAACAACTCCTCCTAACAATCTGAAGACATATCCAAGAAACTCTCCAACTCCCACAAGTCCTGCTATAACTGCTGTTGCACCTATATACTCTATGTATGAGCCTATAACAGATCTTGCTCCCTCATATGTTGCATCTGCAAATAAGGAGACGAAGGAGAGCGCCATGAAGGCTATTAAGAGCTTTTTCTGCATACAGGCTCCTCATTGATCAGGCTTAAAAACTTTTGCTTCCCAGCTTCTGGGTGTGCTTATGAGAGTTGTTCCATTGAGCTCGGATTCCATGGGTGCAAGGAGTATGGCCACATTTGTGGAGACAAAAGATGTAAGGATAATGATAGATCCCGGCGTTGCGCTTGGACCAAGCAGGTATGGCCTTCCTCCTCATCCAAGGGAATGGGAGAGGATGCAAGAGCACTGGAGTGAGATAGTCCGCCATGCTGAAAAGGCAGATGTCCTGATAATAACTCATTATCATTATGATCATCACAACCCGTGGAATGACCTGGAGATATATGAGGGGAAGAGAGTGCTGATAAAAGATCCGGAAAAGAATATAAACTACAGTCAGAGAAGTAGAGCATCTTTTTTCCTGAAGCAGCTTGGCAATAGGGCGAAGATAGAAATAGCTGATGGTAATAAAATATTGGAGGGAGAGACGGAGATAATATTCTCAAATCCTGTGTTTCATGGGACGAATAATAGGCTGGGATATGTTATAGAGGTCCTGATAAGGGAAGGAGATGAAAGCTTTCTTTTCACAAGTGATGTAGAGGGTCCTTCTCTTGAGGATCAAGTTAAATTTGTGGTAGAGAATAAACCAAGAACTGTGATGATAGACGGTCCTATGACTTATATGCTTGGTTACAGATATTCACAGGCCAGCCTGGAGGCCTCTATAAGAAATCTCATTAGGATCCTAGATATAGTTGAAACTCTTGTCATAGATCACCACCTTCTCAGAGATCTAGATTGGAGCAAAAGGATAGCTGAGGTGATAAATAAGGGAAATACCATTGGAAAGAGAGTTTTAACATCAAATGAGCTGGTAAATAAGCCATTGGATATGTTAGAAGCAAGAAGAAAAGAGTTATATGAGCTATATCCGGTAAAAGAATCGGAGCTGAGGAAATGGGAGATTGAGGAATGAGCTTTTTCCAAACCAGCGGACCAAAATGTTTATATTTTTTCCTAACCCAGGAGCTAGGTGATACTCTTGGTAAGAGGGGGCTGGACAGGCAAGATCCTAAAGGTGGATCTCACGAAGGGAAAACATGTTCAGGAACCGCTTGATGCAAAGATGGCTGTTGATTTCCTCGGGGGAAGAGGTTTTGCTGTGAAGATATTGTGGGATGAGCTGAACAGGGGAGTTGATCCCCTATCTCCAGATAACCTGCTGATAATGGCAACAGGACCACTTACAGGCCTTCCAATCCCGAGCAGTGGAAAGATACAAGTTGCAGCTAAATCCCCTCTGACAGGAGGGTATGGAGATGGAAACATAGGGACTAAAGCAGCAGTTCAGCTAAAAAAAGCAGGATATGACGTGCTTGTTGTGAAAGGAAGGGCGGAGAAACCTAGTATAATAAAAATAGAGGATGATAACGTAGAAATAATAGAGACGGATCTCTGGGGGAGGGATACGTGGGAGACGCAGGATGAACTTGAGGAAAAATACGGAAAAAACGCGGGAATATTGTTGATAGGCCCTGCTGGGGAGAGATTAGTGAAGTTTGCAGTCATCATGTCGGAGAAGGGAAGAGCTGGTGGGAGGCCCGGCATCGGTGCTGTAATGGGATCTAAAAACCTGAAGGCTGTTGTGATAAAGGGGAGCAAGGAGATACCTGTTGCTGATAGAAAAGCAGTGGCATCTCTCGGGGCTGATGGATACAAGGAGGTGAAGAGCTCAAAGAGCTACGATCTTTGGATCAGGCAGGGGACAATGATAGCTTTCCAGTGGTGTCAGGAGAACAGCACATTGCCCACAATGAACTTCAGCGAGGGAATCTTTGATTATGCCGAGAACCTGAATGGAGATGCCATGGAGAAGCACTACAAGATAGGGCAGAAGGGATGTCCGAACTGCAACATGCCATGTGGCAATCTGAATAAGATAAAGGAGGGTCCCTACAGGGATGATGTGGTCGAGATAGACTATGAAAACATAGGGATGCTTGGACCCAACTTGGGGATAGGAAACATGAATTACGTGCTTTCTTTGAATCTTCTGGCGGACAAGATGGGGATGGACACAATAAGCCTTGGAGGAACATTGGCATTTGTCACTGAGGCATATCAAAGGGGATTGATAGGGGAGGATCAGATAGGATTAAAGCCAGAATGGGGAAATGGGGAGAAATACCTGAGAATGGCTGAGATGATAGCAAAGAGAGAGGGATTCGGAGATCTCATGGCAGAGGGCACTCTATCTCTCGCTAAAAGGATAGGAAAAGGGGCTGAAAAATTTGCTGTTCAGGTCAAAGGGCTGGAGGTTTCAGCATATGAATGCCATACTCTGCATGGCATGGCCTTGGCATATGGCACATCGCCCATAGGAGCTCATCACAAGGATGCATGGTTCATATCTATAGAGATAGCAGAGGGAAGGGATATAATAAACAAAGAGAAGGTAGAAAAATTGATAATAATGCAGAGGAGAAGAAGCTTCTTTGAAAATGCAACTACATGCAGGCTGCCGTGGGTTGAAGTAGGTTTCAACCTTGATTGGTATCCAAAGTTCCTGAGGGCAGCCACGGGACTTGACTTCACATGGGATGACATATACCAGATATCCGACAGGACGTATGCTCTGATAAGAGCCTTCTGGGTGAGGGAGTTCGGGGAAAAGTGGGGAAGGCACATGGATTATCCTCCAGAGAAGTGGTTCACCGAGCCCTACACAAAAGGACCTTATGCAGGGAGAAAGCTGGATAAAGAGAAATATGATCAAATGCTGTCCTGGTATTATGAGCTCAGGGGATGGGACGAAAGAGGCATACCAAGAAAATCAACTCTTGCTAAGCTTGGACTGGATTATGTTGCCGCAGAGCTCGAGAAAGTAGTTAAACTGAGAGAGTAGTGTATCAACTTTATTTTTTTATTGTCATGCTGCCAGTAAGTTAATAAGTTCCTCTAGCCGCTTGTGGTGATCTCATGAAGCTGAAGTTCATAGGTCCTATAGCAGATCTAGCAGGTGGTAGGGAGATTGAGATAAAAGGAAAAAAGGAGCTGAAGGATGTAATAGAAGGCCTTCCTGATAAAGCTAAAAGCGTAATAATGAGTGGAAGGATAATAATACTGGTGAATGGAAGATCTGTTAGGCCGGAGGAGCATGTAGAGCTCGGGGAGAATGATCTAATTGTTTTTCTTCCTGAGATAGGAGGAGGATAAAGTTGTATCGCTTCCTCTTTGATATGGATGACACGTTAGTCGACAACATATTCATGAGATATGTGCTCCCGGATGTGTCGAGAAAAATAGCAGATGTTGCAGGAATGGATCCAGAGGTCATCAGAAAGATGATAGTGGATGAGAACATAAGAAGGATTAAATCAGGGCTTTATGAAGAAGCATTTGACTGGGATGATATTATAACTGGAATTCAAACCTCTCTTGGGATAAAAGATCCTGTTTTATTCTCAGACGAGGTAATAAGATTCTCCGGGATGGCATCACCTAAGCCTGGAGTTGAGGAAGCTCTGGGAAGGATAAAATCTATGGGAGGCAGGATAAGCCTGGTGACAAACGGCTTCCTTAGATACGTCCTGCCTGTTCTATCAAAAGCCAGGATCCTCAAGTTCTTTGATAAAATCGTGACTCCTGACCAAACTGGCTACATAAAGCCAATGCCTGAAATATTCCTCGCAGCGACAGGCAGAGAAGAGAAAGTTATTCATGTGGGAGATAGCGTCTCCCTGGATGTATGTGGAGCTAGAAGAGCAGGAATTGACCCAGCCTTGGTCATGGATATTCCAAAACCTCTACTAGAGCTTGATCCTGTCAAAAGAGTCCCTGTAGCAGCTTATCTCATCAAGAAAAAGTTTGAAGGAGAGACCTATTCATTCCTCGCAACTAGACCATGTCTTCCCTCCTATCTGATAGCTGATATAAGGGAACTTCTTCATATAGTGTGACTTGAACACAATTGAACATTGTCCCAATTTTTATGCAAACTAAGAATAGCTTTTCGTAAGTTTTACGAAAAACTTGTCGAAACGTTTATATCGAAGTGGGCAGATCAATGGCCTTATGCAAATACAAATGCAGAGGGAGGACATAATACCTATCCTGAGGATACAGACCACTGTATTGAGGGAGATGGTAAACTTTATGGTGGACAGAGGATTTATACAGCTTCTTCCAGTGATAACATCGAAGGTAACAGATCCTCTTGGTCCAGATCCGGGAAGCAGTGTTGTGACAATTCCCAAGATAAAATACTACGATGAGGAGCTCGTGCTGACGCAGAGCATGATACTTCATAAACAGCTTGCTGTGGCAAAAGGCCTTGAGCGGATATTCATAATGTCTCCGAATGTGAGGTTGGAGGACAAAAGAAGGAAGGATACCGGGAGGCATTTGTTTGAATTCACTCAGATGGACTTTGAGATGGCTGGAGCTGGGATGAGGGATGTATTCTCATTGGTTGAGGATCTAATAATTCACATAATAAAAGCTGTTAAATCTGAAAATGAGGAGGAGCTTGAGGAGCTGGGAAGAGAGATAAAAATCCCTCAGAAGCCATTTCCTGTGTACACCACACATGAGCTGGAGGAGAGATATGGAAAGGACTGGGAGATCAATGCATCTGCTGACCATAATGAGCCATTCTGGGCAGTTTGCTTCAAGAGAGAGTTTTACGACAGGGAGGATCCTGATATGCCCGGGCACTTCAGGAACTACGATCTAATTTATCCTGAGGGATTTGGAGAGGCTCTCTCAGGAGGGGAGAGGGAGTGGAGATATGAGAGGATAGTGGAGAGAATTAGAAGAGATGGCCTTGATGAAAAGTTCTTCTCCCCCTACTTGGAGATGGCCAAGCAGGGAATATTAATTCCAAGTGCTGGTGCTGGCATAGGAGTTGAAAGGCTGATAAGATTCCTATCCGGCAAAAAACATGTGGGGGATGTGCAGTTGTTCAGGAGAGTTCCCGGTGAGCCCATTCTATTTTAATTTTTTAGATTTTATCTCATTTATTATCCTCTTCGCCACATCTATTCTTATAGACTTCTCTTCCAGCATCCTCTCAACTACTTCGTCAACTATGTCAGGGGTTGCCCCAGCTGCCATCGCTATGTTCCTGGCATGGAGCCTCATATGCCCTGCCTGTATTCCCTCTGTTACTAATGCCCTTAAAGCAGCAAAGTTCTGGGCAAGCCCAACAGCAACCATCACCTCCGAGAGCTCTCTTGCTGATTTCACTCCCAGTATCTTGAGAGCTATCTTTGCTATCGGATGGACGCTCGCCACACCACCAACTGTTCCCACGGCTAGGGGCATCTCGAGAAATCCCTCTAGATCCCCATCTTCATTCCTCCAAAATCTGCTCAAGGATGTGTATCTACCGCTTCTAGCAGCATAGGAATGAGCTCCTGCTTCTATAGCTCTTGTATCCTGGCCTGTTGCTCTTGCAACAGCAATGACCCCGTTCATTATCCCCTTGTTGTGCGTCGCTGCTCTATAGGGATCGGCCTCAGCAAAAGCATAGGCATATAGTATTCCCTCTACAACTTCATCTCCTCCTATCTCCTCCTTCTTCCAGACAGCTCTTGCTGATGCAAGCCTTCTATCCGCTAAATTAGATACTATCCTCAGGTAAACACTCCCTCCTGTTATCCTCTCTATAAATGGAGCTACTGCCTCAGCCATTGTGTTCACTACATTTGCGCCCATTGCATCCCTTACATCCACGATGAGATGGGTTATCACCATCTTCCCCATCATCGTGTCTATTATTCTCACTTCTACGTCTCTAGCTCCCCCGCCTAGTTTTACCAGGACAGGATCTTTTTCATTAGCTATCTCCAGTATTTTCTGCTTCTCCGCCAGTATTGCGTTCTTCGCCTCCTCAGCATCCTTCACTTTTACAAGTTGTATCTGGGATATCATTATCGGATCCGTGCTTGATGTGAAGAATCCACCTCCCTCTCTTGCCATCTTCGCTGCATTGCTTGCTGCTGCGACAACGGAGGGCTCCTCTATCGCCATCGGTATGAGGTAATCCCTTCCGTTTATCAGGAAGTTTGTGGCTATTCCGAGCGGGAGGGGCCATGTTCCGATCACATTCTCTATCATCCTGTCAGCAATGCTTATATCGAGATTTCCGGTCTTCAATAATAGAGCTGCCTCCTCTTCAGTTAACCCAGCGAACTCCTTCACTATCCTAACTCTTTCCTCAACAGGTAATTTATAAAAACCAGGTATTCTTGATGTCTTCTCCATATTGCATCTCTCATGTATAGCCTAAAACTTTTTCTATATCCTAGTCCTTTCCACGACACTTAGGTAAACATATCTCATCACAATTACAACAATAGCTGATATTAAGTAATTAAGCAATTCAAAGGCGAAAATTCCGGTGAGGTATATAGTCAGAGGAGTAGCATTGATCAACGCCTTGAATATTGGTAGCCCTGCTATCACTCCTCTAACTTGGGTCTCATTCTCCCTCTCTATCTGCTCCTTCAGCAGCCTTTCGTAGTTATCCACGTATGCCATCAGAGCTGTTTTGTATGAACTGCAGCATTCCTTCTCTTTTTGGCTCAGAACCCCGTATTCCTGAGTTATACCACTTCTAACTCCATTCATTATGCTAGATATAATTTCCTCCATGCTCTTTTTTTGCACATCAAGTCCTCCTGCCCCGGCTGTTAGGTCCACCATGAGGTCCAAATTTTTCTCTTTTATAAATGTATTATATTTAGGAAAGTATATGTAGATAGACATTGATATGCCCAGTATTAACACCAGGGCAATAATAGTCATGGCCGTCCTAATCCTGCTGTACATGCGAAGAAACTTGTTTCTCTCCTCAGACCCTCTGATAAAAATTGCTATTGATCCAATTACACCCAGAACAGCCATGGAAAGAGCTATTGATTGCGTAATATAGCTTACCATAAGAAAAACCATTGCAAGACCGATGAAAAGCGACTCCTTGTTTATCCTATCGAAAAAGTAGATGGGAATTGCAACACCGGAGCATAATAAGAGAAGGGGAATGAAGACTTTAGATGCAAATTTCTCCACATAATATAAAAAGAAGTTGTACACCGCGATGAGAGTGTCGTTCATGAGAGATCTCATGAAGACTCTGGTCGAGTCTATATCCATAGCTATAAGATCCTTTATTGTTATCTTTGTGAGATCCAGTAAAATAATTCCCGTGAGGATCAGAATTATGGAAAGGAAGCTCAGCAAAACTGAGGCATACCTCATATGCCGATGTTGATGGAAGGAAAATATAATTTTATTGTTTTTTTAGCCTTATAAAACCACCTACCTCCTCCACAACTCCCCTCTCCTTAAGCCTCCTTATGACCTCCTCCCGGAAGGGAGCAGGAATTCTGATTTCATTTATCCTTTTTTCTCCAGTAGACAGCTCTGATATCACCATCCTCTCCAATGCTGGCATCAACCTCCTCATCTCACCCTCTATTTCCAGCTCCTGTTTTATCCTCCGCACCTCATTGGAGATCCCCTTCAACACAACATCTGCTGCATCTATAGGATCTCCCTCAGGAACTCTCACAGAAGGAAGCCTTTTGGCCTCTAATACTGGTTTTAGATCTCTCAACGTGGCAAAATTATCTACAATAAACCTCATTATCCTGTAGAGTTTTTCATTAAGCTCAACTTCTCCCCTGTCAACTCCAGAGCTTCTCATTTCCTCTGCCACCCTGCTCAAAAGATCATGACCAATAAACATATCAAATGGCTGTGATATCTCCTCAAGAACTCTGGCACCCTCCTTGATATCCTGAGATATGCCGAGAACTTGAAGAGCTATCTCCCTCTTTCTCTCAACCTCTTTTTCTATTAACTCCAGGCATTCTTTATCGCAGTAATCAGGTATTTCAATCCCTATTCTGATTTTCAGTCCAAATCTCTCCTCTATGCTTTTTACAATATTTTTTAGCTCCTCCAACTTCTTGTAGACCTCTTCTCTTAACCTCCCCAATGATGCCTTGGATAGCTCTTCTTCTGCATTTTTAATTAGGTTTTCTGCTTCAACAGCGCCCTTATATCCTAAAAATTCCTCCTTAGCGGCGATCTCAGCAAGCTTATCCTTAGCTCCTGGTAAAACTGAATTCAAATCTATTCCCAGCTCACTAGCCTTCTCCAATATCCTCTTAGCTTTTGCTTTGAGGGACTCTAGCCTCAAATATCCTAAAGAGTTTATTCTGAGTGGATCAACGCCATTTGCAATTGCATCAGCTAAGAGAAGGGCTTCCTCTCCGGAAAACACCCTTGAGCCCACTCTTATGGCCGGAAGAGCATTTATTCCCTCCTCAAGAACTTTTGAAAAATCAATTCCATGCCTAATCCTCACGTATTTCACGCTAAAACCAATCCTTCTCTCAATTTCTTTTTCCTTTCCTTTCAGAATCTCCTCTATAATCTTAGACTGTCTTGCAGCTAGAGCAAGGGAGCTTGTTTCAAGTTTGGTGGGCACATACGAGAGGAAGACCTCTATGGATGGCACATGTAATTTCGTCAGCTTAGGATATAAAGATATCTTTAGGATAAAAAAAGATAAAAAGTTCTCCAGAAATAAGTTTATAAATTTTCCAAGAAAAATTCCTGGGTGGCATATTGATAATATCCGGAAGATATCTTCTTCTGCCAAATGGTCTTCTTGAGGATGGAGCCGTCCTTATAGCTGATGGAATAATAGAGGAGGTGGGAAAAAGGGATGAAATTGTGAGGAGAAATCCCTCTGAGGAGAAAAGGGACTTTCCAAAATCAATAATAATGCCGGGGCTTATATGCTCCCATTCTCATGCATATGGAGCCTTTGCGAGGGGAATGCCGCTTAAAACAGAGCCTCCCAAAACCTTCGGCGAGATACTAGAGAGAATCTGGTGGAGGCTGGACAAAAAGCTGAAAGAGGAGGACATAAAGTACAGCGGCCTTGTTACAGCAATAGATGCCATAAAGCACGGAACTACATCCACACTTGACCATCATGCAAGTCCATACAGCATAAGAGGTAGTTTAGATGTCCTTTCCTCTGCTTTCAAGGAAGTTGGGCTCAGATCCAATCTAGCATACGAGGTTTCTGATAGAGATGGGCTGGACAAAGCTGAAGAGGGGATAAAAGAGAATGTGGATTTCATAAAGAGACATAAAGATGACGATATGATAACAGGAAGTTTTGGCCTTCATGCATCTCTCACGCTTTCAGATGAAACGCTTCAAAAAGTAGTCGAGGCATCCAGGGAGCTAAACGTCGGATTTCACATTCATGTGGCTGAGGGAATTGAGGATGTCTCGGACAGCATAAGGAAATCGGGAAAGAGGGTTGTCGAAAGACTGTGGAGCCATGGGATACTTGGAGAGAGGACGATAGCAGTGCATGCAGTTCATGTTAGTCCATTGGAGGTGAAAATCCTGAGGGAGACAGGGACCTGGGTTGTCCACTGCCCGGAATCCAACATGAACAATGCAGTTGGAGTATCCCCAGTTCCCTTCATGATGGAAATGGGGGTTAAAGTTGCCTTAGGAACTGATGGAATGACGATGGATATGTTCAGAGAATCTAAATTCATGTACTTATTGCATAAACTGAGCACATCCGATCCCAGGACGATGCCGCCTGGAAGAATAACTGATACAGTGATCAAAGCTAACTCCGAGCTCATGTCAATCTACACTAAAAGAAGAGTTGGGATAATTCAGAAGGGGGCATGTGCAGATATAATTGCTGTTAGGTACAGGCCTCATACACCGATGAGCTGGGATAATTTTCCAGCCCACTTCGTTTTTGGCATGGAATCCTCGCAAGTAGAGATGGTGATGACCAACGGAAAGATCGTGTTTGAGAGAGGATCCATCCTAACTGTGAATGAGGAGAAAATTGCTGAGAAGGCTGAAAGACTGGCAATGGACCTCTGGGAAAGAATTAGTTAAAAAAGAATTCAAAATTATAAATATAAGTTTAAAAATTCCCTTTGATATTGATAATTGACTGTTAGTAGGTAAAAATAAACGGGGGTGATAAAAGTGGAGATAGTAAGACCTCCAGCTCTCTCTCCAGGCTCAACTATAGCTGTTGTCTCCCCTTCATCCCCAGCTGACCCTAAGTCCCTTGCCAGGGGAGTTGGTTATCTGAGGAAAAAAGGGTATAAGGTGATCCTAGGAGATGTGACAAAATCCGTGAGAATGCATGGGTATTTAGCAGCTCCTGATGAGATGAGAGCTGCTGAGCTCAGCTGGGCGTTCAGAAATGAGGAGGTTAAGGCAATAATAGCAGCTGGAGGAGGGGCTGGCTCGATAAGGATACTCCCTTATGTCGACTTCGATATAATAAGATCCAATCCAAAGATATTCATTGGATTCAGTGATATAACAACTCTATTGGTTGCTATACATGAGATAACTGGTCTGGTGACGATACATGGACCTGTTGTCAAGGATTTCAATCCCCACAATAAGGAGGCGATGATAAGCGCTGAGTGGCTGTTCAACCTGATAAGCTCGAAGGATCCCGTCGGCGATGTAGTGTATGATGAATCCATAATGCTTCCCAGAGTTGTAATAAGCGGATCCGGGGAGGGAAGGCTTATAGGAGGGAATCTGACAATGCTTGCAGTCACTTTGGGCACCAAGTTTGGCATGAAAGAGCAGAGCGGAAGAATCCTATTCTTAGAGGATGTTGGAATGGAGCCCTACCTGATAGATAACTTCTTGGGAAAGCTATGGCTCTCAGGAGTGCTGAGGAAAGATCTATCTGGGGTGATCATAGGGGAGTTCACGGAGATAATAGTTCCGCAGGGGGAGTACACGCTGAGGCCTGAGACAATAGTTGCAAGCTATATGCAGAAGGTGAAAGTTCCGTCCATATATGGATTCCCAGTGGGCCATTCTGACTTTAATTTAGCTCTTCCAATAGGGGTCAAGGCGAGGATAAATGCAGATGAGCTCAAGCTCTCAATACTGGAGAGCGCTGTGGATTAATCAATATTGAAAATAATTGGTATCTCATCGGCAAATATCTAAGTTATTACTGAGTAACAGCAGTGTTGTTACCAAATGTTAAATAGGTCATTCTGATTCCGGCATATTCCGGAATATTCCGGAATGCTCAGGGCTATAGGATACTAAGCTAATAGCAAAATATTGAAAATCAAGAGGATAATGAGTTAATCAGCTATCTTCCTTTCTCCTGCTTTATATCAGTTATAGCCTCTCATATCCTCTGTTTATTGACTATGTCCACAAGAGCTGTCGACTCATCAAGAATTCAAGACAGGGGGTTCTTTATAAGAGCTAATACAAGCAATAGTAATTTGCGCTGGCCCACTCTCATAAGGCCTTCTTCTGTCGTGGACCTCATCTGTTCCATCTAGAATTACTTAAATATCATTAATATAATTCCTTTCTTTTTAGCAATATACCATTGACTATAATATATAAGCCAAGGTTATATATACTAGTAAGTAAGATAAAACGAAAGAACATCTTTTCCAGGTTTCGATAGCACTTTTATTAGGCTCGATATGTTCCAGAATGTTTATAGGCTCTTAATACAGGAAAGTCATAATGAATATACTGGAGCTGATAGCCAGAGGAGAGGATCAGAACACAGAGTTTAAGAGAAGCCTCAGCGAGAAAAGGGAGATACTGGAGACTGTATGCGCTTTTTCCAATTCGAACGGTGGAATAATACTAGTTGGAGTCGACGATGATGGAAGTATAACAGGGGTTGATGTGGGAAAGAGCACAGTAGAGGAGCTGATAAACGATGTGAAGTTCTCAATAGAGCCTGCTGTGATACCACAAGTGGAGATAGTTGAAGTTCGTGGGAAGAAAAAGTGCTGGCAATAAGTGTCTCAGAAGGGTTGAATAAACCTTACTTCCTCAAGGGAATTGCATTTAAAAGATTTGGAAGGACAAACCAGAGGATAACAAGGGATGAACTAGAAAGGATGATATTGGAGAGGCACAAGGACGTACTTTCCTTTGAGGAAAGGATGTTTGATGTCGATTTAGCGGAGATAGATGAGCTCAAGGTGAGAAGCTTTGTTTCTGAGGTCAAGTCTGCGAGAAACATGGATCTTCCATACTCCACTGTGAGAGAGTTCCTAGAGAGGCTTGGATTGTTCAGTAATAAGCCAACTGCTGCAGCTCTGCTCTGCTTCTCCAGAAATCCTCAAGCTTACTTCCCCTATGCGATTGTGAAGTGCGGTAGATTCAGGAATGGGATAGCTGATGAGAAGGAAATATATGGCACTCTATTGGATCAGGTGTCAGGAGCTCTTGAGTTCCTGAAGAATCACATGAGAGTCCATCACTTAATTGATTAGGAGGGAAGGAGGGTAGACCGCTGGGAAATACCGCTAGAAGCAGTCAGAGAGGCTGTAGTGAATGCTTTAGTTCACAGGGACTACAGAATCCCATCTCCAACATACTTGAAGGTTTTTGATGACAGAATAGAGGTGATAAATCCAGGGAGGCTTATGCCTCCCCTCACCCCAGAGAAGCTCAAGAGAGAGCATCCATCAATCCTAAGGAATCCAAAGATAGCCAATGTCTTCTTCCTCTACGGGTACATAGAGAGATGGGGATATGGGACGAATAAGATCGTTGAGCTATGTATTGAGAGCGGGTTAAAAGAGCCAGATTTCCTCGAGGAGGATGGCTTCTTCAAGGCAGTGCTGTACAGAGGCAGTGTAAATGAGATGGAGAAAATTGTGCTGGAGCTCATTCAGGAAGGCTTCAATACGAGCTCTGCTATTGCTAAAAAGCTTAATATAAATGAGAGAACTGCAAGAAAATATCTCCTCAACCTCCTCTCCAAAAACCTGGTTCGCAGAAAAAGAATTGGTAGAAAGATAGTTTATTATATATAAAATTTGCATCCGCTCATGCTGTGTAATCAAGCTGCTTTATTTAGAAGTATTATAGACGCTGTGGATTAACCAATTTGAAAATATAGACCTATCGGCAGATATCGATAGTTATTACTAGGCAGCAGCAGTATTGTTACCAAAAAAGAATAAGTGTTAAATAAGAGCACCTCCTGATTCCGAAGGTGTTACCATGAGCAAGGGGATATCAAAATTATGGGCGGCTCTGCTGATACTTGTTGTAATAATTGGGGCTTTTGCAGCAGCACTCCTCATTCCGCCACATGCTAAGCCTGCCTTACCAAAACACATCACTGTAGTTGACATGACAGGAAAAACAGTGAACATATCAGCCCCTGTGAGCAGAGTTGTGATACTTCAGAGCTATTGGGTGGAGACAGCATATCTGCTTGGAGCTGGTGATAAAGTAGTCGGGATATCAAAAACAGCGAAGGATTCCATCTGGATCCCGGACTACATAAAGAACAGGACTGTGGTGGGAGATATCTTCACAGGAATAAATCTGGAGACTGTGGTTGGCCTCAAGCCGGATGTGGTCATAACAGATACGGGATATGGGAAGGCTGAGGACGTGATAAAAAGCTTGGAGGGACAGGGAATACCTGTTGTGAGGATGTTCTGCCGGAACTTCGACGATCAGCTTAAAGCGATAAGGATAATCGGCACCATCCTCAACTCCAGCAGCAAGGCGGAGGAGCTTATAAATTATCTTAGTAATAAATTTAATAAAATAAGGGAAGTTGCGTTGAAGATACCTGAGGGAGAGAAGCCGAGAGTGTTCATGCTGAGCTCCATAAATGAGGGGCTTGTCAGCGCATATTCCAACAGCACATGGGGGAGGGCCATAGAGGATGTTGGTGGGATAAACATAGCTTACAGGGAATTCCCCAACCAAGCATGGCCAAAGGTCAGTGTGGAGAAGGTTCTCGCCTGGAATCC
>ERZ1669249.128-NODE-128-length-43366-cov-6.451502_pt1 | contig 43366 bp, 42 predicted proteins | sample MGYA00579293_ERZ1669249 | MGnify/ENA primary metagenome ERZ1669249 (study PRJEB41166, sample SAMN08046057) | hot springs metagenome | biome: hot spring; feature: neutral hot spring; material: thermophilic sediment; isolation source: thermophilic sediment from... | reverse complement strand
TATTAAAGCCCATAGCGGACACCTTCAGAGAACAGTTTTACACAGAAAGGCTTTACCACAAGGTGATCGCTAAAGGTTATCTGATGGTATCTAAGGGCTTGCACATTTTTATGGAGAGACAGTTTATAGATGGTACAGTAAACAGCGCATACTACAGCGCGCAGTTTTTGGGTAGCTTTTTAACGCTGTTCCAAAGAGGCAAGATAAATCATTACAGTCTTTTTATATACATAGGTTTTGTTCTTATGCTTCTTCTAATAATCTTCTGGAGGTGATGGATGTTAAGCGTGGCCATATTCCTACCTCTGCTTGCTGGTATATTGGTACTTTTAGTAAGGCAGGAGAAGTTTTCCAAGATTTTATCCCTAATTACTTCAGGCGTAGTGCTTCTGATTGTAACTTACCTATTTCTTGGCTTTGACTGGAACAAGGCGGGTTTTCAGTATGAGACCAAGTACCCATGGATACCAACGCTGGGGATCTCCTATCATGTAGGCGTTGATGGCATGGCAATATCTCTACTACTAATGACTGCTATCATGTTCCTTGCGTCTTTTATCTGGTCTTGGAAAATAGAAGATAGACCCAACCTGTATTATGCTCTATTTTTGATACTTGAGACTGCGTGTTTGGGTGTCTTTTCCGCTCTTGACTTCTTCCTCTTTTACTTATTCTGGGAAGGTATGCTCATACCTATGTACTTCATTATAGGTCTGTGGGGACACGAAAGGAAGGTTTATGCTGCCAACAAGTTTTTTGTTTATACCTTTTTTGGTAGTTTGTTCTTACTTTTGGGTATAGCGTCTTTGATAGCTTACGCATACATAAACACAGGGCAGATATCCTTTGATTACACATTTCACAGAAACTTTAGCTATCCTCTTTGGCTACAACTTTTAGCTTTCTTGCTTTTTGGAATAGGTTTTGCGGTAAAGATCCCCATGTGGCCTGTCCACACTTGGCTTCCTGATGCTCACGTGGAAGCTCCTACCGCAGGCTCTGTGATACTTGCAGCAGTGCTTCTTAAGATGGGTACTTACGGCTTTGTGCGCTACTCTTTACCTCTCTTTCCAGAAGCCAGCAAATACTATGTTCCCCTTATCTTTACGCTCAGCATTATAGCCATCATATACACTGCCATGATGGCAATAGCTCAAACCCACATAAAAAGGCTTATAGCTTACTCTTCTATAAGCCACATGGGTGTAGTTACTTTGGGCACTTTTGCTTCTGACATAAATGCCTTAAATGGTGCCATATACATGATGATCGCTCACGGTCTATCTTCTGCAGCGCTCTTTATGTCCGCAGGCTTTATATACGACAGGATACACAGCTATCATATGGATGACCTTGGAGGCCTTGCCAGATACCTACCAAAACTTGCGGTAGTTTTTATGATAAGCGGTCTTGCGGGAATAGGGTTCCCTGGACTTGCTGGTTTTGTGGCAGAGTTTTTGGTATTTTTGGGCACTTTCAAGAACTTTCCTCTTTGGGCTTTTATAGCGGGAACTGGTATGATACTCAGCGCTGCATACTTCCTGTACATGTATAAAAGGGTTATGTTTGAGGAAGAAACCATATCAGAGTACAGGCTTGAAAAGTGGAAACATCTTAAGGATTTAGAACTTCATCATCTTATACCCTTTATGATCATATTGGCTTGTGCTTTCCTGCTGGGGCTATATCCTCTACCTTTCGTTAAAATAGTAGAACAAACTTCAAGATACGTTTTAGGGGGCTAAAGGTGAACTGGAATGCTATTCTGCCCGAACTTCTGCTTTCAATAGGTATCCTTGTGGTGTTCTTTCTTGAACTTTTCTTGAGTAAAAAATACTACAAATTCCTTGTTTTTGTAGCAGGGATTGTTCCCCTACTGAGTGTGCTTTCCTTGTTTTTAGTGCAAACGCCTGCTCAAGCTTTCTTTGGTGTTCTTTACACAGACACATATAGCCTTATCGCCAAGGGTTTGATATACCTTATCACTGGTTTGAGTCTTTTTGCAAGCTATGACTACTTTCTCAAAAAAGGTTCAGAGTATGGTGAGCTTGCATATCTTGTTCTTGTATCTTCCTTAGGGCTTTCTCTTCTTGTCTCTTCTGCTAACTTGGCACTTCTCTTTTTATCCTTGGAACTTGCATCAATAACCATGTACATACTCATAGGCACTTTTAAAGGAGAATACCTCTCAAAGGAAGCCTCTTATAAGTATCTAGTTATAGGTAGTATAGGTACCGCTATGTTAGCTTTTGGAAGTGCCTTTTATTACGGTGCGGTGGGTAGTCTAACCCTCAAGCAATACTCACAAGACAACACCCTTTTCCTACTGGGTATGTTTTTGATCCTTTCCGCTTTGGCTCTTAAGGTTTCTTCTGTTCCCTTTCACTTTTGGACACCAGATGCCTATGAAGGAGCTCCTACACCTATAACAGCTTACATATCAACAGCTCCTAAGATAGCTCTCTACTTCCTGCTTTCTAAGATGGCTATGCTCTTCTCACAGATGAAAGCGTGGGTGCTTTTAGTGATTATTCTTTCTGTTCTTTCCATGTTCTACGCTGGACTAATAGCCTATGTTCAGAGGTCTGTAAAAAGGCTTTTGGCATACTCTTCTGTAGCGCACGCAGGCTATTTTCTGTTAGGTGTAATTGTATGGGATAAATTCCTAAACTCCGCTATGCTCTTTTACCTATCAGTTTATGCCTTTGCGGTTCTTGGCTCTTTTGTAGTACTTACGGTCCTTGAAAAGAGGGAGAACTTTACACACCACTTTATGGACTATAGAGGACTTGGAAGATACGATACGCTTTTAGCGGTACTTTTATCTCTCTTTCTCTTTGCCATGATAGGCATACCACCCATGGCTCTCTTTATAGGCAAGTTGGGAATCTTTGCAGGTCTTGTAAAGCTGGATCTTTTGCCTTTGGCTTTACTCTTTCTGCTTGCAAGCCTTATATCCACAGGATACTATCTTAAGGTGATAGTTTATATGTTTATGGAAGGAAGTGAAAGAAAGTGGCAAAAGGCAGAAGTATCTGTAGGAGAAGCCTTTGTTATATTAGTGTGTGCGATAGCTGTAGTGTTTTTAGGTCTTTTCCCTAACGTTCTTTATGAGCTTATACTCAAAGGGCTATGATGCTCAAAGTCCTTCCAGTGGGATTGCTTTCTGTGAACTGCTGTATCTTGGTTGATGAGGAGGAAGGCAAGGCTATTGTGTTTGATCCTGGTGCGGACGCACAAAAGATAGAAAAGGAGCTTGAAGGGCTTGAGCTCACTGCCATAGTATGTACGCACGGGCATATAGACCATGTGGGTCATGTAAGAACTCTCAAAGAAAAGTATCACGTACCCTTTTACCTACACAAAGAAGACATCTATCTTATAAACGATCCCATATGGCCAGGATTTGAAAAACACATAGGTGCTAATCTTCCGTGTCCTGAACCTGACGAATTGTTAGAAGATGGAAAGGAAATAAAGGTAGGTAAGATCACTCTTAGAGTACTTCATACACCGGGACATACACCCGGACTCTGCTGTCTTTACGCTCCAGAGCATAACCTTCTTATTGCAGGAGACCTCCTTTTCAAAGGTAGCGTAGGAAGATGGGACCTACCAGGTGGCAGTTTAGAAGATCTTAAAAAATCCCTGCAGAGGGTGTTTAGCGAGCTTCCTGATGATACCTTAGTGGTTTGCGGACACTACGAAGAGACCACCATAGGACACGAGAGAGTTTTCAATCCTTACTTGAGGGGTCTGTTTTGAGGGTAGCGGTCATAGATATAGGTTCTTACTCTTGCAGGCTCAGTATAGGGAGTATAGAAAATGAGCTTGAGATTATCTACGAAGAAGGTAATATAACCGCTCTAAGTGAAGGTGTCAAAAGCTCTGGACTTTTAAAGAAAGAGAAAATGGAATATACCATCGGTGTGTTAAAGGATTACATAAATAAAGCCAAAGAGTTTAAGGTGGATAGCATAGTTGCGGTAGGCACACAGGCTCTTAGGATAGCAAAAAACGCTCAAGAGTTTATTAGCATGGCAAAAGAGAGCCTTGGCTTAGAAGTAAAGGTGATCAGTCCAGAAGAAGAGGGCAGATACTCCTTCCTTGCGGTAGGATACTCTCTAAAGCCCGAAGGTAAGTTTTGCATAATAGACCAAGGAGGAGGATCAACGGAGTATGTGTGCGGTCAGGACCTTATGCCAGAAAAAGTAGTCTCTTTACCTTTTGGTATAGTGAACTTAACAGAAGAGTTTATACATAACGACCCGCCTCTTAACTACGAGCTTGAGTCCCTAAAGAACTTTTTAGATGAGCAGATAAGGGAAGTAAAGGAAGACTGCCAAACTTTGGTAGGCTTGGGAGGTACTATAACCACCATTGCTGCCATAGAATACGGAGTTTTTCCTTACAAAGGTCACATGGTGCATGGCAAAAGGCTCAGTCTTGATAGTGTCATGTTCTGGCTTGAGACCCTAAGTTCCATGAAGGAAGAGCAAAGGATAAAGAGCTTCCCTCAGATAGAGCCAAAGAGAGCAAAGGTTATCATACCAGGAATAGTCATATTTTACAGGAGCATGGTGATGTTTGGAAAGAAGGAGATACTCGTGAGTGATTGGGGACTCAAGGAAGGCATAATCGTTGATGAGTATTTAAAAAGAAAAAAAGAGAAAGAGAAGGGAAGTGAGTAGGGGCTTGATAGCTTCTAAAAGATCCACTGAAACTGTAGGGTCACCGTATCGTTGTTTATGCCTACCTGTTTTATCTTCCCAAGGCTTGACCTGTCTTGACCTGCTTTGAGTTGGTTGGTACCTACAAAGTTGGTAGTATCTCCATACAGTTTTGCGTTTGCACCGCTACCTACCTGAACTATCTGAGATTTGTACTCTGAGTAGCTAATGTAAGGTTCAAACTTATGCACCGCATTAGGGTTTATCATATAGCCAGCTTTAACAAGCCAAAAGTCGTTCTTTATACTCCTTCCAGGATGCAGGTTGTTAACTTCACCTGACCTACCTCAGCCACAATCGCTAAATACACCCACCTTAAAGAAGCGTTTATCCTGTCTAAATCTATATTATCGTAGGCTCTTTGAAACTAGGCACTCTTGGATAACCCAAATGCAAGTCAAAGGTTATTCCTTTTGTATCCGTTGTTGCATATGTAGTATTCAACACCGTAAAATGTCAAGTCCTTTTCTCTTCTTGCAAGTTCCGAAACATTTATGGGTTCATTCTACCAAGGGCTTCCCGAAAGGTCCTTCACGAAGAACTTTATACCAGGACCATGTGCCACTACCACTATCTTTATCTTGAAAGGATCGTTGTTGTACACAGAGAGATGATTACCTAAGCGTGCTTCTTGTGGAAAATCACAGTAGTAAACAACCGCTATAGGCGTGTCTTTTTTTTAAAAATCACTGGGATTAATCTTAGCAGGTCAGAATGAGCTAACTTATATACGCTTAGTGAGAAATTCCAAACTGTCAAATAATTGCTTTTAAAGTAATGCAACACATAGAAGACGACGAAAGAAAAACTAAGGCAGGAAGAAAGCTAAAAGTCTCCAATGCCCAAATAGCCACTCTTTTTTTCATCTCCTTCCTCAGTAAGAGCTTTTTGGGGACGGAGTTATTTCAAAGATCCATGAGCATGACCACTCAGATATCTACCTTTATAGGAGAGGTTTGACAGGACTTATATGTAGTCTAGAGCAAAGATAGACTAACTTAACTTGCCGAAGGCTTGAAAAAAGCTTAATATTTAAGTTATGTTAGATTCCATAAAGGAAACCGACAGACTTGAAAGTATTTTCCTTGAGGTGCTTGATGACATATCCAAAAAGGAGCTTATCCTTTATCTCCTTTGCTATATCCAGCTTGTAAGGAAGTTAGGCAATGTTAACATTCCGTTGGACCAATTTTTGAGGTGTGCCAGCAGGAACTTTATCAGCATGAGAAACTCTTGGAAAGACGTACTGACAGAGATGAACATCTTTTTCATCAATGACCTATATGGCAATATCTACACTGGCAAAGACATATACCGCGTAGATGAGAAAGGCTTTTACTTCATAAGCATAGATCATAAGTACTGCAGAGACCTAAGCTCCTTTAGCTCAAAAGTTGCCAAATATTGGGGAGTGGTAAATAAACTATCTCATTATGGTAGAAGTATGACGCCCTACGATGCGGTGTATGTGTCTGCTATTATGTTCAACGAAGGACTCTACGATGAGCTTTTAAGCTACTGTGAGTTTCAGAAAGAGAGGTTTAGAAAAGAAGCTGACTTTTTTGATGCGTTATCATCTCTATCCTTAGCTTATAGGAAAAAGAAAGATGCAGTAGAATACATAAACCAATGCCTCAAAAAAATAGCTCCTTTGGGTGATGTTTACTACAGTATAAACCTTGAAAAGCTAAAAAAGGATCTTTCAAAACTTCTAAAAAAACTTCAAAAGGGCAAATCTTTAGAGAACATTAAGATAGAGTTTGTAAATGGAGAAAAAAATAAAGAATCCACATGGAGGAAGCTTATAAAGAGTATAAGGAACTTCTTTAAAAGGATGAAAGGAGGCAAAAGATGGACTTTAACAATCTCAGAAACAGCTTACTACTATTCCATAGAGGATTGCTCGAAAAAGCGGAAAAACTTCCTGACGGAAAGTTAAAGGAGGCATACCTGCGTACCGCAAAGTATCTCAAGGATGTAAAGTTTTATCTTTATCAGTTTGACCTTGCTATGAAAGAGATAAAGGAGCTTGAAAAAGAGAAAAATGAAAGTCATTGATGTTTAAAGACTTTTCTGATCCCATATATGGCTTTGTGAGGGTGGAAGATCATGAGCTAAAGGTGATAGATTCTGTGTATTTTCAAAGATTAAGGTACATAAAACAGCTTGGCGTGGCTTATCTTGTCTTTCCATCTGCACATCACACACGCTTTGAACACTCCATAGGAGTTATGGAGCTTGCCACGCGCATATACAACAGTTTGGGTCTAAAAGACAAAAGACTTTTGCAGATAGTTAGATTGGCTGGGCTCTTGCACGATATAGGACACCCACCTTTTTCACACACTACAGAAGTTCTTTTGGGAGACAAGAGCCACGAAGATGTGGGCTACAAAGCTATAACAGAAGGTCCTGTAGGAGAGATACTAAAGAGAGAAGGCTTTTCTTATGATGAAATTGAGCTTATAGCAAGGCTTGCCTTCAAAAGATACAAAGATGATCAAGAAAAACTTCTTTCTGGCATAATAACGGGCGAGTTTGGAGCGGACAGGATGGACTATCTTAGAAGAGATGCCTACTTTTGTGGAACACACTACGGATTTTTTGATTACGAGAGACTCCTAAATCACATTGATCTAATAGAGGGCAAAAAAACGGTAAATATCAGTGCCATAAGGACCTTAGAGAGCTTCTTCCTTGGGCGCTATTTCATGTACGCTCAGATTTACTTCCACAAAGTAGTGAGAATACTCAACATACACCTTCTTGAGCTGATAGAGAAATTTTTTAGAAGGGATCAATTTTTAAATATGAACTCTCTTATGAGCATAACAGACGGAGAGCTCCTTGGGGTAGCCTTAAAGGATCCGGACAACATATACATAAAAAGACTCATAGGTAGGGAACACTTCCGAGAGGTATTTAGTACAAACTCCTATGAGGAGTTCCAAGAGGTGAAGAAGGAGCTAATATCACGGTATGAACCTGATGTGCTACGGTTTGATGTGGCACGTAAAAAGGTGATGGACGATGATGTGCTAATCTCTAAGAACGGCACCCTCGTGTCTTTGAGGGAAGTCTCAGATATAATATCCCATCTAAAAGACATTGAAATCTACAGGGTCTATGCAGAAAAGTCCCTAAAAGATGAGATAAGAAAGCTTTTAGTCTCAAAAGGATACCATGGTAAGCCTTAGGTATATAACCCTTTTTTTGGTGCATCTGTGTGCTTTGGTGGGAGCGTTATCTTTATATGGCGTTGCGGAGCAGGTATTTTATGTTCTCTTCCTCTTTTTGTATGCTGTAGGTATATACGCAGACGTAAAAGAACATTACCCTATAAAAAGATGGATCCTAAACACCTTTGCGGTGATTTTATCTTTATACTTCTTGTCTTTTATAAGCTTAGATGACTTGCTAAAGCCCTTTGCCAACGCTGTGCTTTTGCTTCTTGCGGTGAAGAGTCTTGAGGAAAAAAAACCCAGAGACCTGTATCAGATACTACTTCTTAGCCTTTTTGCAGTATCCATATCTACCGTTTATAACCTGAGCATAAGTTTTGCTTTTTTGCTTCTACTTGAGATAGCTCTTGGTGTTTCCTCTTTAGTTTTCATAAATCTTTACAGAAGTGTGGGTAATAGAGTAGTTAGTAAAAACGTAATTAAGGTTTATGCTTTAGTTTCCGTAGCCTTTTTCTTAGGGGTGAGCTTTTTAACACTGCCTTTCTTCTTTTTGCTTCCAAGGACCCAAACACCTATTTTTGACTTTTTTGGAAGGGTAGGCTCAGGGCTAAAGACAGGCATAGCGGATAGTGTGGTTTTGGGCAAGGTAGGACAGATACAACAAGATAACACGGTAGCCTTCAGAGTTTATGGTCTTCCCAAAGGTTTAAAAGATATGTACTGGAGGGTTTCTGTTTTTGATACCTATGTGGGAAATGAGTGGATAAGCACAAAAAAGCAAGAGATACCCGTTTTATCCTACAAAGGCAAGCTTACTTATTATACGGTAATGCTTGAACCTACTTTTGAGAAGTACCTGCCAGCTCTTGATTACCCTGTGGGTGTGCAAAGCTTAGAGGGTCTTTCAGGAAGGGTATTTATGCTTTCTGGAGGAGTTCTCGGATTTTCAAAGGAGATAAATAGACCCATAAAATACACCGCCATCTCTTCGGACACACCGCCCTTTTATGAAGATCCACAAGAGTACACGGAAGTACCAAAAGGTATATCAAAGAGCATTATAGAGCTTGCTCACCAGCTCTCTAAAGGAGCAAAAGACGAGGAAGAGATGCTCAAAAATGTGGAAAAGTTCTTTTCAAAGGGTTTTAGATACTCTCTTGAACTTGGAAGGTATAGTGGAGATCCCCTTGATTACTTTCTCTTTGTTTCTAAAAAAGGAAACTGTGAGTACTATGCCAGTGCCACCGCCATACTTTTGAGAATAATGGGCATTCCTGCAAGGGTGGTAGGAGGATTTAGAGGAGGCATATGGAATGATTATGGCAACTACTATGTGATTACCAACTCCATGGCTCACGTGTGGGTTGAAGCTTACATAAAGGATCGTTGGGTAAGAGTAGATACCACACCTCCCTACACATCACCCAGTTTGAAGGAAATATCCAAACTTTCCCTCATCAGGGACGCGGTAATAAGCTTTTGGTATTCCAATGTAGTGGGTTTTTCCTCAGAAAAGCAGTTTTCCCTCTTTGCAAAACTCCAAAGAGACATAAAACTCAGCATGAAAACTGAGAATTTGAAAAAGTATCTTTTGAGCGTACTAAAAATAGCTCTACTGATCTTCCTTTTGTATGCACTTTTTAAGTTTTATATGCTAAGCAGGAAGACTCCAGAAAACCTCTACAGAGAGATGCTCAAACTTTTAAACATGCCAAGTAATCTTCTGCCGGAGGAATTACTTAAAAAACTTAAAGGTTCAGAAGTATATCCCTATGCTGAGTACATAGTAAAACTTTACCAGAGGCACAGATTCTCACCATATAAAGTGTATGAAGACGAGATCCTCACAGGATACAAATCCATAAAAATTATGAAGAAGATCCTTAAAGATAGCGCCCGTCGCTCCTGACTGTTATAACCGTATGCACATTGCCCCTTGGGTTAAAATCACCTATAACCTCAAGAAAGCGTGGCTTTAGTTTCTCATAAAGCGCTGTGTATATCTCGTTAGTTGCCTGTTCGTGGGATATGTACCTATTCCTAAATTTGTTGAGCCAAAGCTTGAGGGACTTAAGTTCTATTATGTACTTGTCTGGAATGTAGCGTATCTTTATAGTGGCATAGTCTGGGTAGCCAGACCTTGGACAAAGACAAGAAAACTCAGGAAAGGTAATTTCTATAAGATAGTCCCTTTCTGGGTTTGGGTTTTCCCAAGGCTCTAACTCCGCAGACTCTATAGCAAGCTCTCCGTACTTTTTCTCCATAAAGTATAATTTACACCAATGAAGCAAATTGATTTTATGGGTTTGAGACTTTACGCTTACATTATCTCAGTGCTACTTATCCTTGTTAGCTTGTTCTCTTTATACTGGAAGGGTTTGAACTTAGGACTTGACTTTACAGGAGGAACCATCATAGAGGTGAAGTATCCTACAAAAATAGACATATCTAAAGTGAGAAAAGTTTTAGAAGATGAAGGTTTAAGCTCTGCACAGGTTCAGGATACTGCCTCTGGAACGCTGTTGGTAAAGCTCAAAGTGGGAGAGCCAAAGGAAAAAGCTCTTAGTGCTCTTAAGAAGCTTGGAAGTGCTGAGATTGTCAGTATGCAAAGTATAGGTGGTGTGATAAGCGATGAATTAAGAAGGAAAGCCATATGGTCTTTATTGACCGCTTTAGGTGGGATCCTGCTTTACCTTGGATATAGGTTTGAGCCCGTTTGGGCTTTGAGTGGCATAGTTGCCCTTGCTCACGATGTGTTTATAGTTTTGGGTGCTTATTCTCTCACGCAAAGAGAGATAAACTTAGATGTGGTTGCTGCCTTCTTGATCGTGGCGGGGTATTCTGTATCTGATACGGTGGTGGTGTTTGACAGGATAAGGGAGAACCTCAGGATAAGAAAGGCTATGGACCTAAAGCAAGTGATAAACCTGTCCATAAACCAGACACTAACAAGAACCATTATGACATCTCTGACGGTCCTTGTGGTTGCCCTTGCTCTCTTTTTGTTTGGTGGACCAGCACTTTCTAACATCATGTTTGCTTTTGTGATCGGCATAGCGGTAGGTACTTTATCCTCAATCTTTGTTGCGAGTGCCCTCATGTTAGACATAAAGAGGAAATTCTTTAAGACAGCTCTCCAGAGGGTGTAGCTTTTGATATAATGTCTATGATATGCTGAGATATCCCCTTATAAGGATTGTGCTATTAGGTGTAGTTTTATTCGTTGTGGTTGCTGGTTTTTTGGGATTAAAGCGGTGGAGGGACAAAAAGCTCTCAGAACTTTCTTATCAAGAGTATGAAATAAGGCGTGCCATTCAATCGGGAGACTACAAGCGAGCAGAGGAGCTCATAAAAAAAATTCAAAGTGATGAATCTCCCTATAAACCCCTTGTGCTTTCCTACAGACTTTACTTAGAGAAGGAAGGCGTTAAAGTAGATGAAGTCCAAACCCTTCAAGACCTGATAAGTTCTCTCAAAGATGAGGACATTCTGCCTCTGTATAAAGAGAGACTGGCTTACGCTTACTACCTTGTGGGAAACAACCAAAAGGCTCTTGAGCTCTTAAATGAAATTAGTAAGGACAGTTTCAATTATTACTCCGCACAGATCCTCAAAGGTATGGTATTAGAAAAGATGGGAAAAAAGGATCAGGCTAAAGAGATCTATGTGCAGGTAGAAAAATCAGCCAAAGGCACTTACTTTGGAAATCTTGCGGGAGCTCTTTTGATGGAGGAAAGATAGATGGATCTTCTTATAGAGATAGGCACGGAAGAGCTACCTGCTAAGGTGATAAATCCCCTTTCAGAATATCTCAAAGAGGCGATAGGAGATGTTTTGGGAAGAAAGGACGCAAAAACTTACGCAACTCCCAGAAGGATAGCTCTCTATTACAAAGAGTTTGAAAACATTAGCACAACGCACGAAGAGCTAATTATTGGACCACCACTGAGCATAGCCTACGACCAAGAGGGAAGACCTACAAAGGCTCTTTTAGGCTTTCTCCAGAGAGTTCAAGCTTCTCAAGAGGATGTGATAACCATTCAAAAGGGAACAGCTCAGTATGTGGCGGTAAGGAAAGTCCACGAGAGTAAAAAGCCCCTTGATCTTCTTGTAGAAAAGTTTGAAGGTATCCTCCTTTCCGCACCACTACCAAAGAGTATGCGATGGGACAAAACCCATGTGAGGTTTTCAAGACCAGTAAGGTGGATATGTGCCCTTTATGGTGATCAGGTAGTTCCTCTTAGTTTTGGTAGTGTTCAGGCAGGAAGGAAAACAAAGGGACACAGGTTTCTATCCCAGGGGTGGATAGAGCTAAGGTCCGCTTCTGAATATGAAGAGAGACTCAAAGAGCATTATGTAATACCTGACTTTAAAGAGAGATGGGGTATGATCTTGAACTTTTTGAAAGAAGAGAGCTACGCTTTGGGTGGCTCTGCTGAGTATCCAGAGGGACTTGACCAAGAGGTGGCAAACCTTGTGGAGTTTCCCTTTGCGGTAGTGGGTACTTTTGACGAAAAGTACCTTCAACTTCCCCAAAAGGTTATAGTCACAGTGCTTGCCCATCACCAGAGGTTTTTTTGTGTGAAAAAACAGGACAAGCTCCTTCCCAACTTTATAGCCATAAGCGGAAATCTCCCAAAGAATAACCTTATAGTCAAAGGCTACGAAAAGGTGGTAAAGGCAAGGTTAGAGGATGCCCTCTTTTTCTACAAAGAAGACCAAAAGGTAAGACTTGAGGACCTTGTGGAAAAACTCTCCCAAGTGGTTTTCCATCCAAAAGCGGGTAGTATGTTAGAAAAGACCCAAAGACTTACAACTCTTTCAGAAGAAATAGGAAAGGCTTTAAGCTTAGATGAAAACACCCTTAAAAAGCTAAAAAGAGCCAGCTACCTTTCAAAGGCGGACCTACTTACCCACATGGTGAGGGAGTTTGATGAGCTTCAGGGATATATGGGATACGTGTATGCCCTTCTTCAGGGTGAAGACCAAGAGACCGCTCTTGCCATATACGAGCATTACCTTCCCAAATCTCCCTCTGACCCTCTGCCATCAGGGACAGTAGGCAGGGTGCTCTCCCTTGCGGATAAAATAGATAACCTTGTGATGTTAATAAGGGTAGGCGAAGTCCCTTCGGGTAGTTCTGACCCTTACGGTCTTAGAAGATACGCTTATGCGGTGTTTTCTATAATTGAAGATACCCAGTGGGACCTAAATCTGAGAGAGCTGATAGAAAAGACCTATGGTGGTGTAGATAATACATTGGAGGAATTTTTGAAAAACAGGCTTGAGACTTACCTTGAACCTTACGGGTATGATGTGGCAAGAGCTGTGCTTGAGGTCCATGACCCTTTGAAACCACTCAAAATTATAAATACTGCCAAAAGGATTGCCAATTTGAAAGAAGAGCAAAAATTTAAAGATGTAGTAAGTGCATACAGGAGGGTAGTGAAGATCCTTCCTAAGGACTGGGGGGACAGCTTGGTAGATGAAAGGGCTTTCAGAGAGGAGGAGGAAAAAAATCTTTGGGAAAAGCTAAAGGAACTAAAGGTGGAAGATGTTCTTGATCTTCAACCTCTGAAAGAGTACATAGATAACTTTTTTGACAAGGTGCTTGTTATGGACAAAGATGAACAAATAAGAAGAAACAGATTAGCTTTGCTTTTAAATGTAAAACAGATTTTTAATAAATTTGCAAACTTTGAGAAATTGGTGTACGAGGAGGTATAAAGATGGCTGAACGCTATTTAGTTTGGCTTGACGAAGTGGGGATAGAAGACTTGCCCTTAGTGGGTGGCAAAAACGCATCTTTGGGTGAGATGATAAGGAACTTGTCCTCTCTGGGGATAAACATACCCTACGGCTTTGTGGTGACATCAGAAGCTTATTACGAGTTTTTGCGCTATAACAAACTAGAAGAGGAGATAAAGAAGATTTTAAAGGGGCTTGACACCAAAAACATAGAGGACTTGGCTAAAAGAGGGCATCAGGTCAGAGAGCTCATAAGAGGTGGAGAGTTTCCTTCACATATAGAGGAACTTATAAAAGAATACTACGCTAAGCTCTCAGAGAAATACGGCTCTTTTGCGGTAGATGTGGCGGTGCGCTCTTCCGCAACCGCAGAAGACCTACCTCACGCTTCCTTTGCTGGTCAGCAAGAGACTTACCTGAATGTAGTAGGTGCAGAAAATGTACTGACTGCTATAAAGAACGGCTTTGCCTCTCTCTTTACAGACAGAGCCATATCTTACAGAGAGTCCTTTGGTTTTGATCACTTCAAAGTAGGCGTGGCTATGGGTGTGCAAAAGATGGTAAGGTCAGACATGGGAGCCTCAGGTGTTATGTTCACCCTTGACACTGAGTCTGGTTTTAAAAATGTAGTGGTAATAAACGCCGCCTACGGACTTGGTGAGCTTATAGTTCAAGGAGCTATAACACCTGACGAATACATGGTTTTTAAACCCACCCTTCAAGCAGGTTACTCCGCAATAATAGAAAAGAAGCTTGGTCGCAAAGACAGAAAAATGGTCTACGGTGTGGGTGGGGAGAGAACAAAAATAGTCAACGTACCCATATCAGAACAAAAGCAGTTTGCCTTAACAGATGACGAGATCCTAAAGCTCGCCAGGTGGGGAATAATTATAGAGGAACACTACTCCAAGAAAAACGGAAGATGGACACCTATGGACATAGAGTGGGCAAAAGATGGCATCCTAAACGAGCTTTTCATAGTTCAGGCAAGACCAGAAACAGTGCATTCAAGAAAGGAAGAGAGAGTGCTCAAAGTTTATAAATTTGTAGAGCCCATAGAGGAAAGGGAGAAGAAAAGACTGGTTTACGGCATAGCGGTAGGTGATAAAATAGCGGTAGGTAAGGTAAGAGTAATATACGACCTTAAGGATGCGGGCAAGTTCCAAGAAGGTGAGGTGTTAGTTACAGACATCACAGACCCAGATTGGGAACCCATAATGAAAAAAGCATCCGCCATAATAACCAACAGAGGAGGCAGAACCGCTCACGCAGCTATAGTAGCCAGAGAGCTTGGCATACCTGCAGTGGTAGGTACTCACAAAGCTACCGAGATACTAAAAACAGGCATGGAAGTTACCGTATCTTGCGCAGAAGGTGAGATAGGATATGTGTATGAAGGTCACATACCCTTTGAGGTGGAGGAAATAAACCTTGAAAACCTTCCAAGAACCAAGACAAAGATAATGATGAACGTAGGAAACCCAGAATCCGCCTTTAAGTATTCCTTTATACCCAACGATGGTGTGGGACTTGCCAGAGAAGAGTTCATAATAGCCAACTACATAAAGATACACCCATTGGCTCTTATACATTTCCAAGAACTAAAGGAACTGTATTTAGAGCTTGAGAGGAAAGGACTAATTGATGAAAAGGGCTACTGCCTTATGTCCGTTATTCAAAATCACGCCAAAGGAGAGCTTGCAGAAAAGCTGGTCAAAGGCAGAGACAAAAAAGCTATACCACTAAGGAGGATCATAGAAGATATAGAAAACCTCACCTTTGGATACGAAGACAAAGCTCAGTACTTCGTGAAAAAGCTCTCTTATGGAATTGCTAAAATATCTGCAGCCTTTTATCCCAATCCTGTGATAGTGAGATTTTCTGATTTTAAGTCTAACGAGTACAGAGGGCTCATTGGTGGAGAGCTTTTTGAACCAGAAGAAGAAAACCCCATGCTCGGATGGAGGGGTGCATCAAGGTACTATTCAGACACTTACAAACACGCCTTTGGGCTTGAGTGCCAAGCCATCCTAAGAGTGCGCAACAAAATGGGACTTACCAACACTAAAGTTATGGTGCCTTTCTGCAGAACACCCGAAGAAGGAAAGAAAGTGCTTCAGGTCATGGAAGAGTTCAATCTCAGAAAAGGTGATAACGGCTTAGAGGTTTATGTGATGGCAGAGCTTCCCAGCAACGTGCTCCTTGCAGATAAGTTTGCGGAGATCTTTGATGGTTTTTCCATAGGCTCTAACGACCTTACACAGCTTACTTTGGGTTTAGATAGAGATTCCGCTTTAGTGGCACATCTGTATGATGAGCGCAACGAAGCGGTAAAGAGACTCATATCACAGCTTATCAAGGTAGCAAAGGAGAAAGGGAAAAAGGTGGGCATATGCGGACAAGGACCATCTGACTTTCCTGACTTTGCAGTTTTCTTAGTGGAAGAAGGTATAGACAGCATATCCTTAAACCCAGACTCTGTTCTAAAGACCATACTTGTGGTAAGTAAAGCGGAAGAAAAGCTCGGGGAGGCGGTAAGATGAAACTAACATTACCAAAGCTAAAACTGCCTGCTTTCAGAAAAACCAAGGTTTCTCTATCTGTGCAAATAACAGATAGAGTGCTAAGAATATTAGACTTAAATGAGGAAAAAAAGCCAATTTTTGATGTAGAGGTTCGCTGGGAAGGCAAAAGCGAGAGCGAAAAACTAAGCATATTAAAAACTTATGTGGAAAAATACAACCTAAAGGACAGAGATGTAATATCCTGCCTACCTGTTAATGATGGCCTTTTGAAGTTTTACAAATATCCTGCTACTATGAGCCAAAAGGATCTTAAAGATGCCATAGATTATGCTATTAGAAGAGAACTTTCTATGATAAAAGAGAGTACCTTGTATGACTACTTTGTGCTTCAAAGGGATAAAGGCGAAAAAAATATCATTGTGGTTTCAGTGTTTGCAAGAGAGGAAGCGGTAAACAATTTGAAAAAGTTTATAGAATCTGCAGGCATGGAGCTAAAGATACTAGATTACGAAGTTACAACCATAATAAATTATGGACTTTATAACAAAATAGCTACTCCTTTCTCCGTGCTTTACATAGACTATGGTTATGTTTTGCTAGTAACCTATTCGCCTTTAAACGTGGCTTACTTTGTAACTCATTGGGACTATACAGAATATCTAAAGACAGGAGACGAACAGTCACTAGAAAGTTTCTTTGCAGAGATAAGAAATGTCTTAATAATAAATGAACTCACTAATATATATATAGCAGGACCCATCCTCTCCGAGGAAGAACTTCTTACACGCGTGCTTGAAAACCTCCCCATACTTGGCCTTCTTGACATAGAAGGTTTAAAACCTAACTTTTTTATTCCGTACACACTTAGCCTAAGAGGTATGGAGGGATGATAAAGATAAACCTTGTGAAAAAGAAGGAGGAAAAAGAGTTAAAACTTACAGCAGGACGAGTACCACGGATAGCTCTTCCCACCCAAAAAGAGAATGCTATTTACTATCTGTCCATCATCTTATGGCTTGGCTTTGTGCTAACACTACTTTATTATCTTAAGCTTCGCTCAAACACGGAAAACCTCAAAAAACGAATAGATGAACTCAATGTGCAAAAGACGCAATTGCAAGTGAAAGCCAAAAAGTTTGCAGAAGAGAAGAAACTCATCGAAGATAACATAAAGAACCTTGAAAACAGAATAAAGGATGTAGAAAAAAGTAAGGACATAATCGTAGGGCTTAAATCTTACTATACACCCTTCAACAGCACCCTTTTCTTCCATGTTAGATCAGTGCCATCAGTTTCTTGGATATCCTCATACAAAGAGAGCTTGGATATTAACGCCTTGCTCATAAAAGCGGAACTGGAGCTTCAATCCCTTGATTACTATGGAATAAGCAATTACACCCAAAGGCTCGCATCACTGTCAAAAGCGGTAGAAGTTTCAAGTATTGAGAGAAAAGTGAACCAGTACGGATTTGAATACTATAGCGCAAGGCTTTCCACGGCAAAAACATTACAAGGAGGGCAAGGGAATGCAGAAAATCAATGAACTTCCCCAATGGCAGAGAATGTTTCTCTTTGTGATAATGCCCATTATCCTTATTATTTTCCTTTACCTTGTATATCTCCAGCCTAAAATAGATGAATTAAATAAATTAAGGGATCAGGAAAGGAACATACAGACGGAGATAGAAAACCTGAGGCGTGCCACAAACCCAAAGGTTCTTGAGAATCTAAGGAAGAAAGAAGAGGAAACAAAAAGACTTTTAGAAGAACAGGAAAAAGAGCTCTTTTCCATGGTGGGAAACATTCCTACAAAAAAAGATGTAAGCACTATAGTCAAAAGTATAGGTCTTTTGGCAAAGAGGAGCGGACTTACCATAACCAATGTACAGATACAACCCGGTCAAGAAACCTTTTATGTACTTGAAACTGTAGGGAATGAAAAATTCGTTAAAGAACTTCAAATACAAACCCCACAAGCACAACAAGTACAACAACAGAAACAACAGCAACAGAAACCAGAAGGTGTGAAATACATAAAGCAGAACATAAAAGTGAGCTTTATGGGACCTTACCCAGCGGTTGAAAAATTTATGAAAGGTCTGTCAGAGGGTGGTGTTTTATCCTACCCTTCAAGCATACAGCTATCTCAGGCGGAATCAGGAAAATTGCGTGGAGAATTAGAACTTTTTGTTCTTATAAAGGAGGAGGAAAAGTGAGAAATTTGCTTTTGTTAGCCTTGGTGGGTGTAGCCTTTTCGCAGAAGGCTTTTGAAAGTTTAGAGGGTGCTGTAGGTTATATAGTTATTGAAAAAAACGGAAGGACAGAAAATTACATAGTAGTAGAGGAAAAGGACGGAAAGGTAAAGACCATTAGGGTAAACCAGAACCCATCGCAGTTTCTAAAAAAGACTGAAGAAGGAGGGAAGAAATGAGGAAGGTAGTTTTGTCTATACTTTTTCTGCTGAGCGTGTCTTTGGCACAGATCATAAAAGAAATGAAGTTTGAAAATGTAAAACTGGAAACAGTGCTAAAAGCTCTGTCTCAGGTTGCTAACATGAATGTCATCTTTGATCCTCAGGTATCTCAAGAAGTGTCCAAAACTGTCAGTATAGCCATATACAAGCCAGTGCCCGTTGGAGAAGCTATGAACATAATACTCAAGGAGTACGGACTTATAGCGGTACCAGTAGATAAAAGCGTTTATAAGATAACCAAGGCTGGAGAGATAAGCATAAGCCTTTCTGGACTTGATGACACTCAAATAGATAAGTTTGTGAAGTTTCTAAAGCCAAGAGTGAGCCCATCTGCGGAAATAGTCATAGACAAAACTTTAAAGACAGTCTATATAAGAGATGAAGAAAGCAATATAAAGAAGCTAGAGCCCATACTCAAAGACTATACCAAGATTGTGGAAAAAGTGGCACCCGCGGAAGAACGTGTTACTAGAGTTTTCTATCTTAAAAACATATCCTTAGACGAAGCGGAAAGGCTTTTGAGTGCCTATAAAAGACCAGATACGGTAATTACTAAAGTGTATAGTTTTTCCGCTCTTGTGATAACAGATACCCCCAAGCAGATGGAAAAGTATCATGAAGTACTTAAAAACTTTCTCACCATGACACCTGCGGAAAGAAGACCTGTAACCAAGATCTTCTACCTTAAGTACATAAGCCCGGACGAGTTTATAAAGATGATAGAACCCCTTAGGTCAGAAGCTGGCACTATATTGAGCGGTGGAGCCTTAAGGACACAAGCACCTATACAACAGCCACAAATGGCGCAAACTCAACAACAACAAACCCCTCCTTCACCCATACTCAAAGAGTTCAACGCGGTGATGATCACAGACTATCCAGAAGTTATAGAGAAGATAAGAGAAAGATTTAAAGATTACATAAGTGATTCACCCGTCCAAGTCAAGATAGAGGCAAGGATCATTGAGATAAGAGAGGAAGCTTTAAGGGAGCTGGGTATAAATTGGAATGTTTTGCTCTCTAATACAAAGGTATCTCAGTTTTGGAGCGGTGGAGTAGGACAAGGAGCCAACATAGGCACTTCGCCACCTGTTCCTAGTACTATATTTGGACCTCCTACCCCTCCTCCATATTACACGCCTGGGCTTTCTTCCACTCCAGGTGGTATATTCACCTTTACCTATGGGAAGGGAGTTTTAAATGCCCTAAACCTAAGACTATCCGCTCTTGAACGTATATCCTTGGCAAGAAACATAGCCAAACCTACAGTAGTGACCATAAACGCTCAAAAGGCAACCATAAAACAGGGAGTGCAGATACCTTATCAAACCACTGTAGTTGCGGGGGGTGCTCAGGCTGCCAACATACAGTTTAAAGATGTGGTGCTTCAGCTTGATGTCACGCCAGTTGTCTCACCAGACGGTAGGATACTCTTAGACATAAACCTCAAGAGGGATACACCAGGACAGCAAACTCCCCAGGGGCCTGCTATAAACACCAAAGAAGCCTCCACAAAGGTGGTAGTCAACGATGGAGACACCTTAGTTATAGGAGGTATAATAGACAACCAAGAGTCTAAGACTAACGAAGGGGTTCCAGGTCTTGTGAGAGTGCCCATACTCAAGTGGATCTTTGGACAAGAAAGATTACAAAACACTCAGACCGAACTCCTCATATTCCTAACTCCAGTACTTATAAGAGAATGAGTGATAATGTAAGGATAAGGATCATCTCATTAAGGGAAGAAGAAAACATAGAGAAGCTCATTGAAGCTTTAGAGAATTTTGGAGTGAGCATATCAGAATTTTTCAGGTCTATAAACGCTGGTAAACCCTTTGTTTTTGATGCAGAGAGAGAGGTCTACAACAAATGGAAAGACGTCCTTGACAAACTTTGCTATTACCAAGAAGAACCTTATGTAAAAACTGTATCCCCTTTGGGCTTTACCGCGTTAGCTCTTTTGGATACCTTCTTGGTTTTTTCGCTTTCTGAATGGTTTTCAAAAGGTTTAAACTTGGAAGGTATAGTATCTGGTTTTTTTGCATCTCAAGTGCTCTTGTGGTCCTTCATCTCCATATTTAAGCTCTTTGTTGCATTTCTTCTGTATGCAGGCTTTGTGCAGAATCTTGAGACAACACCTGTGGGATATCTTTTCAAAGTAAGATATGTGATAAATAGCAAGGATATAAAAATCTTTATTTCCTTTATGCTTATGCCCATAGCGGGTATTCTGCTAATTAGCTCACCTTTTGGAAGTCTTGTAAAGCTTTTTGGCTTATTTCTCTTTGGTTTCTTTGTGGGTGGCTGTCTTTCTGGAGTACTAACTTCTCATTACCGACTGCGTATAGAAAGAGCATAAAGTAATAAAAAGCACAGGTTTAGGAAAAATATGTAAAACATGTACCACCAAACACTTCCAAAAGGAATTACTAAAAATCCTGTGTAATAAGTAAAAAGATGTAAGTAAGGCAACCAAAGTTTGGTACCCAAAGCGGTAAGAAGATAAATGAAGACCAATGTTAAAGTTAAAATGAACACTGCAAAAAGATAAAAAGGTAGGTAAGTAAAGGCTGGAAGGAACTTTTCAGAGAACAGAAGCACAAAAAGATATTTGCCTACAAAGATCAAAGAAACTTCAAAAAGTATAAATACAGAAAACACTAAAAGTAGCACTTTTTTTAGAAAACTTATCACTAACTCTTCCTTCTGTGAGTACATTACGAATTTGGGAAAGAACACAGTCATAAACGTTAGAATAAGCCATATAAACACCTTGCCTACCAAAGATACCGAAGCATAAAGCCCTGCAACAGAAGGTTCAAAGATGCGCCTTATAAAAAGATCGTCCGCATACACAAAAAAGCCAACGGGGGAAGTAAAAAGCGAGGCTTTAATAAGACTCAAAAGAGATATTTTTTTGGGTTTTGTAAAAAACACTCTATTTATACCAAAAAGCATACTAAGAGTAGAAAAAGTGCTAACAATGAATGAGAAGAGCACACCAATGATCCCTAAATTTACAAAGAGGATGACACTTAGAAGCCTTATGCTCTGCTCAAAAACCACGGAAATAGCAAGCAGGCTAAACCTTTCTAAGGATTGAAGATAAGCTCTTTCTATCATAAGCATCTGTTGAAGAAACCACACACCAGCTACTACCCAAAAATACTGAGCCTTTGATATCCTAAAAAATTCTCTTAGGAGTTCAGAAAACACAATCCCCAATATAAGAATGGAAACTCCAAGCAATAAGCCCAATAATCTGAGATAAGAAAGCACCTTTTTGATCTCCTGCCCATGCCTTAGTAGTTCTTTAACCACGGGAGTAGAGAGTAGATTTATGAAGTTTCCTACGCTTAGCATGAGAGCATAAATAACCATAAACTCACCGTATCCATGCACTCCCAGATGCCTACTTACAAAAAAGTGAAAGGCATAGCCTACGGCGTTGGCATACAAAAAGGCAAAGCTTACAAAAGAGAGGTTTTTTATCATACCAAACTCTTTATATACTCCTCGTAGAGCTGGGATATCTTGTCCCAAGTGTGTTCTTTGGCAAACTCTATACCCCTTTTGCCCATCTCAAGCACCAGATCATCTCTTTCATACAAGAACTTTATCTTTTCCGTAAGGTCCTTAGGGTCATCTTTGCGGAAGCTAATACCAAATCCTCCCTGCACCACATAAGAGAACACGGGAATATCGCTAACAATCACAGGCTTTCCGCAGGAGGCAGACTCAAGAGCTACTATCCCCTGTCCTTCGTATCTTGAAGGCATGACTAAAAATTTTGAACCTTTGATGAAATTAAACTTTTCCTCGCCCGTTAGTCTTCCCAAATACTCCACATTTTTGCAACCATCTACCATTTTTAAAAACTTCTCTCTGTCTTTTCCGTCCCCAGCTATCTTAAATTTTATGCGTTTTAACTCTTTTATGGCTTTAGCTAAAAGATCCAATCCTTTTTGAGTTATATCAAGCCTGCCAAGGTATGCAACATAATGTCCCAATTCAAAACTACTCTCGACTTTATTAACACCGTTGGGTATTATCTGAGCTTTGATTTTGTACACTTTATTTAAAAATTCAGAGACGGAAATTATGTGCCTGTATCTTTTGGGATAAAACCTTTCCACCAAGAAAAAAGGCAACCCAAAAAGAAAATACTTTTTTAAGATGTTTATACCTTCGTAGTGGTGGATTTGAAGAACCACTGGCTTTTTATCTTGATACCTGTATGCGAAAATGGGATTCCAAGGTGCAAAGTCTTCTACTATTAGGTCGTAATCTCTGTAATGTTTGTCCAAAAAACTTTTGGCTCTTAAAGCGTAAGAGAAGGTGCTAATAATATAGTTTTTGTCAGAACCTAAAAACAAAAACTTTATGCCTTCTTTTTCGCCTTCTTGAGCCTTTGGATGATTTCCGCTTACCACTGTTATTTGATAGCCTTTTTTGGCAAGCCTTCTGTATATTTCAAAAGCTCTTACTGCTTCACCGCCACCTACCCAAGGGTTGTTTATGTGGTCGTAGATAAAGTGAACTATTCTCATGGTTTTTTCGCTATTATATAAACGGTTCTTCCAAATATTTCGTAGGGTATAAAGGAAAAATCATTGGGTGTGAGAAGATTAAGCAGAGGATATATAGGTAGAAGAGGCAAGTACTCCCACCATCTTAAAACCTTCACTTGATAGACTTCAAAACCGCACATTTGGGCAAGGGTTTTTAGGCTCTTTTTGGTCCAAGGTCTTATGTGAGTTGGGTCTGAGTAAAAGTTATAGCCTTCTGGGCAGAAAAGGGAAGTGTAATACTCAGTAGTGCAGTAAAAGTATCCGTTTTTTTTCAAAACTCTGAAGCTCTCCAGAAAGAGCTTTTGAGGATTTCTTAGGTGTTCCAGCACAAAGGTGGAAAGGACTACATCAAAGCTTTCTTCCTCAAAGGGAAGGCTCTGTTCCTCTATGTCACACGCAGAAAAGCTAACATAATCTGGCAGTAAAGGGTTTTTCTCAAGGTCTACTCCAAAGAGCTCTGCAGAAGGGTTGAGAAACTTCCTTATAAAGTATAGCACTTCTCCCGTTCCACAGCCCACATCAAGGATCTTAGAGGCGGTCTTTATGTTGGGTATCCCGCTTAGCTTTTTCACAGATATGTTAGTAAGTCTGTAGTAGAGCTTCTCTGTAATGGCGTACTTTTCAAAAAGCTTTCTTACAAAGGGTCTTAGTCCTATCTCTCTAATGTTTGCAAGATGCTCCTGATAACCTTTATGCTTTTCCAAGCCTTAGCCTCCACACCATAATTGCTGCTTCTAATGCTATCTTTTTGTTCATTTTTGAAGAACCGCTGTTTCTTTCGTAAAATATTATAGGAATTTCGCATACTCTAAAGCCAAGCTTGTAAGTTTTGTAGAACATCTCTATTTGGAAAGCATAACCGTTGGACTTTATTCCCTTTAGGTCTATCTTTTCCAATACCTCTCTTTTGTAGCATCTGTATCCACTGGTAATATCTGTAAACTGACTTACACCAAGTATAGTAGTTGCATAAAAGTTGGCAAACTTAGATATGAGAAGTCTTTTAAAGTCCCAACCTACTACGCTTATAGTCCCTTTTGTGTATCTGGAACCAATCACAAGATGACACCCTTCTTCTGCCTTTTCTACAAACCTTGGTATGTCCAAAGGATCGTGAGAGAGGTCCGCGTCCATCTCAAAGAAAAGCTCATAATCCCTCTCAAGACCCCATTTGAAACCTTCCACATACGCAGTGCCAAGTCCAAGCTTTGTATGTCTTTTTAGGAGGTTCACTCTGCTGGTCTTTTCCATCCACCTTAAAACTCTCTCTTGTGTGCCATCCTGTGAGTTGTCATCTACTACAAGCACATCCACAAAGGGATGTTGTAAAGTCCTCTCAAGCACCTTATCTATGTTGTCCGCTTCGTTGTAAGTGGGTAGTACTACCAACGCTTTCATAACAGTCCTCTGTCTTTGAGATAGTTTATAAACTCTGCTTTTGTTTTCTCCCAAGAGAAGTTCCTTGCCCATTCCACAGCGTTTGTGGAGAGCCTCTTGTAGAGCTCCTTATCTTCCCAAAGCAAGAGGGTTTTTTGTGCCATCTCTTGGTAGTCTCTTACCAAAAACCCTGTTGTGCCATCTTTTATGCTGTCTTTTAATCCTTGGACCCTGTAGCCTATGGCTGGTGTGCCTACCGCATTGGCTTGGATCACCACCTGAGCCCACCCTTCCCTTATGCTCGGGACCAAAAGCACATGGGATTTCCTTAAAAGCTGGTACTTTTCTTGATTCTCTACGTACCCTGTGAATACCACACCATCTACAGTTCCATATTTGCTCTCCAGATAAGGTCTAAGGGGACCATCGCCTATGACATAAATCTTTGCGTCCTTTACCTTTTCCTTGACTATCATGTAAGCTTTTAGAGCGTCTTCTGGGTTTTTGGTTTTTTTGAGCCTTCCCATGTAAGCCAAGGTCAGGGTTTGGCTCTTTTCTGAAATACTAGGTTCTATATCAAGACCGTTGTGTATGATGGTGATGTCCCTAAAGCCTATGCTTCTAAGATCCTCTGCGGTAGATTCAGACACAGTTATAGTAGGCTTTTTTCTGTATAGTCTCAGAAGGAGCTTCTCCAAGAGCCTGAAAGGGTAGCCCAGAGGTCCCAGCTCTGCGGTCCAAAACTCTTCATAAAGCTGGTGTATGAGCAATATGGAGTTTTTCAAAAAGAAGGTAAGGTATCCCAAGCCGTTGAACTCATCCACTACAAGCCAGTCTTTGGGCTTTTTAAGAGCGTGAAGAAAGCCATAAAGGTGTGTGGTCAGCTCGTTGCCTTTCCTGATGAACCTTATACCCTCAATATACTCTTCTGCGGGTAGTCCTTTGGGTCTTGAGGCAAACCACTCTACCTTAGCGCCTATGCTAATTAGCGCCCTTGCCAGCTCCATGGTATAGACCTCTGCCCCACCCCTTTGAGGATGTTTTGTGCATCTCCTATTGAGAAAAAGCACCTTCATGCTCTATAGAGGCTCAGCACCCACAAAGAGAAGAAGACCACAAAGGATAACAAACCTACTCTAAAGGACCTATAAATCATAAAGATCACCGACCCCACCCATCCCAAAAGGGACAGCACTACAAGAATACTCCAAAAAACAGAAGGATATGGGTCATAATCCTGCATAGCTTTTAGGTCTTTGTATATCTGCTGATACTTGTCCTCTGGTGGGAGGTTGTTCTGTATGTAGAGCTCCGTTTTTAGGAGCAGTATGTCTTTGTCTAACTTTTGGGGTTTTTCCGAGTATGGAGTGTATATGCCTCTTATTTGGTATATGGCAGACCTTAGCGTTTCGTAGCAAAAGAGCCTGTGTTCCTTTTCTTTGAGCTTAGGACAGAGCTTTTCTATCTTCTCTACCGCCTCTTGGTTGTAAGGACTAAAGGGCACATAATTTAGAAGTGCTCTCTCATACATGGATATAGCCATAAGAGGCTTTCCAGATACCAAAAGGAGATCACCTTCTCTAATAAGTCTTTTCTGGTTTTGAAAGAGCACAAACACAGCGCTTATAACCAAAACAAAGATGACCAACAACCACTTCATCTTGAGCCTCCCCTTGCCTCCGCAGTGTAAGGGTAATAGATAAACCTTTCAAGCTTGTTGTTTTGCATCACCCTATTGTAAAGGTCTATAAGGTTTGTGTTCTCTGGTCCTACCCTTATCTCAAACTCTGCGCCAGGGTAGCTCTTATCCCCGGGTCTGTTTATGGACACTCTAAAGGTGTTTCCCATATATCTCACATCGTAATTCAAAAGTCCAGTTTGTTTGCTAACCTCCACTCTGGAAATAAGGTAGGCAAACATAGGCAGAGAGTAGTTGCAAAGGGTGGCAGAAAACCTATCGTCAGTTATGTAGCTAGCACAGTCTAACATGCTAAGATTTTCAAGTTCCTCGTAGCGCAACAGTCTCTTTTTCCAAACATCCTCAGGAATTTGTACATTTTTTGGTATAAGGGCAAAGGAAAAAACCCAAAACTCGTTTTTGAAAAACTCAGCCAAAGGATTGGGAGGCTTTAAAAAGATTATGCTGTAGAGCCTTCCAGACCCAGCAAACTCCGCAAGATTACCCTTAAAGAAGCCAGAAAAGATATAGCTATCTTTATAAAGGTTTTGGGGATAGCACCCTCTTGGTATTAGAGTGTTGCTATCTGGTGATAGATAATCGTTGGAGCAGATATCCTGCCTGTAGCGTGCCAAGTACTTAAAGTACCAAGAGCCAAAGGTGTGGTTATCTCCGTAAGTTAGGTACAGGCTTCCTACTGGAAGGGAAGAGATGATGCTTTTGGAGATGGAATAAGTCACATAGTTGTCATTAAAGTTCTGGTCTATAAGCCTATCAAAGACACCCACCAAAGCGTATACAGAAAGAGATACGGGAAGCGCGGTCTTCAAAAGCTCCGTTCTTTTAAGAAGTTCCATCACCAAATGGAGCCCAAGACCACAGAAAAGAGCAAATCCAAAAAGCGCAGGTAAAAAGTACTGATGCGCGCTTATGTACCACCCATCAGCCTTTATGAGAGGGAACGAAAAAGTCATCTTGGCAAGCAAAAGAGAGTAAGCAAGGAAGAAAAGGCTAAGGTATATGCCTACCTTTTTTGAGAACCTAAAAGCCCACAAAATACCCAATAGGAAGAGAGGAAAAGCATAGAGAGGAAAGTTAGTCTTAAAAATAATAAAAAGGTTTTTTAGCGCGTAAAAATAGCCCATTGGGTCTGCAAACAGACCCTTTGCTACCTCCGGAGATGAGCCTTGCTGATAGGGTTTTCTGAGAAACACTTCCCAAAAGCTGTTTAGGTCATAAACGGGATTGGGTGCAAACACCCTGTTGCCTCTTATGAGCATGTGCAAGTTTGCCAAAAAGCCAAGCAAGAAAAAGAAGATGCTAAAGGGTAGGTTTTTCAGGAAAGGTCTAAAATAAAGTATGGAAACATACACAAGGGGTATAATCACAAGAACAGCTGTGTGATGATTGGCAAGAGAAAGCCCCAATAAAAAGCTTGCAAAGAGCTGAAGCCTTCTGTCATAACCATCAAGGATGGCTTTTAGACCAAGATACAAAAGAAGAGATATTATAAAAAGATTGAGCGTGTAGAACTTCATAACTACAGACTGTCCCCAAAAGGAGTAGGAAACACCCAAGAGAGCCACAGGAAACAAAGAAACGTAAGCATTTCCTGTCAAGGTGCGCATAAGTCTGTAAAGCATATAAAGAGATAGCAGAGAAAACACCACGGAAACTAAAACCATTCTGAAGGGAATACTTCCCAAAGGTAAAAAACTAAAAAGCTTTAGAACTTCCATGTACAGAGGGTATCCAGAAGGGTGTGCAAGACCTAAGGTTATAGCCCCTACCGCAAACTCTCCTGCGTCCCCCGTATTTATAACTTTGCTCGATGAAAAAATGTAAAAAAAGGCAAAAACAGACAGAAGAAGGAATATCACCTAACGCTACACCTCAGGCTGTTTTCTGAAAACTCGCAAACCGCTGTATAGTTGTTTATTTCTGTAAGCACGGCTTTTACAGTGCCACTTGCCACACCGTTTGGCATGCATGTATAGTTTCCATCAAGCAAAACCTCAACATTTCCCATAGCGGTATTGACCCCTGAACAGTTAGGAAGAGCGCTTAGGTTATAAACGGTTGGTGCATCTACAAACCTTGACACACAATCTGCCATAGCATCCTTGGCACATGCTGAAGCTATGGAAAGGGCAAAGTTAGCCACCTTGGATTTGTCACGATACGTAAGATAAGAAGGAATAGCCATAGAAGCCAGTATAACCAAAAGAGCTATAACTATCAGAAGCTCTACAAGAGTAAAGCCCCTTTTCATAGCAAAAGCCCCCCCACAAAGGGGCTAAGAGCTTCAGCTTAGATTAACCTTGTACGGTGCACCTGATGCTTTGGTTTTCATACTTGCACACAGCGGTGTAGTCATCAACACCAGAAAGAGTCGCTGTGACACTGACACCTGCGGGAGGCTGACCATCGTTTGTGCAAGTACCTCCGGGCGCATTTAGAGTAACAGTTCCACCAGCGGTAGATACTGTTGTGGAAGAGCAGTTCCCAAGAACTGCAGGTGTGATAGTTCCATTAGGATTTTCAGCACAGAAGGCAGCTATGTCCATCATACAACCTCTGGCTATGGGTTCTGCGTAAGAGCTTACTTTGGCTTTCCTTTGGTACTTTAGGTACTGAGGTATTGCCAAGGATGCCAGTATGGCTATGATGGCTATGACGATGAGTAGCTCAATGAGGGTGAAACCCTTTGAGCTGTTCATCTTTGCGGACCTGCTTGTGGCTTGATAAAGTTGTTTCATGGCTAAACCCTCCTTTAAAGTTTTGTTAAGTTTAATAATGAATGTAATTTGTTGAAGTGTCAAGCTTCTTCACGAAAACTTCACTTATCCTCCTTGTGTGGCACTTCAAACACCTTGTAAAGTAGCTGTGTTATCTCCTTTATGTCCTGTTCCATCCTGTCAAGCCTTCTGTCCACATCAACAAACCTTCTGTCCATGTCTTGTCTAAGGTCATCAATGCGTTTGTTTAGCAACTGAGTAACTATTCCAATAACCGTTATTAGGCTGGTTATAACAGTTTCATGAAAATTTCACTAATTGGGTATATAATCATAGGTGTAAGATTACATTAGGAGGTGGTAAAATGAAGAGGTCTTTGCTTATTTCTCTCGCGCTCTTAGGTGGAGTAGCTTTTGCGGAACAAAGTCTTGATCCTTGCGGTAGCCCCAAAGAAGTGTACAGCAAGTATCTATTGGATAAGTGTTACGAAGGATACTTTAAAACCATAATGGAATTAAAGAAAATGCCAGACGAGGCTTTGAAAAAAGCTAACGAAGCTCTAAACAAAGCCAACGATCTTGAGGGAAGAGTTAACAAACTTGAAAGCACAGTAGATGATCACGAAAAGAGAATAAGAGCTTTGGAAGGCAGAAAGGTAGAAAGAACCACGGGTGAATGGCAACTTGAGGAAGTGGGAGTAGTTTACTTTGACTTTAACAAATTCAATATAAAGAAGTCTCAGGAGAAAAAGCTTGATGAGATAGCAGAAAAGATAAAGGCTGATGCCAGAGAGGTGCTCGTGGTTGGTTTTGCAGATACCAGAGGTTCAAGCAAATACAACTTTGATCTTTCCACACATAGAGCGCAAATGGTGGCATCTTACCTTGCAAAGAAAGGCGTTGATATAGGAAGGATAAGAATAGCATCATATGGTAAAGAAGTCGCTAAAATGCTAAGTCCTAAGCACACAGAACAAAGAGTGGTTAGGATTTACTTCATCAAGTAATCTCTTATTCTCCTTATGCCCTCTTTGAGGGCGCTTTCTTCTTTTGTAAAGGAAATCCTTATAAATTTGTTAGTGTTGTTCATACCAAAATCAATACCGGGTGTAAGAGCTACCTTGGCGTTTTTTAAAAGCTCTTTACAGAAAACTATAGAATCTTCAGCGTAATCGCTTATGTCTGCCCATATGTAAAAGGCTCCTTCTGGTTTTACCGGTATGCGAAAGATGTCTTTTAATCCTTCATAAAGAATATCCCTTCTTCTTCTGTAGGTTTCTCTTACGCTTTCCAAGTAGGTGTAGTTAAAGGCTCCAAGAGCGGAATACTGACTCAGGGTAGGAGCGGATATAAACACATTTTGGATGACTCTCTCGGCTTTTTGTATCATGTCTTCTGGTAGGATCATCCAACCTAACCTAAAGCCAGGCATGCAGAACCACTTGGAAAAACCACTTATAACTATGGCTCTATCTGAGAACTCAAGAGCGGTGTGATCCTCTTGCTCGTAGGTAAGTCCGTGGTAGATTTCATCAGATATAAAGTAGATGCCTTTTTCTTGACAGTAATATGCCAACTGAGAGAGTTCTTCTTTGGTGTATATAGTGCCTGTGGGATTATTGGGTGATGATATATGAACAGCTTTTATATCTTTGTATTCTTTAAGCATATCTGCGCTTAGCGTGTATCTGCTTTTTTCATCAACCGCTACAAAAACAGGTGTTATATCAAGAAGATGGGCAAAATTCTTATAGCATGGGTAGGAAGGGTCTGGTAGGAGCACTTTATCTCCTGCGCTCATGGTAATGGCATAGGCAACTAAGAACGCTCCAGAACTTCCTGGAGTTATTACTACACGGTTTGGAGACACATCTACCTTATACTTTGTGTAGTAATGTTCTGCAATCTTTTCTCTTAGCTCCCATATACCTAAGCTTGGTGCATAAAAGTACTTTCTCTCTTTTATGGCCCTTTGGAGATGTTCAAGAACCTCAGGTGGTGGATCAAGGTCTGGCTCTCCTATCTCCATATGCACTACATCGTGCATACTTACCGCTTCTTTGAATATGTCCATGACCAAAAAAGAGCTTATCTTATCCACTCTTTCCATGTTGGAAGGATAGAAAATTATACTATGCGTGCGTGTATAATTTATATATGGAAAGTGCGCAGTTTTTAGAAGCTTATACCTTTGATGATGTACTTTTAGTTCCTCAGTACTCTGAAGTTTTACCTAACGAGGTGGATGTATCCACCTATCTTACCAAAAGGATAAAGCTAAACATACCCATCGTTTCTGCTGCAATGGATACAGTTACAGAGGCGAGACTTGCCATAGCTTTAGCCAGAGAAGGTGGTATAGGCATAATCCACAGGAACATGAGCATAGAAAACCAGGCTCAAGAAGTAGAAAAGGTGAAAAAGTCAGAGAGCGGTATGATACTTCAGCCTATAACTGTGAGTCCTGAAGATACGGTAAGGCACGCTTTGCAGATTATGGAGAGGTACAAGATTTCAGGTGTGCCTGTTGTGGAAAAGGACGGCAAACTGGTGGGCATACTTACCAACAGAGACTTGCGCTTTTTGAAAAGCACAGATTACGACAAACCTGTATCTCTTTTTATGACCAAAGATAACCTTATAACCGCTCAGGAGAGGGTCACACTTGAAGAAGCGGAAGAGATATTCCAAAGGCACAAGATAGAAAAGCTACCCATAGTGGATCAAGAAGGAAAACTCCGTGGTCTCATAACCATAAAGGATATAGTTAAACGCAAGAAGTATCCTAATGCGTGTAAAGATGAGATAGGCAGGCTAAGGGTAGGTGCTGCTGTTGGTGTAGGACCTGATGTAAAGATGCGTGTTGAGGCTCTTGTATCTGTCCATGTGGATGTTATAGTGGTGGATACCGCTCACGGACATTCAAAGAGGGTCTTAGAGACAGTGGAGTTTATAAAGTCTAACTATCCGCATGTGGATGTGATAGCGGGTAATGTGGCAACTGCAGAAGGTGTGATTGATCTTATAAAGGCAGGTGCAGATGCTGTAAAGGTAGGTGTGGGTCCAGGTTCTATATGCACCACAAGAGTGGTTGCGGGTGTTGGTGTTCCGCAAATTACTGCTATCATGTGGGCTTACAAAGCTGCCATGCCCTATGAAGTTCCCATCATAGCGGATGGTGGTATAAGATACTCAGGCGATATAGTCAAAGCTCTTGCTGCTGGTGCAAGCGCGGTTATGTTAGGTAATCTTTTGGCAGGTACAGAAGAAGCTCCCGGAGAGACCATATACTATCAGGGAAGGGCTTACAAGGTCTACAGAGGTATGGGGTCCTTGGGTGCTATGATGAGCAGGCTCTCCAGCGACAGATACGGACAGGAAAAAATGGAAAAGTTTGTTCCAGAGGGTATAGAAGGAAGAGTACCCTACAAAGGTAAGCTGAGTGATGTAATCTTTCAGTTGGTAGGTGGTTTGCGCTCAGGTATGGGTTATGTAGGAGCTAGAAACCTAAAAGAGCTAAGAGAAAAGGCAAAATTCGTAAAGATAACTTATGCAGGATATAGAGAGTCTCACGTTCATGATGTGATCATAACCAAAGAAGCGCCCAACTACTGGGTAGAGTAAATGCCTCTGCTTTACACAGGTATAGATAAGGAAGGAAACCTAAGGAAAGGAAAGATAGAAGCCCAAGACAAAGCAACCGCTTACAGACTTCTCTTAGCTCAGGGTATAAAACCCATTAGCATAGAAGAAGAAAGTAGGTTTTTGCGTAAGGAAATAATAAGAAAGAGGGTCTCTGACGAAGAAATATCTTTTACACTTATACAGCTCTCCCTACTTTTGTCCTCGGGGCTTAGCCTGACAAAAGCTCTTGAGGTGCTCAGCAAACAAGCAGATAATAAGTCCTTACTTAGCGCCTTAAACCTCGTAAAAGAGTCCATAGAAAGAGGTGAAGCTATCCACTCTGCCTTCAAAAAGGCTGAAATATTTCCCGAGTTTCTTGTAGAGATGCTCAAGGTGGCAGAGAGGGGTGAAAATCTAGAAGAGATATTTAGTATAGCAGGGGAGTTTTTACAGCGCATATCAGAAGTGAGGGCAAGGATATTTTCTTCTCTCACTTATCCCGCTTTTGTTTTGGCAACAAGCCTTATTTCTATAGTTATAGTAATAAAGTTTGTTGTTCCTAAAATTGCGTCTGTGCTTGCAAGCTTTGGCAAAGAATTACCTTTGGCAACCAAAATTCTGCTATTTGTTTCCAAAGGTATAGGTTACCTTTTTTATTTTCTGCCCTTTCTGTTGGTACTTTTGTTCCTTTTGAGGAACACTATAAGCAGAGAAAGGTTAGATATGCTTTTTCTAAAAATCCCTCTTTTTGGAAAGGTTTCCTACTTTTTTAATATCTCACGGTTTGCGGGTAGCTTGCGTATAAGCCTCCTTTCTGGCATACCCCTAGTAAAAGCCTTAGCGCTCAGCAGAGGAAGTATAACTAATCAATATCTTAGGAAGAGATTAGAAGGTATAGAGGAAGAGCTTTCTAAGGGCATGAGCCTTTCCCAAGTGTTTAAAAAGACAGGCGTCTTTCCTCCTCTCTTTATTAACTTGGTGAGCAGTGGAGAAAAAGGTGGAGAGCTGGAGAGAATGCTTTCACTCATTGAGGAGCTTTATGACAGACAGGCTATGAGGATCATATCCTTTTGGATAAGATTTGCGGAACCTCTTTCTATGCTCATTATAGGCTTTGTAGTTGCCTTTGTTGTCTTGAGTGTTATACTACCCATAACAGAGCTCTCTACAGGCATAAAGCGTTAATTCATAACATACTTCCCACTTTGTAAACTATAAAGGCGCTCAGCCAAGCCATTAAAAAGCTGTAGATTAAAAACCCAAGGGCAAACTTTTTACCCGCTTCCCTCCACATGACGGATATAGTTCCCAAGCACGATGTATAAATGAGAATGAATATCATAAAAGATAAAGCGCTGAGCTCGTCCATGCTTTTTGAAACAACACTTCTTAAATTACTGTATTCCTCAGAAACCTCAAAAGTCCTAGGAAGGGGGTTTATTAATGAATAGAAGGCTTCCTTTGTTGCAGACAACAAGCCAAAGAGTTGTTCTTTTGCGGATTCAGAGAGTGAAAACTCTTCCTTCTTTTTTGTTCCTTCCGCTAAGTATATAGTTGCCATGGAGCTAAGCACTATCTCCCTTGCAAGAAAGGCAGGGATCAGGGATGTGGAGACCCTCCAATCCTTTATACCTATGGGCTCAAAGATGGGAATTAGGGCTTTTCCTACCTTTCCTGCTATGCTATCTTCGGGTTTTTCCACACCAGGTGGTAAGTTCATACTTAGCCAGATGAGTATGGAGACGGCAAATATGAGCGTGCCAGCCCTATAAAGAAAGTCTTTTAGATACACCCAAACAACACCAAATAGTAATCTTAGCGTAGGTAGGCGATAAGGTGGAAGCTCCATAACAAAGTGCTCCAAAGACCCTCTTAAGATGGTTTTTCTGAGGATTATGGCGGTGATCAAAGCTATTACAATACCAAGAATATATAGGGAAAATATCACCAGAGCGGGGTTCTTGAAAAAGGTTATGGCAAAGAAGGAAAAGACCACAAGCCTTGCGGGACAGCTCATGAAGGGGATCATGGCTATAACTAAAAGCTTGTCCCTTTTACTTTCCATGGTCCTTGTTGCCACAATGGCAGGAACATTGCACCCAAAACCCAAAAGTAGAGGTATAAGGCTCTTCCCATGAAGTCCCAACCTGTGCATGACTCTGTCCATAAGGAAGGCTATCCTTGGAAGGTATCCAGTAAACTCAAGAAAGGAGAGAAGCAGGTATATAACAGCTATAAGGGGTGTAAAGGTAAGAACAAAACCCACACCACCTATGACTGCTTCTGAAAAGAACCTCAGCACTAAGTCGGGCATACCCAGCTCTATAAGAGCCAATCCCAAAGCAGGTGATACAAAATCGTTTAAAAAACCATCAAGCCAGTCCATAAAGGGCTTGGAAAAATCAAAAGATACCTTAAAAAGAATAAACATAATCAAGAAAAAGACCACAGTGCCTATGTAAGGGTGAAGTAAAAATCTATCCAAAAGAGTGGTTATATCCGTAGAGGTGATGGGTTTTCTTTTTACTACCTCGTTGTAAAGGCCATGCGCAAAAGCAAACCTGTTTTCTCTTATCACTTGTTGGGCTGGTTTTCCATAAAGCCTTTCTATCTCGTGAAGATACTCCTTGTGAGCAAGAAGCTTTTTTATAAGTTGCTGTTTTGTTTCCTTTACAGACTCTCTCAAAGATGTCAAAAGCCTTTCTAAATCTTCCGAATACCTTATCTCCTTAGGTGTTATTTTCTTTTCGTAGGTTTCTACTATCGCAGTTAGTATGTCTTTTATTCCTACACCTGTTCTCCCATTGGTCTTTACTACCTTTAACCCCAGTAGTTCTTCAAGCCTTTCTGTATCTACATCTACACCCAACTTTTGTGCCTCATCTATCATGTTAAGAACTAAAACCATAGGAATACCCAGTTCAAGAAGCTCAGCGGTAAGAAAGAGGTCTCTTTCCATGTTGGGAGTTTCTATCACATTCAAAATCATATCTGGAGGCTCTTCGGTAAGAAACCTGTAGGCTATATACTCATCTTCTGAAAGGGGCTCTAAGGTATATATACCAGGCAAGTCAATAAAGTAAATAGTGTATCCATTATAGAAAGTTTTTCCTTCCTTCTTTTCTACAGTGACACCTGGCCAATTGCCTACCCTTAGAGTTGTGCCAGCCAAATGATTGAGTAAGCTTGTCTTACCTACATTAGGATTGCCTACAAGAGCAACCTTTATGTTTTTTTCTTCAGACTTCATTCTACATATATGTTTCTTGCTATATCTTTGCTTATCACAATTCTTGAATTGTTAAGCTTTAGCAGTATGGTCCTACCGAGTTTTTGAAGCACTTCAACACTTCTGCCACGCCTTAGTCCCATGGCCTCTACTCTTCTGATAACTTCCTCTTTTCCTTTAAGATCGCGTATCATCACCTTGGCACCAACTTTTACATCTTCCAGGTTCATTTCCTACCTCCTGTAGAGTTATGGAATTAATATACAGTCTCAAAATCTTTTTGTCAATCTAAGAAAACAGCAAAAGCTCTCTACAATGAAGAGGCAATACAAAATAAAAATATATTTAGATATAACTCCTTTGGGGAGGTAAGGCATGAAGCGGTTTTATGCCCTTGCGATAGTTTTAGCGGTGGCGGTAGCTTTTGCCTTTGCGTGGTTGTACCAAAAGAACCACCACCCTTCTGTACCAGACAAAAAGGCAATGCTAAAAGCTATAGAAACACTACCAAGAGGCTTTGTCCCTAACCAAGGTCAGTGGCATGAAGATGCCCTCTTTTCCGCTCCGGGATTTTTTGGAAACACTTGGATTACCAAAGACGGCGAGCTAAGACACGTTATTTTGGCTGAACCCACAAAAGCTTGGGTCATATCTGAAAGCTTTGTAGGTGGTAGCGTAAAAGAAGTAAAAGGAGAAAAAGAACTACCCACAAAAGTGAGCTACTTTGTAGGAAGTGATCCAAGCAAACACAAAGCAGGTCTGCCTTCCTATGAGATAGTCTCTCTTGGAGAGGTGTGGAAAGGTATAGAGGTTAAGCTAAAAGCAAAACAAAACAGTGTAGAGAAGATATTTATAGTAAAGCCCGGAGCAAATCCAGAGGAGATAAAGATAGCAGTAAAAGGAGCTAAAAGAATAGAGATAAAGGACAGTGGAGAGTTAGTGGTAAAGACAGACTATGGAGATGTGGAGTTTTCCAAGCCAATAGCATGGCAGGAAGAAGGAAATGAGAAAAAGCCAGTGAAAGTGAGCTACAAGCTTGACAGGACAAACAACACCTATGCCTTTGTGGTAGAAAGTTATGATAAAAACAAACCATTGTATATAGACCCACTCCTTGCTTCTACGTTCCTTGGGGGAAGTAGTTATGATGAAGCCTATGCCCTTGCCGTAGACAGTTCAGGTAATGTGTATGTGGCAGGAAAAACATCATCAAGCGATTTTCCAACCAAATCAGGGGCTTACTACACAACCTCTAATGGTGGTGATGCTTTTATCTCAAAGTTTGATGCAGATCTTTCTTCTGGCACATCAGGCGGTGGTGGAGGTAGTGGAAGTGGTGGAGGTAGCGGATTTGATGATACTGATGATACTGATAATGTTAGAGGTGGTGGCGGATGCTCTATGGTGGCAAGTGCATCTCCCGTTAACCTAATTGCATGGCTCTTTGTTCCTATTGCAGTATTGCTTAGAAGAATTAGGAAGTAAAACTCCTTGGGAGGCTTTCCTGCCTCCCGCTTTCAAAACACAAATCAAACTCAAACAAAAGAAGATGGGCTTTGATGCTTTTTAGGCTAAAATTTTAGCTGATGAAGATAGCTGTTCTTACTGGGGCTGGGATTTCTGCGGAAAGTGGGATACCTACCTTTAGGGGTCCATCTGGCATTTGGAAAACCTTTAAACCTGAAGAGTTAGCAACACCTCAAGCCTTTGAAAGGGACCCAAAGCTTGTTTGGGAGTGGTACGATTGGAGAAGGAGTATTATCAAAAAAGCAAAACCAAATAAAGGACACATCCTTATAGCTCACTTGGAACAGCTCTTTGAGGACTTTCTTCTTATAACTCAAAATGTAGATGGTCTTCACCAAAAAGCGGGTTCAAAGAAAGTGGTTGAGTTACACGGCAACATATGGCGAGTGCTATGCACAGCCTGTGGTAAAAAGTATTACAACTATCAAGTGCCTTTAGAGGAGATACCACCAAGATGCAAGTACTGTAATGGCTTATTAAGACCAGATGTAGTTTGGTTTGGAGAGAGTTTGCCAAAAAAAGAGTGGGAAACCGCTTTAGAGTTTGTAAGTTCCTGTTCCATGCTTTTGGTAGTGGGTACATCGGGTGTGGTGTATCCTGCAGCATCGCTTCCCTTTTTAGCAAAGCAAAAGGGAGCTAAGATAGTGGAAATAAACCCAGAAGACACACCCATATCCCAAATAGCACACATAAGAATAAGAAAGAAGGCTTCAGAGGGCATGGAAGAGTTTCTCAAGATGCTTTAAAATACTCATCAACTTTCTGGAGGATTTCCTCTACGCTATTTACGTGATCTACACCCTGTATGGGATGGGTCTTATAGCCCACTACATACTTTCCGAGGATCATGGCATAAGCTATCTCTGAAAGAGTGCCCCAATGCCCACCTATGGCAATGACCATATCACCACTTGCTACCACTATAGGATTTCTATTCCAATTCATGCCCGTTTTTATCTTTATATCCACAAAGGGATTAGCTTCTTCTCCCGTGTAGGAAGGTAATATACCTATGCTTATGCCACCACCATCTTTTGCACCCTTACAAACCGCCTCCATAACACCCCCTCTTCCTCCACACACCACCATTATGCCACGCTTTGCAAGTTCAAACCCCACACGGTAGGCTACCTCATACTCTTCCTCTGTGGCAGAAGAGGAACCTATAACGGATACTACCCTGTTTTTCAAGATTTTGAGCCTCCAGGTAAGTAAAATTATACTATGCTTTTTCTTCTCGTTTTTTTATTCCCAATTTTAGCTCTATCAAAGGTTTTCCTCATATCCAACTACCCTCTTCCTAACAACAACATACAAAAGGTGATAAATGAAAAAAACTATTTGGATATGGTAGAGGTAATCAAACATATAGAAGGTGTAAAGGACGTTTTTGTCGTTGAGGAAGGAGAGGACATTTACATATACATAGATAGATACCCAATCCTTAAAAAGGTAATAATAAGGGGCAACTTGGCTATTGGAAAGGATACTATAATGAGCAGGTTAGGACTCTACGAAGGCATGCCTGTAAAGGAGATAAGCCAAGAGAACATCCAAGAAAGACTAAAAAAAATCTATAAAGACGAAGGCTTTCTTGATGCAAATGTGGGTGTAACCCTTGAACTCACTCAAGACGGATACATCTATCTATACATAGGGATAGAAGAGGGGGACATTTACTTTACTGGAGGTGGAATTTATGAGGGCTCAACTTTCAGAGAGGAGGAGTTAAATAAAGCAATTGGTATTGTCAAAGGACGCATAGCCAGAGAGGGCGAGTTTGAGGAGAAAGTATTTGCCTTGGAAGATTTTTACATAGACAAGGGATACTTGGACAGCTTTGTCTATTTTAAAGGCATAAAAAAAGAAAAAGCCAAAAGACCTTTTTTTGATGTGATCTTTCCCAAGGATGAGAAGATAAAGAGAAAGCCTCTTAGGTTAGTGGGTTCTCTTCTTGAGGGCATCTCTAACCTCTTTAGGCATCCATTAGGCACTCTTAAGGCTCTTTCTGGTAAAGGGCGCATAGCTTATCCCGTGTTTAACATTATTGAAGGAGAAAAGTACAGTATAGTCTTTGAAAAGGCGAAGTTTTTTGGGTATGACTACCTTCTAAACGTTTCTGGACTAAAAGAAAAAGGTGTGGATATCTTCTCCCTTGAAGAAGCAAAAGAGAACATAGTATCTGAGTACAAGAAAAAGGGTTTTTTTGATGTGGATGTTTCTTACAAAGCTACGGGAAGCAGTGTGGTTTTTTACATAGAAGAAGGAGAAAGATACACAGCCATCTTGGAAGATACAGAATTTCCTTACGATGAGGATGGGATAAGGTCCATCTTAGAAGAGAGGCTATCAAAACTCAAAAAAGAAGGATACACCTTAGCAGAAGGATCTTTTCATCTAAGCTTGGACAAAGAAAAAAAGGTGGTTTATGTGGAGCTCACTATAAACAAAGGTAAAAAACAAATACTCAAAGAGTTCATTTACCAAGGTGATGATAAAAAACTTTCAAGAATTTTCAAACGGTATAACGAGGGACTACCTGCCATATACGACACTAACACTATAGAAAAACTCAATCTTGAGATAAAAAACTACTTATTAGAGACAGGCTATATGGAAGGAGACTTTGATGCTAATGTATCCATCAGTGAAGATGAGGATAGTATTTATTACACTTATACTTACAGGATAAGCAAAGGACCAAGGTATAGGTGGGGAGAGGACATATATTATGGTTATCTGCACACGAGTTTCAAAGAGTTATCTTACATGACAGTAAGGGGCGAGTTTTACTCCGAAAAGGACAATGACATGACCCTTAACAACTTCATATCCAGCAACATATTTAGCGGTGTAAAAATAGATACCTTTCTTGATAAGAATGAGAAAAAAGTTCACAGGCTTATACAAATCTCTGAGGACAAAAGGGGTATATACGATATATCTTTGGGATACAACACGGAAGAAAAGGTAGTTTTGGACTCATTTTTAGGCTTAAAAAATCTATTTGGGATAGGTTTAAATACGAACCTACGCTACAGAAGAACGGGGAAAAGGGAGCTTTATAGCTTAGATATTTCTGATAACTTTTTACTCACAAGAAAACTTTGGCTAAAAACTTCCTTTTTTAACAATTACGAAAAACACCTTAGTTACACACTCACATCAAAAGGTTTTAGTTCAAGCATTGGGTACAGGATAACAAATAACGCATCTGTAGGTGTTATATTATCAAGAACTACAAACTCTGCCTTGGGCGAGCTTGTAGATATTTCTAAGTATGGACTGTTTTTGCTAAGGGAATACAAAGATAACTTGTTCTCTCCAAAAAGGATAAGCTATAACAGTATAACCTTCACTAGAGCTATAGGTGATAGAGAGTACACAAAGTTTGAGCTTTTAAGCTTTTATCTGATACCACTAAGAGAAAGTATAAACCTGAGCTTTAAAGTGGCTGGCGGATACGTGGGAAAGTCCGCACCTATCTTTGATAGATTCTTTTTGGGAGGTTTAAGAGACCTAAGAGGCTACAGTTTTGAAAGTATTGGACAACCCAGTGGTGGGAGATACTACACCTTTGGAAGGTTAGAGCTTGAATTTCCCATAAAGAGTCCCTTTGTTATCATAACCTTTGCAGATGTAGGAAATGTGGGAAATAGACTTTCTGATACCATAAGAAATCCTAAAAAGGATATAGGTGCGTCTGTGGGTATAAAAACACCTGTTGGACCAATCAGGTTTGATGTAGCCTTTCCCCTTGAAAAGGACACACCCAAAAGGCTCAGACTGTATCTGTCTGTAGGATATTATTACTGATAAGCTGTCTTAGGTAAGCTATGAGTTCATCTCTTAGGTCTTCCCTTTGAAGTGCGAAATCAAGGACTGTCTGTATGTACCCAATGGGTGTTCCTGTATCGTAAACCTTGGCATCTATCTTTATGGCATAAACAGCTTCGTCCTCAAGAAGGAGCTTTATGGCATCTGTTAGCTGTATCTCACCACCTTTCCCGGGGGGTGTGATCTTGAGCTTTTCAAAGATTTTTGGAGTGAAAAGATATCTGCCCACTATGGCAAGGTTAGAGGGTGCTTCTTCGGGCTTGGGCTTTTCTACAAGATCATCTATAATGTATATATCTCTTTCTATGTGTCTTCCATCTATTATGCCATACTTGGGAATATCTTTTGTATCCACTTCAAAAACAGCTATCACGCTCTTACCAAAGCGGTTATACACTTCTATCATCTTTTCCAATACATTCCTTTCGTCCTTTACTATAATGTCTCCCAAGGCAACTATGAAAGGCTCATAACCCACTACAGGCTCTGCCACTAAAACCGCATGACCTAAACCCAGCTGTTCCTTCTGTCTTATGTATATGGGATTTATCAACCTGCTTATCTCCATTATGTTTTTTAAAAGCTCAGTTTTCCCACACTGTTCCAAGTGTTTTTCCAAGTCTGTGTTTATATCAAAGTGGTGCTCAATGGGCCTTTTGTGCCTACCCGTTACAAAGATTATGTTATCAATATTTGCAGAAAGACACTCCTCAACAATAAACTGTATAACTGGCTTGTCTATTATGGGAAACATCTCTTTGGGCATGGCTTTAGTAGCAGGTAGAAATCTTGTACCCCATCCCGCTACTGGAAGAACCGCCTTTCTCACTTGCATTTTAATACCCCTCCTTAAATTTTAAAGTTAGTTCCACAAATGTGATTATCAAGAACAGACTATAATATGCTTATGTGATCACATTAATGGACCTTTTAAATCCCTACTATTTTGCGATCAGTTTGAGGAACTTCTTTTACGATAAGAAAGTGTTCAAAACTTGTGAGCTTGATGTTCCAGTTATCAGCGTGGGCAATCTGTCCGTGGGTGGTACTGGAAAGACAAGTCTTGTGAGGTATATAGCGGATCACTTTTCAAAGAGTTTCCATGTGTGCATACTTTCCAGAGGGTATAAAAGAAAGAGTAAGGGCACCTTGCTTGTTTCTTACAAGGGAGATATAAAGACCAATTGGGAAGAGGCAGGAGACGAAGCTTTTATGCTTGCCAAAGTGCTCAAAGGGGTAAGCGTGGTAGTTGATGAAAATAGGTGTAGAGGTGGTGCATACGCAGTCAATGAGCTGAAGGTGGATCTTATCATACTTGACGATGGCTTCCAACACAGAAAACTCTACAGAGACGTAGACTTACTCCTCATAAAGGAGAAGGACCTAAGGGATCATCTTATACCTTTTGGTAGGCTAAGAGAGCCTCTCTCTTCTATAAGTAGAGCGAATGCTCTGATCCTGTCTTATCAAGACATAAAAGAGTGGGACTATACCTTTACCAAGCCTGTATTTAAACTTTACAGGAGGGATTGGAAGATTAAAGATATTTGGGGAAATACCTTAGAAGAAGCTACGGAGTTTGAGTTTATAACCTTTGCAGGACTTGGAGATAACGAACAGTTCTTCAAGACACTGGAACGCATGGGATTGAAAATAATCAAAAAGCTTTCCTTTAGCGATCACTATCACTACAGAGACTTTAAGATATCACCAAACTACCTTTACATAACTACTCTCAAAGATGTGATAAAGCTCCCACCTTATGAAAATGTTTATTATCTGGACTATTCTCTTGAGGTACCTGGTCTGTTAGATTTTTTAGAACGTGCTATAATTAAATCTTATAGGGCTGGTAGCTCAGCTGGCAGAGCAACGGACTCTTAATCCGTGGGTCGCGGGTTCGACTCCCGCCCAGCCCATAACTACTAAAAGCCAGGTAAGTGTTTCCGTCCCATTTTTCCTAACCATACTTATCCGCACTTACGCATTTAAGCAAATATCTGAGCTTGAGGTATGGAGCTTCAACAAGTCTTAGGCGTGTAAGCACCTGCAGGGACGGAACTCTTGCAGGAGTATCCTTACCCATATAGGGCTTGGATTTTGTCTTACACGCCAAGGTTAACATATA